>Ga0114946_10000972_pt1 | contig 19792 bp, 15 predicted proteins | sample WalLakDeSediment_FD_88676 | JGI IMG/M metagenome (GOLD analysis project Ga0114946, IMG submission 88676) | Lake sediment microbial communities from Walker lake, Nevada to study Microbial Dark Matter (Phase II) - Walker Lake 11/02/13 Deep Sediment | ecosystem: Environmental > Aquatic >...
CCGTCGCCGTCGTCGGCGGAGGCGTGCCGCTCAACGCGCACGTTCAGACCGCCGTCCCTGGCAGGCCACTTCACGGTTGTCTGACACCCGGACGTGGACAGCGGGTTACGGCAGGCGCAGCAGGTGCCGACCAGGAGCGGTCACTCATCCGAGAGCAATGTGCGACCGCGTTGCCCGGACCAGCGGACTCTGACACGCAGTCCGGGAACTGGCGAAGAACGTCCGCGCTGGGCGGTCTCGGATTAAGGCTCGCCGCATCATCCCCGGTGACGGGCCAGGGCCGTTGTGCAATGTGCGACCTGACCCCTTCGGCTTTGTCTCCCCTCAAGTACGGGCTGCGTCGGCCCCCGTGCTGAGCGGCGGTGACAACCTTGGGAAGCTGAGGGTGACGCGGGTCCCCTCGGTGCGGGAGGAGGCGATCGTGATCGCCCCGCCCTGCTGCTCGACCAGGCGGCGCACGATGGCGAGCCCGAGCCCGGCCCCGCCCGACTTGGTGCTGACGAAGGGCTCGGTGATCCGCCCGAGGAGCCCCGGAGGGATCGGCTCGCCCTGGTTGCGCACCGAGACCAGCACCTGGTCACCGTCCGTGCTCGCGGTGAGCTCCCAGACGACTTCGGTACCTGCCGGAGCCGCCTGGCAGGCGTTGTCCGTGAGGTTCAAGAGGACCTGCCGCAGTCGGTCCGCGTCGGCGAGGATTACCGCCTCGGCGGGCGGGGCCGCCAGGCGCAGCCGATCTTCCCCGCGGGTCTCCTGGTAGGCGGCGATGAGGTCGCGGAGCTGGCCGACCAGATCGGTCGGGGCGAGCGCGAGGCGCAGCGGCTTGGCGTAGAGCAGCATGTCCTCGAGCAGCCGGCGCATGCGGTTGGCCTCCTGCCGCCCGAGATCGGCGCGGCGTCTCGCGCGCTCGTCGGGCGGATGCTCGGCCAGGTAGTCCAGCGCCAGGGAAACAGTCGTCAGCGGAGTGCGCAGCTCATGGGCGATGCCGGAAGCGAACTCGCCGATCGCGGCGAGCCGCGCCTGCTCGGCGAGCCGCGCGGTGCGCCCGAAGCTGTGGGTCAGGAGCTGCGCGATGTTGCCGAGGAAACGCCGCTGCGGCGCGTCGAAACGCTGCGGGTCGCGCGCCGCGAGCACCACTACCGCCGGCGTCGGCGCCTGGCTCTGCGGCGTGAGCGGCAGGAAGATGGCGTCGCGCATCCCACCGGCGACCAGGTGACGCAGCAGCTCGTAGGGCGGGTTCTCGCGCGCTTGGCGCTCCATGTCGGCGACGTGCATCGGGCCCTCACCGGCCAGCGCCGCCTCCAGCAGGGTCCCGCGCAGCCGAAACAGCCGCTGGCCGCTCGGGCAGGGCCGCCCATCGAGCCGGCAGGTCTCCAGCCGCGCGACCGCCCCGATGGCATCGATCAGCACCACCCCGATCCAGTCGAAGCCGAGCAGCCCGCGGAAGTCCTCGGCGAGGAAGCCGATCAGCTCGTCGAGATCCCGGCCTTGCTGAAGCCGCGCGATCATCTCGTGGAGGAGATCGAGGCGGACGGTCAACTGGTTGAACCGGGTAGTCAGATCCCGAATCTCGCTGGTCCCGTGGACCCCTAGGCGATGCTTGAAGTCCCCGGCCGCGACCCGCTGGAATTCGGCCATGGTGCGCCCGAGCGGGGCGAGGACCTTGCGCTCGAGCACGGCGAGCAGCCCCACCGCGACCACCAGGGCGATCAGGCCGACCAGGACGGCGCCGCGGGTCAGCCGGCGATGCTCGGCGGCGGCCCAGTCGCGCAGGTTGACGGTGAGCGCACCAGTGGCCTCGCTCAGCGCCCGGTGCTCGGCGATGACATGCTCGGCGGCCCACTCCAGACGCGGCTCGGCGGGGTCGTCCCCGATGGCCTCGAACAGGGTCCGGCGATAGACCTCCCAGGCCGCCTCCAACCCATGGACGGCGTCGTGAACGGCCGCACTCACGCCGGGCTTGCTCCAGCGCCGCGTGCCGTGGAGGGCGCCGCCCGCCTCCATCGCCATGAACGAGTCCACCACCCCGTCGAAGGTCGCCACATGGGTCGTCAGGTCCTGGTAGTACAGGCGCACATCGCGGTAGTAGGTGGCGTAATCGCGCGGTGCGTTCTGCTTGTAGTTCAGCGCCTGGACTTGGATCTGTTCGGCGGTCAGCTCCAGGCGGGCGGCGATGTCGACGAGGCCGTCGTAAGTGAGCTGGCGCTCGAATGCGCCAATGGCGTAGAGGCCGGCCGCCGCGAACATCGCCACCATGCCGACGAAGGCGGCGGCGACCTGGAAGCGGAAGCTCGATACGAGGGTGCGGATCGGCATCAGATTGACGCCCGCATTCGTCCGCAAGAGGGGTACGCCCGTAGAAGGATCATTGGTCGGCAAATCAACGCAAATGGACGAAAATCAGAGATGATCTCATCGGATCTATGCCCTCGGCCTGACATCTAAGGCCGGCCATCCGTTGACTCTCGGTCTTCTCGCGAGACGGTTGCCGGACAGAAGGCTGAGCCGTCCTTTTTCGGACAGCATTCCTTGGATTAACCCTGGGCCAGGCGCCAGGTCACGCCCAGAGGACGCGGGCTCGGAGCAGATCCTCGGCGTACGCGAGGGCTCTGGGGTTTGGCGCCACCAGCGCGTAGCAGCCGCGCTTGGCGGGGCGGACGGCGGCGATTAGCCCCTCGTCGTGGCTGCTCTGCGTCCTGGAGATCTGCCGGTTCGGCATGAGGAGCAGGGTGACCGGCCCGAAGGGCGTGTCGAGCACGATCTGCGCACCACCGCCGCCCGGGACCTCGCAGGGACCGGCGTGCCGGACCGGCAGGCTGGCCGTCAGTCGCGCCCCGACCCGATCGAGCTGGGCGGCCAGGGTGTGGCGGTCGGTGTTGCCCTGGGTCCGGGCGCCGGGGGGCTCGGCGAGCACGTGCGCGATGCCCGCCCGGGCGAGGTCCTGGGCCGGCCCGAGCGGCAGGTCTTGGGCGATGGGCAGGAGGATGAGCAACGCGGCTGCGACGGCGAAGCCCCAGGACCATCGGCGCGGGCGCTCGCTACCCGCCGCCTGCCCTGTGAGGCCCTCGGGTGCAACCAGCCGCATGGCCTCGGCGAGCCTCGCCTCGCGGCGCATCTGTGCCGACCAGCGCCCGGCACACTCCGGGCAGGCGGCGGCGTGGGCCTCGGCCTGGGGACCCATGCGGTAGGGATCGACATCGAGGCGATGGCGGAAGTCTTGGCAATTCATGGCAGCTCTCTTTGGTGCCTACGCGGCGGGCGAGGGGGTTCACGGCCCACCGGGGCGCGGCGCCTGTGCGTCGGTCGGCCTCGCACGGGTCGGTACTCACCCCTCGGTCCCAGAGACCGGAGGAAGGGCGGAATCCTGTCACCGGCGCGTCGCGTTCCCCAGGTCCCGATGGAGACACGACCTCGGGGACTGGGGGCGGCCCGGATCCGGCGCGAGGCCGCGCGCGCAGGCATCGGAATGTGGGATGGGAACAGTCGCATCGCGGGTCCCCCTGAGCGGCGCTTGGCCTTGTCGACCTCGGTCTCGGGGTGGAAGGCGTACCAGGCGAACCAGAGGCCGACCACGCCGGGCAGCGGCTCGCCCGCGGCGGTCTCGGCGCGCGTCGGGGCTCACGCGAGTGCTCGGCGCTGAGGCCTGTCGGAAAATGCCCTGCCGACGACGCGCACGCGGCGGTTGGTGAGGGGGTCAGGGGTGGCCCGGCATCCGCTCTCCCGACAAGGGTTTCCTCAAGGCGCGGGACAACGCCCCTCGGCGTCGAGCCTCATCCACTGCCTGAGCCAGGCATAGGTCCGCTCGCGGGCGTGGCGGGTGGCGATCAGCTCCTCGGGGGTCTGGTCGGGGCGGAAGTCGAAGGCGCGCCGCGCCATCGGGTAGACCTGGTACTCGACCGGGACGCCGCGCTCCCAGAGGGCGTAGAAGGCGCGGCCCCCGACCATGCGGCGCAGCTCGTAGTCCTGCTCGCCGATCAGGAAGAGCATGGGGGTGGTGAGCGTCATCACCTCCGGGGCGACGCGGAACAACTGGTCGGGCTCGGGGGCGTTGGGGCTCTGCATGTGCCCGTAGTAGCTCACGATGGCGGCCAGGTCCGGGCCGCGGTTGGCGGCGAGGCGGATGGCATAGTAGGGCCCGCGCGAGCGCGCCACGATCCCCGCCCGCTGCTTGCAGGCCTCGGGTAGGGCGAGCAGGTAGTCGAGCGCGGCCGAGACGTCGCCCTCGGTCTCCGGGTTGTGCTCCGAGGGCCAGCGCTCGATCATCCGGCCGCTCAGCCAGTCGGGCGCGACCACCAGGAATCCCTGCTCTGCAAGCTCGCGGATGAATCGGGTGTCGGCCTCGTCGTAGCCGCGCTTGGCGTGGATGTAGAGTACGGGCGGGAAGGGGCCGGTGCCCGCGGGGACGGCGATCTCCAGGGGGACGTCGGCGTCCTCGAGGTTGAGCTCGAGCTTGCGGATCTCGACCTCGGCGAGGGCAGGGGTGCTGACGAGGGCGGCGAGCAGGAAGGCCCTGAGCATTTCTCTCTCCTCCGGCGGTGGCTTAGGGACGCGCGCCGACGTATCCTGACACGTTTTCCTCCGCCGGCGCACCCTCACCCGCGTGCCGGCTCCCCCGCCCCCGAGGTAAAGCATCCATGGATCTGCCCGAATCGAGCCCCGGCTTCGACCGGCTCGCGCTCGCCCCCGCCGTGCTGTCGGCCGTTCAGGGTCTCGGCTACGAGAGCCCCACACCGATCCAGCTCGAATGCATCCCCCACCTGCTCGCCGGGCGCGACCTCCTCGGCCAGGCGCAGACCGGCACCGGCAAGACCGCCGCCTTCGCCCTGCCGATCCTGAGCCGGATCGACCTCATCGCGGGGCCGCCCCAGGTCCTGGTGCTCACCCCAACGCGGGAGCTGGCGCTGCAGGTCGCCGAGGCCTTTCAGCGCTATGCCCGCGGGCTCGCCGGCTTTCATGTCCTGCCGATCTACGGCGGCCAGGGCTACGGCTGGCAGATCCGCCAGATGGAGCGCGGCCCGCAGGTCATCGTCGGCACCCCGGGCCGGGTGATGGACCACCTGCGCCGCGGGCATCTGAACCTTGACGGCATCCGCACCCTGGTGCTCGACGAGGCCGACGAGATGCTCAACATGGGCTTCGCCGAGGACATCGAGTGGATCTTCGGGCGCGCGCCCGCCGAGCGCCAGGTGGTGCTCTTCTCGGCGACCATGCCGGCGCAGATCCGCGAGGTGGCCCACCGCCACCTCGTCGACCCGGTCGAGATCCGCATCGCCGGGGCGACCCAGACGGTCGAGACCATCGACCAGCACCACTGCCTGGTCACCCGCTACCACAAGCTCGATGTCCTCACCCGGCTGCTGGAGGTCGAGCCCTTCGACGCCATGCTGATCTTCGTGCGCACCAAGACGGCGACCCTGGACCTCGCCGAGACCCTGGTCGCCCACGGCTTCTCGGCCCAGGCGCTGAACGGCGACATGACCCAGATCGACCGCGAGCGCACCGTGGAGCGCCTCAAGGACGGCCGGCTCGACATCCTGGTCGCGACCGACGTTGCCGCCCGCGGGCTGGACGTCGAGCGCATCGGGCTGGTGGTCAACTACGACATCCCCTACGACCCCGACGCCTACGTGCACCGCATCGGGCGCACCGGCCGGGCCGGGCGCGCCGGGCGGGCGCTGCTCTTCGTCGAGCCGCGCGAGCGCCACCTGCTGCGCGCGATCGAGAAGACCATCGGTCAGCGCATCCCGCTGTTGAGCCCGCCGACGGTGGAGGAGCTCGGCGAGCACCGCATCGAGCGCTTCACGGCGACGCTGCGCTCGACGCTCACGGAGCAGGACCTCGACTTCTTCCATCGCCTGGTGACCCGCATCGCCCGCGAGGAGGAGCTCGACCCGCTCGACATCGCCGCGGCCCTGACCTACCTGGTTCAGCGCGAGCGGCCGCTGGCGGTCGCGCCGGGCGCACCACGCGCCGAAGAGCGAGCCGCGGCGCGCGAGGAGCCCAGGAAGCCGCCGCCCCGCCGGGTCGAGTCGAGGCGCCCGGAGGCGGAGGCCGAGGGGGGCGAGCACGAGCGCCCGTTCGAGCGACCGCGCCGGGAGCGTGCGCAGGACGGGCAGTCGGCCTCCGAGCGGCGTCCCCGCCCGAGCTATGGCGAGCGCGAGGACCGCGAGCGCCCGCCGCGCCGGCGCGAGGAGGCGGCGCAGGACCTGGTGCGTTATCGCGTCGAGGTCGGCCGGCGCGACGGGGCCGGTCCGCGCGAGATCGTCGGGGCGATCGCCAATGAGGCGGGCCTCGACGGCCGCTACATCGGCCGCGTCGACATCCGCGATGACTACGCCCTGGTGGACCTCCCGGACGGCATGCCGCGCGAGGTGCTCGCGCACCTGCGTCGGGTCTTTGTCTGCGGGCGTCCGTTGGAGATCCATCGCCTGGACGAGGCGCGGGCTCGGCCGGCTCGCCCGTACGGCGAGGGTCCGGGTCCGTCGCGTCCCTACGAGCGCGAGGGACGGCCGCCGGGGTCCTACGAGCGGGACGGCGGCAGGGACCGCGGTCCTCGGCCCCCCAGGCCGTTCGAGCGTGATGCCCGCCGGGGCAGGTCGGGCGACGGGCGCGGTCCCACGGGGCCAAGGTCGGAGCGCCGGGAGGGCGGGCTCGCACCGCCGCGACCACGCCGACCAAAGAATTAGTAAATAGCAATATTCAAATGTGTTGATTTGCGTCAAAAACGAGGTCGGTACCTTTGGGTAATCTCTGTCCTGCGGATCCGCTGCCGCTAGCGTGACACAGGGTCCGCGGTTCAAGCGTTTTCTGAGGAGGAATCCGATGACCAGAAACAAGCGCATCGTGCTGGCTGCTGCGGTCGCGGCCGTCACCACTCTGACCTCCCTCTCGGCCAACGCCTTCTTCGGCCCGTTCAACTTCATGCGCGGCTGGGGCGGCGGTTACGGGGGTTGGGGTGGTCCCTGGGGTTGGGGCGGCTATCCCTACTCCGGCTGGGGCTATCCCGGATGGGGTGGCTGGGGCCATCCCGGATGGGGTGGCTGGGGCCATCCCGGATGGGGTGGCTGGGGCCATCCCGGATGGGGCGGCTGGGGTTATCCCTACGGTTGGGGCGTACCCGCCCTGACCTACCCGGCCGTGGCTGCGCCGCCCGCTCCGGCCGCTAGCTCCGACAAGTAGCCTACCTGCCCCGCGCCGCCAGGCGGCGCGGGGCGCTGCACACCTGCCCCGCTCGTCTCCCGCTCCCCGCGTCCGATCCGCGGCCCCCAGTCGTCGCCCGCCTCTCGGCCCGCTGCTATGCTTGCGCCCCTGTAACGCGGCAGCGGCCTGCGCGGAGGTGGACATGCCGATCCTCGTCGCCGATATCGGTGGAACCAAGACGTCCCTGGCGCTCGTCGGTTCGGCGGGCGGGCGGCTGCGGATCACCGCGGAGCAGCGCTACGCGAGCCGCGACTTCGCGAGCCTCGAAGACATCGTCCTGCGTTATCTGAGCGAGACCGGCGCGGTCTGTCATCTGGGTGGTTTTGCCGTGGCCGGCCCCGTGCAGGACGAGCGCAGCCGGATCACCAATCTGCCCTGGGAGATCGATGCGCGCGGCTTGCAGCGGCAGACGGGGCTGCGCTCGGCGCGGCTGCTCAACGACCTGGAGGCGGTCGCCTGGGGCATTGCGGCGCTCGCTCCGGGGGACCTCGCGGTCCTTCACCCGGGCGAGGCGGGGGCGGTCGGCAACGCCTGTGTCGTCGCCGCCGGCACCGGGCTCGGCGAGGCCGGGCTTTACTGGGACGGCGAGCGCCACCACCCGTTCGCGACTGAGGGCGGACACTGCGACTTTGCACCGAGCGACGAGCGCGAGGTCGCCCTACTTGGCTTTCTGCAGCGCCGCTACGGTCGGGTGAGCTGGGAGCGGGTGGTCTCGGGCATGGGCATCGCCGATCTCTTCGCATTCGTCCTGGAGTGGCGCGGCGGGGACCCGAGCGCCGCGCCGCTCGAGGTGTTGGCGGCCGCGGACGTGGGTGCCGCCGTCGCTTCGGGTGCCGCTTCGGGGATCTGCCCCGCGTGCGGCGAGGCCATGGATCTGTTCGTCGCCCTCTACGGACGGGAGGCCGGGAACATGGCGCTCAAGCACATGGCGCTCGGGGGGGTGTATCTGGGCGGCGGGATCGCGCCCAAGAACCTCGAGCTGCTGCGCCGGGGGGCCTTCCTCGACGCCTTCTTCGCCAAGGGGCGGATGGAGGGCCTGATGCGGCGGATGCCGGTCAAGGTGATCCTCAATCAGCAAGCGCCCCTGCTCGGCGCCGCCCGCTTCATGCTGGCCGCCTGAGGGGGCCGGTTCGCAACCGACCGCGGAGGTGAGAACGATGATCGAGCTGCAAATCACGGGCATGACCTGCCAGCACTGCGTGCGCGCGGTGCGCGATGCCTTGGGCGCCGTGCCGGGCGTCGCGCGGGTGGTCGAGGTGGATCTCGGGAGCGGTCGCGCGAGCGTCGAGGGAGACGCGAACCCCGAGGCCCTGATCGCCGCCATCCAGGCCGAGGGCTACACGGCAACCCTGTCCTCTACCTGAAGTCAGTTCGCCCCATGCGTCTACGTGAGCGCGCCGGCGCGTGGATCGAGTCCCCGCCGATCCAGCACCTGATCATCGCCCTGATCCTGATCAACGCCGTCACCCTCGGGCTCGAGACCTCGCCCGCGGTCATGGCCCAGGCCGGTGGGCTGCTGATCGCCCTCGACCGCACCATCCTCGGCGTGTTCGTGATCGAGATCGGCCTCAAGCTCTACGCGCAGGGGCTGAGGTTCTTCCGCGCGCCCTGGAACGTCTTCGACTTCCTGGTCGTCGGCATCGCCCTGGTCCCGGCGAGCGGGCCGCTCGCGGTCCTGCGCGTGCTGCGGGTGCTGCGCGTGCTGCGTCTGATCTCGATGGTCCCGCAGCTTCGCTTCGTGGTGGAGGCCCTGCTGCGGGCGGTGCCGGGCATCGCCTCCATCGCGCTCCTGATGCTGGTCCTCTACTACGTCTTCGCGGTCATGGCCACGGGGCTCTTCGGCGCCCAGTTCCCTGAGTGGTTCGGGAGCGTCGCGGCCTCGATGTACACCCTGTTCCAGATCATGACCCTGGAGAGCTGGTCGATGGGGATCGTCCGCCCGGTGATGGAGGCCTACCCCTTCGCGTGGGTCTTCTTCATCCCGTTCATCCTGGTGGCCACCTTCACCATGCTGAACCTCTTCATCGGCATCATCGTCAACACCATGCAGACCCTGCACGAGGCCGGCCACGCCCAACAGCGGGAGCACCTGGAGCAGGTGATCCACGAGGATACCGGCGGGGTGGTGGCCGAGGTGCGGGCGCTGCGGCGGGAGATCGCGAGTCTGCGCGAGGCCGTGGGTCGGGAGCGACGCTAGCCGCGGGGAGTGCAGGTCGAAGGGCTGTCCCCCCGTCTGACCTCGACTCGGCGCCCTGATGTGCGCCCCTCTGCGACGGCCAATCCCTCGCGCGACGGGGTTAACATAGGTCCTCGTCGCCTCGCGATGCACCCGACCCGAGACCGAAGGACTCCGTGACCAGCAACGCTTGCGTAACCCGGCGATCCGGGAGGTGCCCGGGGGCCTCCTTGGGGGCCGGCCTGCTGCTCGTCGTCCTCGGCCTGCTGCTCGCGCTCCCCGGTCAGGCTTGGGCGCTGCGCCTGGAGGTGCAGGTCGAGGGGCTGGAGGCTGAGCGTGAGCGCAACGTCCTCGCCCTGCTCGGTATCTACCAGGACCGCGAGGACGAGACCCTGACCCCTGAGCGGGTACGGGCCCTGCACCGGCGCGCGCCGGATCAGATCCGCTCCGCGCTCGCCCCCTTTGGCCATTACCGGGTCGAGGTCGACGCCGCGCTCCAGGAGCCGCCCAACGCAGACGACACCTGGATCGCGACCTATCGCGTCGAGGCCGGCGACCTGGTCAAGGTCGGCTCGGTGGACTATCGGATCACCGGCCCGGGCGCCCAGGACCCGGCCTTTCCCGCGGCCTTCTCCATGCAGGTCGGCGAGGTCCTCGAGCACCAGCGCTACACCGAGGCGCGGGACGAGATCCTCGCCATCGCCGCGCGCCAGGGCTATCTGGACCACCAGCTCCTCGTCCACCGGGTGCTCATCGATCTGGCGACCTACGAGGCCCTGATCCTGATCCATCTCGACACCGGGCCGCGCTTCTATCTCGGGGAGGTGCGCTTCAAGCAGGACCTGCTCGACGACCGCTTTCTGCACAAATTCGTCACCTTCTCTCCCGGCGCGGTCTACGATCCGGACGAGCTCCTGAACCTACAGGCGCGTCTGCTCGGTACCGAGTACTTCGACTCGGTCGAGCTGGTACCCCTGAAAGACGAGCTGAGCGAGGACAATCGCGTCCCGATCGAGGTGATCGCGACCCCGAACAAGGCCAACCGGTACCGACTGGGTCTCGGTTATGGGACCGACACCGGACCGCGGGTGACCCTGGATTGGCGCCGGCGCTACCTGACAAGCCGCGGGCACCGGCTGAGCAGCGAGCTCACCTGGTCCGAGAAGGTGCAGACCCTCGAGGCCAACTACCGCATCCCCATCGGTGACCCCGTGCGCGACTACCTGGTCGCCCGCCCGGAGATCTCGATCTTTGACCTCCCCAAGCGCAAGGGTGAGACCTACACCCTGCAGCTCGCCCACTCGGTGGTCACGCCGCGGGGCTGGCGGCGCGCCCTGGGCATCGATTACCGCTACGAGGACTATGAGGTCGACGACACGGACTCCGGCACCGCCAACGAGCTGGTCCCGAATGCCTCTTGGTCCAAGACGGTGAGCGACGACCCCATCTACACCAGCCGCGGATATCGCCTCAGGTACAACCTGCTCGGGACGGTCGAGGGGCTCGTCTCCGACGCCTCCTATCTCAGCGGTACGGTCAGCTTCAAGTGGGTGCGTCGCTTCGCCGAGGAGCTCCGCTTCATCACCCGCGCCGATCTCGGCGCCACCCTCGCCGACAGCGTGAGCGACCTGCCGGCGAGCCGGCGCTTCTTCGCCGGCGGAGACGTGAGCATCCGCGGCTGGGCCTACGGGGTCCTCGGGCCGGAAGACCCGGCGACCGACGGCACCCTGGGTGGACGTTATCTGGCCGTTGGCAGCCTGGAGCTGGAGCGGCGCATCAAGGGGAACTGGAGCGCCGCGGTCTTCACCGACTTCGGTAACGCGTTCGATCCCGACGCCGTCAACGAGATCGCCGTCGGGGCGGGTCTCGGCCTGCGCTGGCGCTCGCCGGTGGGCCAGGTTCGGGTCGACGCCGCCTTCGCGCTGACCGAGGAGGGCACCCCGGCTCGGCTGCATCTGGTCATCGGTCCCGACCTATGAGCAGCGCGAGGGCGGCTCCCGAGCCTACCGTTCCACCAACACCCGGCAGCTCGGCGTGTCCGTCGTTGGCTGACATTCCCCCGCAGGCTGAGCGGCGACCCTGGCGGCCGCGCGGTTCCTGTCCGCTCACACTGGCATTCGCCTGCGGACCGCCCCCCTGCCGAGACGAGCCGGAAAAGGGCATTGGTCCGCAGACGAACGCGAAGAGACGCGAATGAACGATCAGGTTGATGGAGAGGGCGGACGCGCCGAGGGCGAGCGCCATCCGTCGATCAACCTGTTACCTTGAAGATGCGCCGAAGGCGCTCCTTGTCCCCCTCTCCCGCTAAGAGAGGGCCGGGTTGGGCAGAAACATCGCTCGCAATCGATGACCAGAAATGAAGCGTCGGATTGACACAGATACTTCCGTAATCGGCGGCTGTCTCGACATCGAATTCGAGCAGGGATCGCAGGCCCTGTTTGACGCCTTCAAATCAGGTTCTACGGTTCTCGTCGTTTCTGATCTTACCCTGGCTGAATTAGAAGCAGCGCCGCAAGGGGTTCGCGACATCCTGTTGGCGGTGCCAGTCGAGCACGTGGAATTTTTGGAGTTCTCCGAAGAGGCGAGCTTCTTAGCCGAACGGTATCTAGAAGAACGCGTCGTGCCGCCAAAGAGCCGCGTAGACGCTCAACACATAGCAACTGCTACACTTGGACGGGTCGATGTGTTGGTTAGCTGGAACTTTAAGCACATCGTTAACCTCGAACGGATACACGGCTACAACTCAGTGAATTTGAAGCTGGGCTATCCGATCTTGGAAATCAGATCACCAATAGAGGTGCTGAATTATGAAGATTAACGCAGTCGCACTAATGAGGGATGCAAGAGAGAAGATCTTTCAAGAAACTGCGGGGATGTCCTGGGAAGAGGAGCGAGACTATCTTTGGAAACACCGCGGCATCTTTCAGGGCCTTTTCGAGCAACTGCCCAGCAACGGCGGTGCGCAGAAACATCGCTCGCAATCGATGACCAGAAATGAAGCGTCGGATTGACACAGATACTTCCGTAATCGGCGGCTGTCTCGACATCGAGCTCGAACCATGAACGACCAGGCAACCCCCGAGACCGCCGCCCCCGAGCCTGCGCCGACGCGGCCCCGGCGGCGACTGTGGCTCGCACTGCCGCTGGCGCTGGTCGTCCAGGTCCTGCTGTTGACCCTGCTGTTTGCGGCCTGGGTGCTAGGGACCCAGAGCGGACTGCGCGCCGCCTTGGCGGTGCTCGACGACCTCTCCCCCGGCCTGGTGCGGGTCGAGCGCGCGGAGGGTCGGCTGCTCGGGGATCTGCACCTGACGGGCGTCGCGGTGCGTGCGGGGGACTCGAGTCTCGATCTCGGCGAGCTGCGCCTGCGCTGGTCGCCGCTCGCGGCGGTGACCGGAACCCTGCGGGTCCGGGAGCTCTGGCTTCGCGACCTCGCGCTGGTCACCCCGCCGGGCGAGGACGACGAGGCCCCGCTGGAGCTCCCGAGTGTCTTCCTACCCCTGGCCGTCGAGCTCGAGCGGGGGCGTGTGGAGCGCTTGAGTATCGCCGAGCCCGGCGGGGAGCCCTTGCGCATCGACCACATCGACCTCTCGGCCAGCCTGCGCGGGGCCGAGCTGGTCTTGCATGAGCTCGCCGTCGGGCTCCCGGCGCCGGCCCTCGCGGCGCGCGCCGAGGGGCAGGCAGGGCTCGCGGGGGACTACCCCCTGAGCCTCAGGCTGGGCTGGTCGCTGACCCTGGACTCGGGTGCCGAGCTGGCCGGCGAGGGTGACCTGGCCGGTGATCTCAAGCGCCTGACCCTGGGGCAGTCGGTGCGAGGCGCCGTCGAGGCGCGGCTGGATGCGGAGCTGTACGACGCCCTGGAGCACCCGCGCTGGGACGGGACGGTGCAGCTCGCGGGGGTGGACCTGCCGGCCTTCGACCAGGGGCTGCCGGCACTGAGGGTGACCGGCCAGCTCGGCACCAGCGGTGATCTCAGCGAGGCCCGCCTCCAGGGTCGCCTGATGGGCGCGGCAGCGGGCCTCCCCGACCTGGGCGATCTGACCGCGGAGCTCGATCTCACCTGGCGCGAGCAGGTCCTGCGCATCGCCGCCTTGGAGCTGCGCGAGGACGGCAGCGGCGCCCTTGCCACCGCCAGTGGCGAGCTCGATCTCGGTGCACCGCAGGGGCGCTTCGCCCTGCGCGCGGCCTGGCAAGGGCTGCGCTGGCCCCTGTCCGGAGACGCCCAGGTGGAGTCGCGGCAAGGGCATCTGGATGCCGAGGGGGCCTTCGACGCCTTTCGCTACGCGCTCACCGGCGAGGTCTGGGGGGCCGGCCTCCCGGCCGCGAGCCTGACGGCGAACGGCGAGGGCGACCGCGCGGGCACCCGCGTCAGCGAGCTGCACATCGACACCCTCGACGGACGGATCAGCGCCGCCGGCGCCCTGGTCTGGTCGCCGGCGCTCGCTTGGGACCTGGAGCTGACCGGCGAGGGCCTGGACCCGGGCCAGCAGTGGGCGGGATACACCGGGCGCGTCGGCATCGGGATCATCAGCAGCGGCGGGCTCGACGGCTTCAGCTATCGCGTCGACGCCGGCATCGACAGCCAGGCGCTCCCCCCTGCCGCACTGCGCCTGACGGGCGAGGGCGATCTGGCCGGTACGCGGGTGCTGTCGCTGCGCATCGACACCCTCGGCGGGCGGATCGAGGGTGAGGGCGCCCTGGGCTGGGACCCGGTCCTGAGCTGGGAGGCGCGGGTCGGCGCCGAAGGCATAGACCCGGGCGGCCACTGGGGCGAGTGGCCCGGACGGCTCGCCGGGCAGGTGGTGACCAGCGGCCGAGCGGAGGACGAGGGCCCGGCGTTCCGTCTCGCGGTCGAGGGGCTTGCCGGGGAGCTCCGTGGCTTCCCGGTGGCGGCCGATGTCCAGGTCGAGGGACTGGCAGGCAGGATCCGGATCGACGCCCTGGAGGTCACCTCGGGGCCGAGCCGCCTGACGGCCAAGGGGGAGTTGGGCGAGGAGCGGTTGCGACTCGCCTTCCAGGCGGACTCCCCCGACCTCTCCTCGCTGTTCCCCGATGCCAAGGGGCGCATCGAGGCGAGCGGGACCGCCGCGGGGACACTGAGCGCCCCAGAGGTCCGCGTCGACCTCGCAGCCCTGGGCGTCGCGCTCTACGGGCAAGGGGTGGACGAGCTGACCGGGACCGTCGCTCTGGACTTCAGACCCGGCGGTCGGCTCGACCTCGATCTCGCCGGCGAGGGCATCCGCGCCGGCGGGATGGCCTTCGAGCGCCTGCGCCTGCAAACGGACGGCACGCTCGGCGCGCACCGCCTCTCGGCCTCGGCGGAGGGCCAGCCCATCGCCTTCGAGCTCAAGGCCGCTGGCGGGCTCGGCGAGGATCAGGTCTATACCGGGCAGGTGGCGGCGCTCAGCCTGCGCACGACGGACTTCGGCGACTGGCGGCTCCAGCGCCCGGCCGACCTCCGGCTGGCCGGCGCGGCGATCCGGCTCGGGCCGGTCTGTCTGCGCTCCGGCGACCAGGCCGGGGGCTGCCTGAGCTTCGCCCAGAGCGAGGCCGGCCGGTGGGAGGCCGAGGCGGATGTCCCCCGCCTGGGGCTCGATCTCGCCGCACCCTTCCTGCCCGAGGGGCTCGGGCTCGATGGCGAGGCGCGGGTCAAGGCGAGCCTCAAGGCCGCCGCCGGGGTGCTTACCGGGAGCGCCAGCCTCAACCTGCCGCGCGGGGTCTTGCGCGGTGGTCCGGAGGGCGGCGTGCTGGCCGATTTCTCGGCCGCACGCCTCGGCGTCGACGCCAACGGCGGGGCGCTCAAGGCGGTGGCGGAGGTGCCCCTAGCCGGGGTCGGGAACCTGCGGGGCGAGGTCGATCTCCCCGGCTGGCGCCTCGATGCCCCGCTGCGCCCCGAGCAGCCGCTGCGCGGGCGGCTGCGGGCACGGGCCGACAATCTCGGTCCCGCACGGCTCCTCGTACCCGACCTCACCGACCTGAGCGGGCGGCTGGACGCCGACCTGGGGCTCACCGGGACCCTGGCGGCCCCCGGTTTCAGCGGCTACGCGCAGCTCGCGGACCTCGGCTTCGGCGTGCCCCTCATCGGGCTGCGGGTCGCCGACGGCGGATTGGAGGCGAGGGCGCGCGGCGCTGACCGCATCGACTACAGCGGTGGTGCCAGCATCGCCGGGGGGCGGCTCAACCTGGAGGGGGAGAGCCAGCGCCGGGGCAGCGCCTGGGAGACCCGGTTGCGGGCCTGGGGCGACCGGCTGCGGGTCGCCGATTCGGCGCAGTACCAGGCACTAGTCAGCCCGGATGTCCAGCTCGGGGTGGGGGCGGAGGGGCTCGCGGTGGGCGGCGAGATCCGCATCCCCGAGGCCCGCATTCGGCCGCGGGAGCTCCCCGCCGGCACCCTGACCCCGTCGCCGGACGTCGTGCTGGCTGGGGAGGCCGAGCGGGCCGCGGCGATGCCGCTCGCCATCGATCTGCGCCTGGTGCTCGGCGATCAGGTCTCCATCGATGCCTTCGGACTGCGCGGCCTGCTGCGGGGCGACCTGCGGGTGCTCCAAGAGGCCGGACGCAACCAGTTGCTGGGTGATGGTACGGTGGCGGTGGTCGACGGCAGCTATCGCCTGTCGACGGGCTTCCGGCTGGTCGCGGCGCTCGGACAGCCGCTCACCATCGAGCAGGGCCGCCTGGTATTCGCCCGCACGCCGCTCGATAATCCGGCGCTCCTGCTTACGGCCACCCGCGAAGGCGCGGCCATGACCGCTGGGGTGCGGGTGGTGGGGACGCTCAAGAGCCCGAGGCTGACCTTTTTCTCCGATTCCGACCCCAGCCTGACCCAGGCGGAGATCACCAGCTTCCTCGTCACCGGCGTCCCGCCACGGCGCGGAGGGGCCGAAGAGGCGGATCGTTCGCTGGCGGTCGGGACCTTCGTCGCCCCCCGCCTCTTCATGGAGTACCAGACCGGCCTCGGCGATGCCTCCGACCGCGTCAGGCTGCGCTATGACGTCAACAACCTGATCCAGCTCCAAACCGAGACGGGGGATGCCCAGGGTGCCGACATCTTCTTCACCTTCGAGCGCTGAGCTCCGCCGGGAGGCCCGTCCGTGAGGCTCGGGCCCGTCATGCTGGACCTCGAAGGCCCGCAGCTCAGCGCCGATGAGCGGGAGATCCTGCGCGATCCGGCGGTTGGCGGGGTCATCCTGTTCACGCGCAACTACCAGGACCCGGAGCAGCTCAGGGCGCTGACGGCGGCCATTCATGCCCTGCGCGACCCCCATCTTCTGGTGGCAGTGGACCAGGAGGGGGGCCGGGTGCAGCGCTTTCGCGAAGGCTTCACGTGCCTCCCGCCGGCCGGTGCCTTGGGTGCCCTGGGCCGCCGCGATCCGCTCCACGCCCGCCGCGCCGCCGAGGCGGTCGCCTGGCTGATGGCCGCGGAGCTGCGCGCGGTGGGGGTGGACTTCAGCTTCGCCCCGGTGCTGGACCTGGACCGCGGGCTCAACCCGGTCGTCGGCGACCGCTCCTTCGGGCTCGGGGTCAACCTGGTCTCGGACCTCGCCGCGGCCTGGGTCACGGGCGTTCGGGCCGCCGGCATGGCCGCGGTGGGCAAGCACTTTCCGGGTCACGGCGGTGTCGCGGCCGACTCCCACTCCGAGCTGCCCGTCGATGAGCGGGGGCTCGCGGACATCGAGCTGGAGGACCTGATCCCCTTCGAGCGGCTCATCCACCGTGGTCTCGAGGCGGTGATGCCGGCCCATGTGGTCTACCCGCGGGTCGACCGCCAGCCCGCCGGCTTCTCCGCCTTCTGGCTGGGCTCGGTGCTGCGCGGGCGGTTGGGGTTTCAGGGGGTGATCTTCAGTGACGATCTGAGCATGGCCGCCGCGGCGTCCGGCGGCGGCTACCCGGAGCGCGCGCGCGCCGCCCTGGCCGCCGGCTGCGATGTCCTGCTGGTCTGCAACAATCGGTCCGCGGCGCTGGAAGTGCTGGAGGCGGTGCGCGGTCAGGACGACCCCGTGAGCCACCTGCGCTGCCTGCGCATGCACGGACGTGACGGTGCCCCGCGCGAGCGCCTCCACCTCGATCCACGCTGGCAGCAAGGCGTGCGCGCGGTGGCGGCGCTGGAGTCCGTCGACTCGCTCGCGCTCGATCTCGAGCCGAATGCGTCCCCTCTACGAACGAGCACAGATATCTGAGGGACGGTTCACCAAAAAAGTAGACAAGTCCATCAGGGGCTACCTTTGGCACCATTCTCGTTGTCGTAATCGTAATCGTAATCGTAATCGTAATCGACGTTATCCCAGCGAAGCGGTGCCGCGCGTGACGATCGATGCCTCGCAAACGCTTGGCGGTTTTCTACCGCCAAGCCGCCGACCGGATCGAAACCCGGTGGAGATCGAGCGGCAAACGCGCAAGAGGCATCGCTTCTCCGATTACGATTACGACAACGACAACGACAACGGCAAGGACAAGGATTGCGTGCGTTGTTCAACTTGTTTTTGACTCGTCCCTGAGGGGTGCCGATGCGAATCACGCGTGAGGAGTATGAGGCGGTCGCCGCTCGCGCCGAGCTCCTGGTCTCGGGGGCGGGGATCGAGCAGGCGCTCGACCAGATGGCCGAGGCCATCACCGCGTCGCTCGGGGACCGAGATCCCTTGGTGCTCTGCGTCATGACTGGCGGGGTGCCCGTCGTCGGGCGGCTGCTCCACCGCCTGCGTTTCCCGCTGCGCCTGAGCTACATCCACGCGACCCGCTATCGGGGAGCCACCAGCGGCGGCAGCCTGGAGTGGCGCTACCGGCCCTCCGGCGCGATCCGCGGGGAGCACGTGCTGGTGGTCGATGACATCCTCGACGCGGGGCTGACCCTCGAGGCCGTGGTGGCCGCCTGCCGGGAGGACCGGGCCGCGAGCGTGCATAGCGCCGTCCTGGTCGAGAAGGTGAGAGAGCGCCCGAGCGACTGCCGGGCGGACTTCGTCGGCCTGCACCTGCCGGATCGCTACCTCTACGGATGCGGGCTCGACTACAAGGGGTATTTCCGCAACGCCGACGGCATCTACGCGGTGGCTTCACAAGACGTCTGATCGGCCGCTGCGGCGGCCTCCGTACGCGCGGATGATCTGACCACCGGGAAGGCCGTCGGCGCCAAGTGGAAGGCGCGCGGCCGGCAGGCCCCTTCGCCTTCTGTCGCGAGGTGGCTGAAAACGTCGGCGCGTCGCGGGGTCGCGGGAACCGCTGAGCGAAGCCGCGTCCCGTTCCGAGGAATTCGGCAAAACAATAATATTATTAATGACATTTTGACAGCTCCGGGGTTTTGCGCTAAATCGCTCACATGCGGGAACAGGTGGTTTCGCCCGGATCTCCGGTGAGGAGTGCGTTTCCAGGGCCTGTCCGCATCACCGACGTGCAGCGGCCTCTACTGGCCGTTGGCCCGCCTGCCCCACGCAATTCTTAGGAGGACGGTTCCATGCAGACCCTTTCCAGCTACCGCGAGCGCCACGCGGAGCTGCTTCAGACCATCGATGATCTCCAATCCATCCTGACCATGGAGCAGCTCAGGATTCGGCCCAACGCCAAGACCGCCTACCAGCTCCTCTGCGATCTCGCCGACAAGGTCAAGCAGCACCTGGCGGAGGAGGACAAGGGCCTCTACCCCAGGCTGCTGATCCACGAGGACCCCAAGGTCAAGTCCATCGCCTGGGGGTTCATCAGCGGCGAGAAGCCGCTGCGCAAGACCTTCGACGACTATCACAAGAAGTGGCTGAAGAACTGCGACTTCAACTTCACCGAGGACTTCGTCCGCGAGACGCGCGAGATCTTCGACATGCTGGTCTACCGCATCGAGCGCGAGGAGCAGGTCCTGTTCCCCAAGCTGTTGGAGATCGGGCTGTTCCAGGACGCCAGCGCCCAGGAGGCCCGCCCCCAGGAGGCCCGCGCCTGACCCTGTGCAGCACCGCGGCAGGGAGGTGACACCCCAGCCCGCCGCAGACGGCCTTCAGGGACCTTGAAGGCCCTCGCCCCTCGGCCTCTTCAAGACGCGAAGCGAGAAGCCCCCTTCTCGCTTCGTTTTATTTTTGGGGGGTGTCCATCTGAGTGCGGTAGCGCCTATCAGTTGTGGTTTCACATCGGCGGGCACACAACCAGTGGTAGTTGCGTCCCCGCAGACTGCCCCAACAGCACTCAGATGGATACCCCCCTTTATTTTTAGATACTTGGGCGCTCGATACCGTCGGCGCATGCGTTTGCCGCAGCGGCATCGTGGATCTTCCAGGGCGTCCTTGAACCTCTCCGAAAGCCGGTAGCTGCGCGCCAGCCCCGGCGCAGCAATTCTCAATGCGGGGCAGAGCTCGGTCCAATCGGGGGCGGAGATCGGGACGGAGACAACCTCGGGGACGCCAGTGTCGGGCGGGAGCGCCCGAAGTGCAACGGATGAAGACGTTGGAG
>Ga0114946_10000973_pt1 | contig 19774 bp, 18 predicted proteins | sample WalLakDeSediment_FD_88676 | JGI IMG/M metagenome (GOLD analysis project Ga0114946, IMG submission 88676) | Lake sediment microbial communities from Walker lake, Nevada to study Microbial Dark Matter (Phase II) - Walker Lake 11/02/13 Deep Sediment | ecosystem: Environmental > Aquatic >...
CGCCATCCGATCCCCGAGCGGCTCGCCCGCTCGCCCCGCCGCGAGGCCTACCTTGGACGCTGCCCCCCCTTCACGCTCATGGCGCCCACGCCGTCCGGCGGCTGGCTTGGCCGTCAGCGGCGCCTGGCTCCCCGCCCTGCTTGCGATCGTCGGCTGGTGGGCGCTGCCCATGGGTCGACCCGCCAGGCCCTTCACCACCCTCGACCCTGATCTCTACGCCGTTGCCTTGGGTCACCCGCTGCTCTGGGTCGCCCTTCTGGGCGCAGCGGCCGCCGCTGGCCTGTCGTTCCTGCGGTTGCCCACGGCCCGCCGCGCGGACCTGATCCTGGTCGCCGGCACCGTGGCACTGGCAGCGGTCGTCGGTTGGTTCATGGTCAGCGCGACGCCGTTCGGCCTGGGTGCGTTGCTCGTGCTGACCGGACTGGTCATCGTCCTCGGGAACGCGCTCAGCGAATCGGGCCGCGTCCAGGGCGACGCCTTCATCGCCTCGAGCATCCTGTTCGTCTCGCTCTTCGTCGTTCTCTTCATCCTCTACCCGCTGTTCATGGTGCTGCGGTCGTCGGTGATCGTCGGCGGCGCCTTCGATCTGTCGGTCTTCGCCCGCACGCTGCAGCATCCGCTCTTCCTCATGCTCGACAACCCGCGATCGCCCGTCGACGAGGTCGGCATGACGCTTCGCTGGGGCATCGGCGGGTTGCTCGCCGTCACGGCGTTCGCCGTGTGGCGCCGGCTTCGGTGGACCAAGGTGCTGGGACGCGCGGTACTCGGCGGCGTCCTGGGCCTGGTGGTGGGCGTCATGCTCTACGGGAACGGGGCGCTGCCCACGAGCCTGCTGCTCGTGTCCATCGTCGCACCGACGGCGACGCTGCTGGGGTTGGCATTCGCGTTGCTGGGCCAGCGAGCGCGTTCCGGCGCCGTGCGCCGGTCGCTCGACGTCATCAGCATCCTGCCGATCATCACGCCGCCGTTCGTCCTGGCGTTCGCCATGATCTTCTTGCTCGGGCGGCGCGGCCTCGTCACGTACAACCTCCTCGACATCTCCAGCGGTTGGATCTTCGGGCTTCCCGGGGTGGCCATCGCGCAGATCCTGGCGTTCACCCCGATCGCCTATCTGCTGCTGCGCGGCTCCGTGAGCTCCCTGAATCCGGCCCTGGAGGAGGCCGCCCAGACGCTGGGCGCCAACCCGTGGGTGACGCTGCGCACCATCACCTGGCCGCTCGTGCGCCCGGGGCTGGCGGCGGCGTTCCTCCTCAGCATGATCGAGTCGCTCGCCGACTTCGGCAACCCGATCATCCTGGGGGGTAACCGCAAGTACATGGCGACCGAGGTGTACCTATCGCTCACCGGTCGGTTCAACCCCAACGAGGCAGCGGTGTACGGCGTCATCCTGCTGCTGCTGGTGCTGGGGGCATTCTTCGTGCAACGCTGGTGGTTGGGCGGCGGTTCGTTCGTCACCGTCACCGGCAAGCCGACGAGCGGTGCGCTGGCGCCCATCCCGCGGCTGCTCGAGGTCCTGCTCGTTGCGCTGCTGTTCGTGTGGTCGGTGTTCGTGGCCTCGCTCTACCTGTCGATCGTGGTGGGCTCCTTCGCGCAGTTGTGGGGCGTGAACTACACCCTCACGCTCAGGCACTACCAGGACTTCTTCAGCGGTGCCGGCTGGAACGTCTTCCTGTTCACGGCGCGTGTCGCCGCCATCAGCGCGGTGCCGGCGATGCTGCTCGGCTTCCTGGTCGCGTACCTCGTCTCGCGGCAGCGCTTCTGGGGCCGCCGCTTCGTCGAGTTCGGCTCGCTGCTGTCGTTCGCCACGCCCGGCACGGTCATGGGGGTCGCGTACATCTTCGCGTTCAACACGGGGCCCGTCCTGCTCACGGGAAGCGCCACGATCATCGTGCTGGCGCTGGTGTTCCGCAACATGCCGGTGGCCATCCGTGCGGCGGTGGCAGGGTTGTCGCAGATCGACCCGAGCCTGGAGGAGGCGTCGACGATGCTGCGGGCCAAGTCGTTCACGACCATGCGCCGGGTGCTCTTCCCGCTGCTGATCAACACGCTGGTCACCGGCCTGATCTTCGCCTTCGTCACGGCGATGACGGCCGTCAGTCAGGTCATCTTCTTGGTCAGTCCGGGCAACCAGTTCGCGACCGTGCTGCTGCTCGGTTGGGTCGACCAGGGTCAACTCGGACGTGGGGCGGCGATGGGCACCATCCTGATCGTGTCGCTGCTGCTCGTGATCGTCGTCGTGCTCCAGCTCGCCAAGATGCTGGGCGCGCGGATGGTGGGGGTGCGCACGTGATCTCAGGACTCACGCCGGCCACGGTCGAGCTTCGTGACCTCGTCAAGCGCTTCGGCAGAGACGTCATGGCGGTCAACCACGTCGACCTCAAGATCGAGCGTGGCGAGCTGATGACGCTGCTCGGCCCGTCGGGCTGCGGCAAGACGACGGCGCTGCGGCTCATCGCGGGCCTCGAGCGGCCCACCGCTGGCCAGATCCTGCTCGACGACGAGGACGTGGCGCGGCTGCCCGCTTACCTGCGCGACATCACCATGGTGTTCCAGAGCTACGCGCTCTTCCCGCACATGAACGTGTTCGAGAACGTGGCGTACGGCGTTCGGGTCGCGCGCCGGCCGAAGGACGAGATCAAGGAACGCGTGGCCGAGGCGCTGGACATGGTCGGCCTCGGCGACCTCTCGCAGCGGGCCACCTCGGCGCTGTCGGGCGGCCAGCAGCAGCGCGTGGCGCTGGCGCGGGCGCTGGTGATCCGGCCGCGGGTGCTGCTGTTCGACGAACCGCTGTCCAACCTCGATGCCAAGCTGCGCCGCCGCGTGCGCGAGGACATCCGCGAGCTGCAGCAGCGCCTGGGCATCACCAGCGTGTACGTGACGCACGACCAGGAGGAGGCGTTGGCCATCAGCGACCGGGTCGTGGTCATGCGCGAGGGCGTCATCGAGCAGATCGGCTCGCCCCACGACCTCTACACGCGGCCCGCGTCGCGCTTCGTCGCCGACTTCATCGGCTCCGCCAACTTCCTCGCGGGCCGCTACGACGGCACGCAGATCGACCTGCTCGGCTACCGCATCCCGCACCGGCAGGACATCGCCGCCGGCGCGGTCACGGTGATGGTGCGCCCGGAGGCGGTCGAGTTCGCACCCGAGGGCGAGCCCGGTCTCGAGGCCACCTACCTCAGCAGCGCCTACCTCGGCGCGGTGACCGAATTCATGTTCGACGTCGGCGGCACCGAGGTGTTCGCCACCATGTACGGCGGCGGGTTGACCGACGCGCGCAAGGGCGACCGGGTGCGGCTGCGGCTCAAGCAGGCGGGGGTGTCGCTGCTGCCACCGGACTGAAACCCGGGTCGCTCGTCAGGAGGGGAGAGCGTCCGGCACGCATCGCGGGGCCCCCTCGGTGGCTGGGCGCCGCCGTCACACGGGGAGCGCCTCGCTCGTCAGGCGCAGCGTCACCGCGCCGCGCAGCGTGTTCGCCACGATGCAGGCGCGTTCGGCCATGCCGACGAGCTTGGCCAGCGCGGCGCCGTCGGCCGTGCGCGCGCGGACGTGCATGGCGACCTCGGTGAAGCGCGCCGGCGCCTCGACCAGGCTGCCCTGCACGGTCACCACCACGTCGCCGACGCCCACGTCGCGGGCCGCGACGGCCGCCAGCAGCGTGCTCGAGAAGCAGCCCCCAAGGGCGCCGAGGAGCAGTTCACCGCCCATCGGCCCGGCATCGCCGCCGCCCTTGGCCTCGGGCCGGTCGACCGGCACGCGGTGGCGGCGGATCGTGATCTCGCTGCTGCTTGGTCCGGTCTGCGTCACGGTCGCGATGATCTGGCTGGCCACGCCGTCCCTCCGATCGGCGCCAGCGGCGCCGTACTCCCCAGGCTACGCCGCGGTGGTGGACCTGCGCGTCGATCGCCCCATCCGCGTCTTCGCCCGCATGGCGGGTCAGCGGGTGGCCAACGGACAGCGCTCGACGAGCGTGTGGATCGCCCCCGACGGCGCGAGTTCGCTGGCCATGACGTCGAGCGCATCGACCCGCCAGCTCGGGCTGGACCACGAGGGGGCCGCCGCCAGCCACGCGCGCAGGTCGAGCGGGTCGCGGGCACGCGCGAGGGTCACGTGGGGCGAGAACCGATGCCGGTCGCCGGGGCGTTCGAGCGCCGCGACCAGCGTGGACCGAAGCGCCACGACCGCGGCCGCGCCGGTGCCCCAGCCCGCCCACGCGACCCGCGCCCTGCCCGCGTGCGGGAAGGCCCCCAGGCCCTGGAGGTCGGCGTCGAACGGCGCGGTGGCGACCGACGCCACGCGGGAGCGGCGCCGGACCTCCGCCAGGTCCTCGTCGTCGAGGTCACCCAGGAAGGCGAGCGTCAGGTGGGCCTGGTCGACACCGCCCCACCGGAGCCCGGCAGGTGCGGGCGGGAGCGCGAGGCGTAGGTCGGCGATGGCCGTCTTCACGGCGGGCGGCAGCGCCAACGCCACGAAGGTGCGGGTCGCGGGCATGCCCCAGTCTGACGCGCACCGGTCACCGCTGCGCGTGGCTCAGCGTCGTGGCAGCACCACCGCCGCGATCCCGCCCAACACGAGGACCGCGGCCATGGCCAGGCGCTGATCCAGGGCCTCGCCCAGCAGTGCCACGGCCCCCGCTGCGGCGACGACCGGCACCGACAGCTGCACCGCGGAAGCGACCGTGCGCGACAGGTGCGGCAGCGCCCGGTACCAGGCGACGTACCCCAGCCCGGAGGTCAGCGCACCGGACGCGAGCGCCAGGCCGATGCCGGAGGGGGTCGCGCCGCTCCAGGCGCCCGGCCACGCGGCCAGCGCGGCCGCGACGGGCAGCGTCCACGCGAAGTTGCGCGCGGTTGCCGCGACGGGGTCGCGTTCGCCGCGGCCGGCCAAGGAGTACGCGCCCCACGCCACGCCCGCGGCGACCATGGTCGCGGCCGCCCACAACGGCGGCGCCTGCAGGCCGGGCGCCAGGAGCACCATCAGGCCCGCGGTCGCCGCGGCGAGGCCGCTCCCTCGACGGAGGCCGAGGCGCTCGCCCGCCCGCAGTCCTGCCGCGATCATCGTGAGCTGGACGGCGCCGAACAGCAGCAGCGCACCGGTGGCCGCGCCCAACGCGATGTAGGCCAGCGAGAAGGGGAGGGCGTACGCGGCGAGCGTGAGGGCGCCGGTGGCGACGCGCCGGCGGGCCGCGCCCGGTCGTTCCCTCGCCGACGGTTCGCCGGGCGGCGGCCGCCAGGGCCACCACCAGGGCGCCAGCACGGCCGCGCCCGCCGCCAACCGCAGCGCCGTGAACGCGAGCGGCCCGATCGCGGGGACCGCTTCGATGCCCGGCCCGATCGCCGAGCGCGCCAGCAGCGAGTTGGCGGCGAAGGCCGCGAGGGCCAGCAGCGTGAACGCGATGGCGCGTGGCATGCGCGCATCATCGCCCGACCGATGGCCGGTGGCGCGGTTACCCTGCGCTGTGACCCGTTCGAGGGCGACCTTCTGGCTTCTCAGTGTGGCCATGGGCGCGTCGACGGTGGGCCAATCGATGCTGGCTACCGCCGTGCCGCTGTTCGCCGTGGCGCTGGGGTTGGCGCCCGTGTGGGTCGGGGTGCTGGTAGCGCTGCCAAACGTGCTGCCGGTGGCGTTGGCGATGCGGGCGGGGCGTTGGATCGACCGCGGCGGTGCCGGTAACTGGCTCGCGTTCGGGGCGGCCGGGATGGTGTCCGCGCCGCTGCTCCTGGCCCTGGTGCCGTCGGTGCCGGCGCTGGCGGCGGCGCAGCTGATGGTCGGGGTGTTCCAGCTGTTCAAGGCGCTCGCCTCGCAGACCTACGTGGCCGACTTGGGCGGTGGCCGAGCGCTGGAGCGGAACTACGCCACCTACGCCACGCTGCTGTCGGCGGGCCGCCTGGTGGGTCCGCTGCTGGCCGGGATCGCGATCGACGGGGTCGGGTTCGGCGGTGCCTTCGCCGGGGCGGCGGGCGTCCTGTTGGCCACCGCGGCCATGACCTGGGCCATCCGCGGTGGCGTTGCGGACGTGGGGCGCGACGCGGTACGGCCGGCCGAGGAGCGCGCGCCACCGGTGCCATTCGATGCCGGCGTCGCGGCGCTGCCGCCCCGCTACGGGCCGCGCGACGCCCTCGCCAACGTCGGTGTGCAGCTGGCGGTGCTGTCCAGCGCCGGCGTCTTCGTGGCGATCAGCGTGCGGCAGGCGTTCCTCCCGATTGCGCTCCAGGGCTTGGGGTACCCCGCGACCACCATCGGGGCGCTGATCAGCCTGGGTGCGCTCGCGGCGGTGGCGGTGCGTCCCCTCATGCCGGTCGTGTCGCGCCGCCTCGGTGGCCCGGCGCGCACGCTGGTGGTGGCCATGGCTGCCGTCGCCGTGGCCGTGGGTCTGCTGGGCGTGGTGTCGTCGGTCGTCGCGTTCGGTCTGCTGGGCGTGCTGGCCGGCTTCGGTACGGGCGTCGGCAATCCGCTGAGCATCGTCACCGTCGCCAGCCACGTCGAGCCGCGGCACCGCGGCGCGGCGCTCGGCCTGCGGCTGTCGCTGAACCGGGCCGCGCAGCTGGCGATGCCGGTGCTGATCGGCGCCGTGATCGGGGTGGCGGGCTTCGGCGTCGGCTTCGGCGCCGCGGGCCTGCTGCTGGGTGGCCTGGCTTGGGCGGCGGCGCGGCGCGTACCGGCCTTCGAGCGCGAGACCCCACCGACCTGACGGAGGCCGGCTCACCCTGGGGCGCCCGCTCGCGCCATGACGGGTCTTGCGCCGTGCCACCATGCACCATGGTCCGCCTCACCGTGCTCTACAACCTGCCCCCCGGGTCCGACGAGGACACGTTCCTGCGCTGGCGCCTGGGCGAGCACCAGCACGACAACGCCGGCGCGCCGGGCGTGCTGCGCACGGACTTCGCCGTGCTGGCGTCGGCCTGGCCGCGCGGCGCGCCGCCGCGCCACCGCTTCATGACGATCGCCGAGTGGCCCGACCGCGCGAGCTTCGAGGCCGCGTTCTACGCGCCGGAGGCGCTGGCGCGCTTCGAGGAGAACCTGAGGAAGCTCGACGACCCGGTGTTCCTGATCGGCGAGGTCCTCGTCTCCAGCGGGGGTTGAGCGGCCGCGGCGCTGGTGTCCGCCGCTGCCGCGACGGGTGGCCGCCGCCGCCGCGCCGTCAGCCCCCCGCGCCGATGACCGCGATGGCCTCGATCTCCACCAACACGTCGATCGCCAGTTCGGCCCCGATGGTGCTGCGGGTGGGCTTGGGGTCGGGAAAGAACTCGGCGTAGACCGCGTTCATGCCCGAGAAGTCGCGGCGGACGTCCGACAGGATGACCAGTGTCTTGACGACGTCGGCGCGCGTGGCGCCGGCTGCGAGCAGGTGTTGCTCCAGGTTGTGCAGCACCTGCGCGGTCTGGCTGCCGATGTCGGTGCCCGCCACGCGGCCGTGCTCGTCGACCGGGACCTGGCCCGAGACGTAGACGGTCTGCCCGACCTTCAGGGCGGGCGTGAGGGGGGCGCGCGACGTGCCGAACGCTTCCTTGCGCATCTGGTCTCCTCGGGGTGCCGGCGCGGCGCCGGCGGGGGTTGCCTGATGCTAGCCGTCGGCGGGCAGGACACGCACGCCTTTCGCCCGCGGGCGCCGCGACCCGCTACCGTGCCTGGCTGCGGGCCGAGGGGATCCGGGTGTTCGCCGACGTCCACGTCAAGCACGGCGCCCATGCGATCGTCGCCGACCGCTCGCTGTTCGAGGTGACGCGCGACCTCGAGTTCTTCGACGCCGACGCCGTCATCGTCACGGGGCAACGTACCGGCGACGCGGCCGACCTCGCGGAGCTGGCGACGGTGCGGGCGGCCACGCAGCTGCCGCTGCTGGTCGGCAGCGGGGTGACGCCCGAGAACGTCGCCGCGGTCCTGGCGCAGGCGGACGGCGTCATCGTGGCCAGCGCGCTGAAGGAAGCGGGCGTCTGGTGGAACCCGGACGCCGAGGCGTGGGTGCGGGCGTTCATGGACGTGGTCGGCGGAATCGGCGCGGGTGGTTGACACGGGGTGACGGCAACGGTAGGGCGCTGCCCTGGCGCCCTTGACGCCGTCTACGCCCGGCGTGGCGGCGGCGCGATCACCCGCCCGCGCGCGCCTGCTCGTACCTCAGCCACTGCGTCCAGGACGCGTGGAGGCTGGCCCGAAGCGAGGCAGCGGCGCGCTCGCGGTCCAGTTGTGCCTGCTGCCAGGCGATCGGTGACAACTCGCCGGCCTCCCACCGGACGCGTTGTGCCTCCAGCGTGGTGGTGGCGGCGTCGTCCGCCACCCGCGCGTCCGCCAGGCGCCCGTAGGCCACCAGCAGGTTCTGGTGGGCCGCGCGCAGTTGCTGCGCGGCGCTGCGGCGGGCGTCTTCGAGCCGGCGGTCGGCGCTGGCGACGTCCGCGCGCGCGTCCGCCAGGGCGTTGGGCGAGGAGCCCTCGTGATCGAGCCCTCGGAGGCGCAGGATGGCGAGCGCCAGCGTGCGTTCGGCGGCGGCGATGCTGGCGTGGCCCTCTGCCAGGGTCGCGAGGTCGGCGTCCAGGTCGGGCAGTTCGGGCAGGGCATCGGGTACCGCGGCGATACCATCCGCTCGGAGCGCCTCGGCATCGAGGCCGACCACGGCCGCCAGGTCGCTCCAGGCGAACGCCAGGTCGGTGGCGGCGTCGCGAGCGGCGCGCGCGGCCGCATCGGCGTCGGCCTCCGATTGCGCCAACGCCAGGCCGGTGATGGCGCCCGCCGCGTGGCGCACGCGCGCAGCGGCCAGGTTGCGGTCGGCGATCTCGGCCCGCACATGGGCCTGCGCCTCGGCGTCGATGGCCTGCAGCACGGCGACGTAGGCCTGCAGCGCCCACGTCCGTGCGGCGCGCCGGGCGGCGGCCAGCGCCGCACGAGCCGCGTCCAGGCCCTGCCCGGCCTGCAGCCGCTCCAGGCCGGTCGCGAGCGGGTCGAGCGTGGCGCGCGCGCCGGTCCGGGCCGCCGCGTCGAGGTCGGCCTGCCGCGTGGCGACGTCGGCCGACACCTCGGGCGCGCGCCGCCAGGCGGTCTCCAGGTCGAGCGGCTGCGCCTGCGCCACCGCCGGGGTGGCCAACGCGGTGGCGACGAGCAGGGTGCCCAGGCGGGTCCACGAGCGGACGAAGAGCGGACGGGCGGGAAGCATCAGCGAACCTCCGTCGGGGCGGCGGCGAGCGCCGCCGCGATGGGATCGAACGTGGGGGTGCGGCCCAGCGCCAGTTCGAGGCGTAGGCGGGCGGTGCGCGCCTGGTCGTCGGCGCGCAGCAGGGCCAGCGCGGCGTCGAGGGCGTCGTGCTCGGCACGCCGCAGGTCGAGGGGCGACACGGCGCCCAGCTCGGCTCGCACGCGGACCGACGCGAGGTTGGCGAGCCGGGCGGCGTACCGCTCCAGCGCGACGTCCCGGGCGCGACCCGCCTGGTCGGCGGCCCGGGCGAGGTTCTCGAGCTCGAGCGCGGCGGCCGACCAGGCCTGCTGCAGCCGCTCCACGGCGAGTGCCTCGTCGAGCTCGGCCTGCGCCACCGATGTGGCGCTGCCGCCGCCGAAGGACCAAGACAGGCTCGCGCCCAGCGTCGCCGTGGTCTGGGCGGCCGCCGGGTTCCAGGGGTCGTAGGCGAGCTCGGCCGAGGGCTGCAGCGAGCGGGTGTCCCAGCCGGCGCCGAGCGTGAGGCGGCCGGCGTCGCCGGTGTTCACGACGCGGGCGCTGAGGCTGACGCTGACGCCCGCGTCGCGGCGTGCGCGGCCGAGCGCGACGACGGCGTCGTCGAGGGCGCGGGTCGCGTCCGCCACCCGGGCGCCGGTCGCGATCGCGGCCTCGAGGTCGGCGGGTGTGTGGGCGGGGGGTGCGGCCGCCTCGCTGGCCGCGGCCGCCGCCATGAGGGCGGCGAGCGGGTCCGCGGCGGGGCGCCAGAGCTGGTCGACCTCCGCCCCGAAGGCCCGTTCGAAGGCCCGGCGGGCGGCGTCGACGTCGTGCCGGACGCTCAGCAGGTCGCCCTCGGCCTGGAACCGTGCCAGCTCGGCGTCCGCCAACGCAGCGGGCCCGGCAGTGCCGGCGGCAGCCTGCCCCGCGACGGCGGCGCGGATCCGCTCCGCGAGGTCGAGGCGGGCTGCGGCCAGCGCCTCCTGGGCGCTCAGCCGCTCGAGGGTCACGATCCGGTCGAGCGCATCGAGCAGCGCGTCGCGGCGCGCCTCGGCCAGGGCGTCGAGGGCCAGTCCGTAGCTGCGCGCGGCGCGCTGGGCGGCGTCATGCGTCGGCCCGGCAGGCACGACGTACCACTGGGTCGACAGCGTGATGGCGCCCAGGCCGGTGTCCCAGCCGGCCGGCGCGCTGGGGCCGGCGTCGGTCGCCCGCCAGCTGGCGTCGGCGCCGGTACGGACGCTGCCGCTCACGACCGCGCCGGCGGCCGTCGCGGCCAGGCGCGCGCGTTCGGCCTGCAGCGCCGCCAGGGTCACGCCGCCGGCGCCGTCGGCCACGGCGCGAACCCGGGACGGGTCGAGCGCGACCCACGGCCGAGGTGGGTCGCCATCCGTGGCCATGGCGGCGGCCCACGTCAGCAGCGCCAGCAGTGCGGCGGCCGTTCTCGGGAGCCTACTCATGGCGGAGCGACGCCACCGGGTCGAGCCGGGCCGCGCGCTGGGCTGGGTAGAGGCCGAAGATGACGCCCACGACGAGCGCCACGCCGAAGGCGACCGCCATGGGTGGGACGGTCAGCGCCGAGGTGACGCCCAGCAGCGGGCTCACCCAGCGCGCGCCGGCGGCGCCGACGGCGAGGCCGATGAGGCCACCCCCCGCCGCCAGGACCACGGCCTCGACGAGGAACTGCAGCCGGATGTCCGACGGTCGAGCCCCGAGCGCCTTGCGGATGCCGATCTCGCGGGTCCGCTCGGTGACCGACACGAGCATGATGTTCATGATGCCGATGCCTCCGACCAGCAGGCTGATCCCAGCGATGGCGCCGAGGAAGAGGGTGAGCGTGCGGCTGACCGCCGTGAGCGACTCGAGCGTGTCCGCCTGGTTCTGCACCTGGAAGCTCACGGCCTCCAGGTCGAACTCGCCCCGGAGGTCGGCCAGCAGCAGGGTGACGTCGGCCTGCAGGGGCGACAGGTGGCGGGTCTCGGTCGCTCGCACGAAGATCTGGCTCACGCTCTGGGCCGAGGTGCCGCCGGCGACCTGGCTTCGTGCCAGGCGTTGCAGGTAGGTCGTCAGCGGCACGATGACCTGGCGGTTCGGGCTGCCGAAGCCGGCGCCCCTGTCCGGCAGGACCCCGACGACGGTGAAGCCGTGGGTCCCGAGCGTCAGGCTCTGGCCGAGCGGGTCCATGCCGGGGAAGAGCTCCTGGGCGATGTCCGCGCCCATGACGGCGACCCGAGCCCGGCTCTGGACGTCCAGATCGGTCCACCAGCCACCCGCGGCGACCTCGAGGTCACGCACCCAGCCGTAGTCGGGCCAGGTGCCTAGCACCTGAGCGGTGGTGTTGAGGCCGCCGGCACGCACCTGCACGGTCGAGTTCACGGTGGGAGCGACGCCGAGGATGCGGGGGTCGGCCAACTGCAGGGCGCGCAACGCATCGGCGTCGCCGACGGTGATCGTCGCGCTGTCGCCGGTGCGCGCGATGCCGCCGGTGGTGCGGGTGACGGCCGCGCCGATCGTGAGCAGGTTGGTGCCCAGGCGCTCGAGGTTCTGCGTCACGTTGCGCGTCACGCCCGCGCCGACCGCGGTCAACGCGACGACCGCGGCGACCCCGATGATCACGCCGAGCGCGGTCAGCAGGCTCCGGCTGGCGTTGCCTCGGATCGAGCGCCAGGCGATGCCGAGGATCGCCCGCGTGTCGGTGCGGCCGGTCGGCTCTTCGACGAGGAACCAGTCCACCGCTTCCGGCCGCTCGCCCGTGCCCGCCGCGGGTTCGGCGGCGTGCGTCGGCGGCGGCGTGCCGGCGACCTCCGGCGACGCGAATCGTGTCATGGCGCAACCGGTGCCGCGCGTCCGGCGCTGTCCGACTCGAGGCAGCCGTCGCGCAGCCGCAGCGTGCGCTCGCAGCGCGCGGCGACCTCGGCCTCGTGGGTGACCATGACGATGGTCGCGCCCTGCGCGTGGAGCGCGTCGACGAGGTCGAGGATCTCGCGGCCCGTCTCGCTGTCGAGGTTGCCGGTGGGCTCGTCGGCCAGGAGCAGAGAGGGGTTCATCGCCAGCGCGCGGGCGATGGCGACCCGCTGCTTCTGGCCGCCGGAGAGCTGGGATGGGCGGTGGTCCACGCGGTCGGCGAGGCCGACGCGGTCGAGCACCTCCAGCGCGCGCCGGCGCCGGACGGCCGGGCGGTAGCCGGCGTAGGTCAGGGGCACCTCGACGTTCTCCCGCACCGACAGCCGCGGCATGAGGTGGAAGGACTGGAACACGAAGCCGACGTGGCGGTTGCGCATCGCCGCCTGTTCCACCGGGTCGAGGTCGCCGGCGTCTTGACCCGCGAGCAGGCAGCGTCCCGCGGTGGGCGTGTCGAGCAGGCCGATGAGGTTCATCAGGGTCGACTTGCCCGAGCCCGACGGCCCCATCAGGCCGACGTACTCGCCCACGGGGACGTCGAACGTGACGTCACGCAGGGCGTAGAAGTCCTCGTCGGCGAGCGGGTAGACCTTGTCGACGCCCTCGAGGGCCAGGGCGGATGCGATCACTGCCCACCTCCGCTGCCCCCGCCCGGGCCGCGGCCGCCGCCGGAGGCCCCGGGAACGCCCGTGTTCGGGATCAGTCCGGGGACCAACTCGCGGCTCAGGCCGGTCGCCGGGGCAGTCCCGGGCGCGATCGTCGGGACCTGCGTGACGGCGTTGGCGGCCGGCACCTCCACCTCGATGCCCGCCGGCAGCTCGCCGCGCACGACGAGGCTGGCGCCGACGGTGGCGAGGACCTCGACCTGTCGCCGCTCGGTCTCGCCGGTCTCCAGGCGGACGGTGACGACGCCGTCGCCGCGCGGGTTGCGGGCGACGGCCGCCGCCGGCAGCGTGACGGTGTCCTCCTCGAGGCGCACGACCACCTCGGCCTCGCCGGTCATGCCGGGGCGTAGCGCGCCATCCGGATTGTCGATGCCCAGCACGATCTCGAACACCGGGATGTTCTGGGCGGTGCGGGCGGACGGCGCGACGCCGATCACGCTCGCCTGCACGGTGCGGTTGGCGAGCGCCAGGATGGTGACGCGGGCGGGCTGGCCCAACCGGATCGACCCGATCTCGGTCTCGTCCACCTGGGCCAGCAGCTCCAGGCGGCGGTCGTCGGCCAGGGTCAGCAGGGTGGCGTTGCTGCCTGCGAAGCCGCCGGCGGCGACGCGCACCTCGCTGACGACGCCGTCGAAGGGCGCGCGCAGCTCGGTGGCGGCCAGGGCCGCCCGCGCCCGTTCCAGCCGGACCTGCGCCTGCTCCACTGCGGCGACGGCGTCGGCCAGGTCGCGATCGGCGCGGGCAACGCGGGCCTCGAGGTCGATGCGGGCGGTCGCCAGCGCGCGCTCGGCGTTGCCGGCCTCCTCGAGTGCGGTGGCGAGGGCGGCCTCGGCGTCGGCAAGTTCGCGGGGCGCCACGCTGCCGATGGCCGCCAGGCGGGTGGTCAAGTCGAGTCGGGCGCGGACGTCGGCGGCGGTGTCGCGCGCGCGGGCCAGGCGGCGTTCGGCGTCCGCCACCGTGTTCGCCAGGCTGCGCTCCACGTCGATGCGGTCGGCGCGGGCGGCGATCAGCGAGCGCTCGCTGCGCTCGAGTGCCAGCTCGGCGTCGCGCGCGTCGCGCTCGAGGTCGACGGGGTCGAGGCGCGCCACGACGTCGCCGGCGGCGACGCGCTCGCCGAGCGCGGCAGCCCAGAGCACGGTGCCGTTGCTCTGGGTGCGGACCTCGGTGGTGGCGGCCGCGCGCAGGGTGCCGGGCGCGGGGATGGTCGCCTGGTACGTGCGCGGCGTCACGGCGACGAACGTCGGTCCGGCATCTACCGCGGCCGAATCCGGTCGCCCGCCGAGCCACCACCAGGTGCCGGCGCCAGCGGCGCCCAGGACGACGAGGGCGACTAGGGTAAGGACCTGGTGGCGCCGGCGCCGGCGGTGCTGTGCGCGGCGGCGCTCGCGGGCCAGGGAGCCGCTGGGGGTAGAGGCGCTGGTCATCCGCCCGAGCTTAGGCGTGTTGCGTTTCCGTCTCGTTTGCGCGCCGTGTACGTGAGGTGGACCCCTGGCGCCGAAGGTCACGTTCATGCAGGGGCCACGCCGATGTCGTATAGTCATCTAGACATCATTCGAAGCGTCGCTCGAGATGGGAGGCCCGACCGTGGCCCGCCGACAGTCACCCATCTACGCTCAAATCGAGGCCGATTTGCGGCGCGCCATCGCCGACGGCGCCTGGAGGGTCGGGAGCCGCCTTCCCAGTGAGGAGGAGCTGCGGCAGCGCTACGGTGTGTCGCGCATGACCGTGCGGCAGGCGCTGGAGCGGATGGCGACGGCCGGCCTGGTCCACAAGCGCCAAGGGGTCGGCACCTTCGTCGCCAAGAGCAAGATCGAACGCGTGGCCAGCCGCTTGATCGGCTTCCACGAGGACGCGGTGGCCCACGGCCTGCGGCCCGAGACGCGGGTGCTGTGCGCCGGCCTCGAGCAGGTGGGCGATGAGGACGGAGAGGCGCTCGGCATCGCGCCCGAGGCGGAGGTGCTGCGGGTGACGCGCCTGCGGATCACCGACGGCGAACCGATCGGGCTGAATACGATCACGGTGATGCCCGAGTTCGCCGCGGCGCTCGCCGACATCGACTTCACCATTTCGTTCTACACCGGCGTCGCGGAGCGGTTGCGCGTTGAGGTAGGGGAGGCCGCGCAGACGGTCGAGGCGGTCTGCGACGGCCGAGCCGCCGAGCTGCTGCAGGTCGAGCTGTCGATGCCGCTGCTGCGGGTCAGCCGCGTCACCTACCTCGCCGACGGGCGGCTGTTGGGCGTCACCCACTCGCTCTACCGGGGCGACCGCTACTTCTTGTCCTTGACCCTGCGCCGTTCATGATCGCCGCTCAGCGTCCTCCTTCGGCCGTTGGCCGCTCGCTTCCGAGGGGACGAAGGGCCGTGCGGTGCCGAGATCGCGGACGGTGCGCAGCGCTGCGACCGCTGGCAAGGCGGGTGGTCCGAGAGGCACTGCTCGCCGGGCCGCCCGTGGTTGCAGGGGGGTGGTGCATGGGCTAGCGGTAGGCGCGGAACTGCCCAGCGAGCCGGAAGGTCGATGGCCTGAACTGGCCGCGGGTTGACCACCCGCAGGAACTGAGAGGAAAGGGGCGATCGCGGATGAGACGAGTCTTCGTGTTGGCGCTCATGGTCGTCGCGCTGATTGGGATGGTAGCGAGCCAGGCGAGCGCCAGGGACCTCGATCAGCGGACCGATGAGTGGTTGCAGCAAGCGAAGCTAGAGCCGTACGCGGAGCCGACCCTGTACGAGTTGGCCCTTCAAGAGGGTGAGGTGACCGTCTACTCGTACACCTCGCGAATCCACGACGTGGGCAGGATGTTCATGGAGCGGTTCCCGGGGATCACGGCCCACACGTACGACATGGACAGCCCCGAGATCATCAACCGGGTCTTGGAGGAGCAGCGGGCCGGCCAGTACCGGGCCGACCTGATCTGGCTCAAGGATCCTCCGACGGCCTACTTCGAGATGTACGAGCCCGGGATCATCCACAACTGGGTGCCGCCGCACGTCGCCCACCTGATCCCGGACGAGCTCAAGGAACCGCTCATGCGCATTCACCACGCGAGCCTGAGCGCGTGGTTCTACAACACCGAGGTGTACGACGAATCGCCGGTCACGAACTTGTGGGACCTGACCACCACGGAGTGGCGCGGTAGGGTCGTGTTGCCGGACATCGTCCTGCTCACCGAGTACATCGCTACGTTCGGCAGCATCGTGTACCACGCCGACGAGATGGAGCAGGCGTACGTCCGCCGGTTCGGTGAGGGACTCGAGCTCTCGCGGGGCATCGAGAATGCCGGCTGGGAGTGGATCTACCGCGTGTTGCGGAACGATCCGCTGATCGTCCGAACGACCCACGAGGTCACCGAGGTCGTGGGTGAGCCGGGCCAGACCAGCCCGTCGGTCGGGTTGTCGGCGTTCTCCCGGTTGCGCGACCTCGAGCGTTGGCCCGATAGGCGCTTCGGCGTGGCGTGGGAGATGGTGGACCCGGTGTTCGCCTTTCTGCACACCAACGTCCACGGGTTCGTGCGGTTCGCCCCGAACCCGAACGCGGCGAAACTCTTCCTCACCTTCCAGATGGGCGACGATTACGACTTCACGGGCAACAAGCCGTACCAGGTGCTTGGGAACTGGCTGGTCCGTCCCGACGGACCCGTTCCCGAGGGCGCTCCGCCGCTGGCGGAGATCGACTACTGGGACTTCGACGTCGAGTGGGTCTGGGACCACTACGTCCAGATCGTCGACTTCTGGACCTTGCACAGGCCGTAGCGACCGGCCGTGAGGCGGTCAGCCGGCGCGCGCCCACTGGACGGGCGCCGGTTGACCGAACCCACAGGGGGCGATGACTCGTATGGACGCACGGTCCGAGGTCGTGAGGCGCGAACGATGGGCGGCGCCGAGGGCGGCGCTGCGGTGGCTGACGACTCCGCACGTGGCGCTCTCGCTGGTGCTGCTGGCGGTGCTCGCCATCTTCGTGATCGCGCCCATCGTCAACATCGTCGTCGACACGTTCACGTGGCAGTCGGGCGACACCCGCTTCGACCGGTCGGCCGTGGCGGGCGAGTTCACCTTGTTCCACTGGACCCGGGTGTTCGCCGGCCCGCTCACCCGGAGGATCCTGGTCGAGCCCCTGCTGAACTCGATCCTGACCGCGTTGGGCGCGACGGCCGTCGCGCTCTTCATCGGGACGGGCCTCGCTTGGCTGCTGGTCCGGACCGATCTGCCGTTCAAGAGGGTGCTTGCGCCGCTCGCGTTCGTGCCCTACATCATGCCGTCGTACACGCTGGCGCTGGCCTGGCTGACGCTGTTCAAGAACCAGCGGTACGGCGCACCCGGCGTCTTCGAGTACCTTACGGGCATCGCCATCCCGGACTGGTTCGCGTACGGGCCGATACCCATCATGATCGTGCTGGGCCTGCACTACTTCCCGTTCGTGTATCTTCTGGCCGCGAACGCCCTGCTGAGCGTCGACCGCTCGCTCGAGGAGTGCGGCGAGGTTCTCGGGGCGTCGCAGTGGCTGGTCCTGAGGCGCATCACCCTGCCCGTCATCCTGCCGGCCCTGCTGTCGGGCTTCGTCTTGTGCTTCGCCCGGGTCATCGGCAACTTCGGCACCCCCTACTTCCTGGGCGCCCCGATCGGCTTCATGACGCTTCCGACCCAGATCTTCAGCAACCTCGGCATGCGCTTCAACGGTGTCGCCTACATCCTGGTGCTCATCCTCATCACCATCTCCGCGTTGGCGGTCCTGGTGAACCAGAGGCTCATCGGGGTGCGGCGCAGCTTCGCGACGATCACCGGGAAGGGCTTCGTTACGAAGCAGGTAAGGCTAGGCTGGTGGAAGGTGCCGGCGCTCGCCCTAATCGGCGGGACGATGTTCTTCGCAGCGATCCTGCCGTTCGGGTTGTTCGGGATCCAGAGCGTGATGTCGAGGCTGGGCGTGTACTCCGTCGAGCATCTCACGTCCGCGTTCTGGCTCTCTTCCGGGGAGACGATTACCGAGGGGCGCCCCGGCGTCCTGGTGTCGCCGGTCATCCTGCGGGCGTTGTGGAACACGCTGCGGCTCGGGATCGCCGCCGGGGCCGTTGCCGCGGTTCTCGGGACGCTCATCGGCTACGCCAGCGTGAAGGGTCGTGGCACGCCGCTGGCCAAGGCCTTGGAGCAGGTGGCGTTCCTGCCGTACCTGGTGCCGAGCCTGGCGTTCGGCACGCTGTACCTGGCGCTGTTCATCGGGGGCTTCGGGCCAATCCCGAGCCTGTACGGAACCTTCGCGCTGCTCGTGTTGGCGTGCACCTTCCGCAACTTGCCCTTTGCCGCCCGGACCGGGCACGCCACCATGATGCAGGTCAGTGGCGAGATGGAGGAGGCGGCGCAGACCCTGGGCGCGGGTTGGTTCTACCGGATGAGGCGCATCATCTTTCCTCTCGTCGTCAAGGGCATGGTCGCCGGGTTCACCTTCGTCTTCGTGACCAGCGTGCGGGAGTTGTCGCTCATCATCACGTTGGTGACCCCGGAGACGATGACGCTCACGGCCATGACGCTGAGGTTCGAGGAGCTCCTGCTCGTCCAGTTCTCGAACGCCATCACGGTGCTGCTCATCGCCGTGACGCTCGTTACTGTGTTTATCTTGAACAGACTCGGTGGAAGGTTCGGGGCTCAACGCAGCCCGGTGTAGGCGACATGGGAGTCCATCGTGGCAATCGTTGAGATCGACAACATCGTACGCCGCTTCGGCCAGGTCACCGCGGTTGATCACGTGTCGATCGACATCACCGAGGGTGAGTACGTCGTCTTCCTAGGGCCGTCCGGGTGCGGGAAGACGACGACGCTGCGCCTGGTCGCCGGCCTGGACGTCCCGGACGAGGGCGAGATCCGCATCGACGGGCGGGTGGTGGCCTCGGCGGCGAGCAAGGTGTTCGTGCCGCCGCAGCGCCGCAACATCGGGCTGGTGTTCCAGACCTACGCCCTGTGGCCTCACATGAACGTGTTCGACAACATCGCGTTCGGGCTCGACGTCCAGAAGCGGCCCCGGCGTGAGATCCGCGAGCGGGTCGCCGAGACGCTGACGTACATGCAACTCGACGGGTTGGGCGAGCGTTTTCCGCACGAGCTCAGCGGAGGACAGCAGCAGCGGGTCGCGCTCGCCCGGATGCTCGTGGCGCGGCCGAAGATCTACCTGATGGACGAGCCGCTCTCCAACCTGGACGCGAAGCTGCGCATGGAGATGCGCGCCGAGTTGCAGAGGATCCACCGGGACCTGGGTTGCACCACGATCTACGTGACCCACGACCAGTTCGAGGCGATCGCCTTGGGGTCGCGGATCATCGTGATGAAGGACGGCAAGATCTCGCAGGACGGCTCGGCCCGCGACGTGTACGAGCGGCCGGCGAACCTGTTCGTGGCGCGGTTCGTGGGCAACCCGCCGATCAACCTCGTGGAGGGGGAGCTGTCGGTCGAGGAGGGGCGCCCGTGGTTCCACGGCGACGGGTTGAAGGTGCCAGCCGACGTGCCGCGCTCCAGGATGGGCGCGCGGGTCCTGGCGGCCTTCCGGCCCGAGGACGTACGGGTTCTGGACGGAGCGGGCAGGTCGGATGACGACGCGCCCGTGTTGGCGGGCACCGTGGCCGCCCGGATGATGGCTGGCAGCAACGTGATCATGTACGTCGACCTGCCGACGGGCCGCGACTTGCGGGTCATCTGCGACAAGGACGTCACCTACGGCGTCGGCGACCACCTGAAGTTCGTCGTGCCGAAGGAGTCCGTGCTGTTCTACGAAGACGCGGAGGACGGTGTCCTGATCGAGAGCGAGGGCAGGCGGGAGAGGCGGACCGATGCATAGCGAACTCGGTCGTGCCGGCGCGCCGCGGGCGTACGACGGAGGCGGGACGCCGCCCAGGACCGGGCGTGGATTCGGCCTGGGGAAGACGATCCTCATCGGGGACATGTTCGTGTACCTGGGCGTGCCGGCGATCGTGTCGGCGATCCCGCAGCGCACCATCGCGACGGTGCGGGTCGGCGCCGGCGGGGGCCTGCGCGTGCGGGACGAGCGGTTGGAGGTGCCCGGCTACAAGGCCGAGAAGGCGGAGCAGCAGGTGGGTTCC
>Ga0114946_10000974_pt1 | contig 19770 bp, 18 predicted proteins | sample WalLakDeSediment_FD_88676 | JGI IMG/M metagenome (GOLD analysis project Ga0114946, IMG submission 88676) | Lake sediment microbial communities from Walker lake, Nevada to study Microbial Dark Matter (Phase II) - Walker Lake 11/02/13 Deep Sediment | ecosystem: Environmental > Aquatic >...
AGCTGCACAGAGATAGTTATTAATGACATATAAATTACCTGTGACCTGTCACTTTCTGGAATATTGGTGTTAAGTAAGGTAGAATGCACTTATCAAATGGTTAAATTTGAATGAACTACTTGACCATCCTGCCTAGGCGATATAAAATCAACTTATGCAACAGAACGATTCAGATATGCAGGAAATTTGGGAGGACTGGGCGGCCTCATTGGAACGCTGGGGGCTAGGAAACATGGTCGCTCATTTATTGGAATCTGCCGGGGCTCTAAACGTTTTTATTGCACAGCTGATTTATTTTAGCCAACCCTTTATGAATAGCCTATTACCGTCAGGACATCTTCGAAGAATAGCAAACGTTTTAGAGGATAAGGATCAGACGAAAGCTTTCACAGCTTATCTCCTCAAGGGCGAGCGCTCATGACACTGGTAAATATCTTTGGTCTGGCATTTCTTGCGGTTTTCTTAATTTTAATCATTTACTATGCAACCGGAGATCGTAAACTTGCCCTAACAAACTTCCGAGAAATAAAAGCATTCAGTACTTTACGCAGAGCAGTAGGACTTGCTCTGGAGGCTGGTAGTCGTATTCACCTCAGCATAGGTCGAGGCAATGTGATTGGTCCTCAAAGCGCGATTGGATTTCAAAGTTTGAGTATCTTGAATCGAATTAACCAGTTTACGGCACCCAGCGATCGTCCAACGATAACAAGTTCAGGAGAAGGTGCCTGGATGGTTCTGTCACAAGACACCATGCGGTCTACAAGCCAGGCAGTTGATGCACCTTTTGATCAAACACAGGGAAGATTAACAGGATTGACCCCATTCCCTTTTGCAGCCGGAGCTTTAGATATTACCCTGAATGAAGAAGTTGCAACGAATGTGTTAGTAGGAAACTTTGGGGGAGAGCTGGCGTTGATAACCGAAGCTGGAGAGCGTGGTGGCATTTTGAATATTGGAGGAACAGATAACATTCCCGGACAGGCAATCATGTTTACAGCAACCCACGAACCATTGATAGGAGAAGAAGTGTTTGCAGGGGGAGCATATATGGGTGCAGGCGATACACACATTGCCAGTCTTCGAGCTCAAGATATCCTTCGATGGGTGTTAATCGTTATTGTCTTAGTTGGCGCAGCTCTCAAATTGATAGGTGTTTTATGAAAACGCCAGTAGCCACAGGTTTAGCAATTGGCGTAGGTTTGGTTGTCCTGTTGGGATATTTTATACCGGTGGGAATATTATCTAACCTGCGCCAGCTATTGGTTGAGTGGGCGGGAATATTAGCAGCAGTTGCTTTATTAGTTGGCATATTTAACCTCTATTATGTTCATGTATCCAAAATTCGTGCAGGACATGAGGAAAACTTCTACAGCTATGTTTTGGTAATTTCGCTAACAGCTACAATAATCCTGGTTGGTTGGTTTGGACCTGTCCATAGCGTTTCACGCTGGATTTTTAATCATATCCAGGTGCCAATTGAAAGTAGCCTGATGGCTCTCCTGGCAGTGATCCTGGTTTATATGATTATCCGGATGTTGAGACGCCGTATCGATCACCTTTCGATCATATTCGTGATTACAGCAGTGTTTATGTTGATTACTGCCAGTTTCTTTTTATACGAGATGCCCGTTTTGAGCGAAGTGCGAAAGTGGATCATCCAGGTAATGGCTGTGGCAGGTGCGCGTGGTATTTTAATAGGGATTGTATTAGGAATTATCGCCACAGGATTAAGGGTCTTGATTGGCACAGACCGCCCATATAGTGGATAAGATGACTGAATTCATTTGCCCGAATTGTGGAACTTCGAACTCTCCAGATCAGGAGTTTTGCCAGTCGTGTCATGCGAACCTTGCCTTCCGGAATACCACGGAAGGCTCTACTGATAATGCTGTTCCAGAATCGGAAGAAAATCAAAGTCCGGCTGAAGAAGGGTATCCGGGATTTGAAGATGAATTGATAGAAGTGCCAGAAGATAATAACAATTTAGACGATCTATTTAAGGAAGAAACTGAAAAGGCAGAAATTGATCTTAATACCTTTGCTGACTCTGAGACTGGTGAAGAAGGTGCAATATCGGATGATTCACAATACAGAGATCCGCTCCCGGATTGGTTAATCGATCTAACAAGCGAGGATGTTGGTAAGGACGAAGAAAGAGTTCTAAAAGACCCTGAAATTGATGAAGATGAACAAGGTTTAAATAACCTTGAAAAGGAGTTTTCGGCGTGGCTTTCTGAGATTGAGAATGATGATGATAGCGATATTGGTGAAGAAGAAGCCAAAGAACCGGTTGAAGAGATAGTGGATGAACCAGAACTCGAGCAGGTTGAACTCCCAGAGTGGCTGGAGGCAATGCGGCCGGTTGAACTGGTTGCACCACCCCTTCGCTCGAGAGATGAGGCGAATGAGCTTCTGGAAGGGAGGGGACCACTGGCAGGCATTTGGGGCGTGTTGCCATCTGAGCCTGACTCAGCCAGGGAAGGTGAACCAAAAAGTGCTTCTGTGGTATTACAGGTATCTGAAAACAACCGAGTTAATGCTGACCTGTTGAAAGGGATGTTGGGGGAAAAATGGGAAAGCAAACCACTGGCCTCTAGTCAGGTTTTTGCTTCACAGGATTATATTCGTTGGATCATCGCCCTTATCCTGTTTGCCGCGATCATCTGGGCATTGACTACCAGCAATCAGGAGCAGAACCCGCGTTCATTAAACACACCCAACGAAGTTGTCTCTGTTTATAACCTGATCAATGGCTTAACTGTTGGTGATCGCGTTTTAGTTGCATTTGAATACGATCCAGGATTATCCCCAGAGCTGGATGCAGCAGCAGCGCCGATTGTGGACCATTTGCTGCTTCGAGGTGTTTATCTAACCATGGTATCCACATCTCCTATTGGTCCGCTATTAGGAGAACGTTTTTTGACATTCACTCAGGTTGACCATAATCTAAGAACCAATAGGAATTATGTCAATCTTGGATATATCCCTGCCAGCACAGCCGGATTAATCAGCTTTTCTCAAAATCCACGGAGAACGCTTCCTTTTACGATAGAAAGCGAACCAGCATGGGGTGACGCTAATCAAAAAGCACTGCTCCCGCTACAAGGTATCTATCAGGTTTCAGATTTTGCGCTGGTTGTTGTGATTGTTGATCAACCAGAGGTTGCTCGCGCCTGGATTGAACAGGTGCTACCTTATTTACAAGCAGGATTAGAAAGGACTCCCCTGGTCATGGTGTCCAGCGCTCAGGCTGAGCCATTAATTCGACCTTATTATGAAGCTATCCCGAAGCAGATCCAAGGTTTAGTCACTGGTTTGGCTGGCGGCACAAGCTATACCAGCTTGACTCGTCGAGATAGCCTGCCACTTACATATTGGGAGGCGTTTGGCACAGGGTTAATCATTGCGGCGTTGCTCATCACAATTGGAGGAATTGTCAATATATCAATTAGCCTGTTCCCTCGAAAAATAAATGATGAAGGTGAGGGATCAGAATGAGCTTAGTAGAACTGGGTTGGCTTGATCTGATCGGGGCAGTCCTGGGTTTTGTGTTTACTCTCCTGATTTTCAGTTACATCATTGCAGATAACCCTCTCTTTCGCTTCACAATATTCTTATTCATTGGAATTAGTTCAGGATTTGTTACGATCATCGTAATCTACAATGTCTTACTACCCCGACTGGTGGTCCCATTGATCAGCGGAAACCAGGGACAACAGCTTTTGGGGTTAATCCCTTTGGCCTTGAGTGTGCTATTATTAATGAAGATATCACCTAGAACAGCTCATTGGGGAAATTCAGCGATGGCTTATCTTGTTGGAGTGGGGGCAGCAACTGCAATTGGTGGAGGCTTGTTGGGAACCCTGTTTCCACAAATGGGTGCTTTAATCAACTTGTTTGATGTCTCTGGCATTCAGCAAATTGGAGGAAATTTGATTATCAGCCTGATAAATGCAGTAATCATTTTATTAGGCACAATAGCAACACTGGCCTTTTTCCATTTTGGTATTCGCTCAAAAGGCAATCAAACTGGTTTGCAACAGGGCTGGATTGAAAACTTGAGTCAGTTGGGGAGAATTTTTATTGCGGTTACTTTTGGGGTTTTGTTTGCGGGTGTTTTTTCGGCAGCATTAATCGCTCTAGTGGAACGCCTTAGTTTCTTGGTGGATTTCATTAAACCATTGGTTACCTTAATCGTCACAATGTAAAACCTCATGATGACCACTTCGTCTTTGAATACCGAATCGCTGTTGGCTATCGATATAGGTGACGACCTTACTCGAGCAATCCTTTATGATGTGGCTGGTGGACTTTACCGGTTTATATCAGCAGGAATTTCTGCAACAACATCATTTACTCCTGATTCTGATGTGGGAGAAGGTGTGCGGAAAGCTATCAAACAACTCAGGGAATTGACCGGCAGGAATCTGCTTGATTCTGACGGAAACTTGATCATACCAAGCCAGGAGGATGGTTCGGGTGTCGATCAAGTCGCTGTTACGATTTCAATAGGTCTGCCTCTGCGTGCTGTTGCTGTTGGCCAGATTGAGAACATATCCTTAGAAAGTGCGTGTAGGCTGGCGGTAACAACGTACACTGAAATCATCGACACAATAAGCCTGGATGACCAGCGTAAACAGGAGGCGAAAATTGATGCCATTATCCGGGCACAACCAGATGTAATAGTCATTGCAGGTGGATTGGAGGAAGGTGCCTGGAAATCGGTGGTTAATTTGTTGGAAATGGTAGGTTTGGCCTGTTACCTGCTTCCTGGAAAGCGACCAGAAGTATTGTATGCTGGAAACCAGGCCTTGCATGATGAGATTAAAGCCCTGTTGGATCCATATGTTTCCTTACAACTTGCTCCAAATGTGCGCCCAACCCTCGACGATGAGTTTATTGGTACAGCACAAGAACAAATGGCGGACATTTTCCGGAAAATTAAATTATCCGAATTCTCAGGTTTACAGGAGCTGGATGAATGGGCAGGAGAAAAACTTTTGCCAACTGCTACTGGGTTCGGTCGAATAATCAATTTCCTTAGTAAAGTCTACAATGGGAATAAAGGTGTTTTGGGTATTGACGTAGGGGTATCAACAAATACAATTGCAGCTGCCTTCAGGGGAGATATGGTCTTGAGTGTCTACCCCTGGATGAAAAGATGGGATGGGATAAAAGATTTGCTCGCCGATAAAGGTATGTGGGGGATTATGCGCTGGCTACCATTTGAAATCACTGAAGACTCAGTCCGTGACTACCTGTACAATCGCATAATTTACCCGAACAGTATTGCAGTAACACGGGAGGAGATGGCGGTAGAATTGGCACTTGTACGCCAGATAATCAGACATGCACTATCAGAAGCCAGACCCGGTATGCCGATGGCATTAGGTAAATCTGGTGAAAAGAATCTTCCCTGGTTTGAGCCAATAGTGGCGTCGGGCAAGTTGATTGTAGATATGCCAACATATGCGCACAGTTTATTGACGATCCTGGATGCATTGCAGCCATCAGGAGTTACAACTATCGTATTAGATCAGAACAATCTAACAGCATCGCTAGGAGCATCAGCCACAGTAAACCCACTGATGGTTGTGCAAGTTATTGAGTCTGGTGCATATCTGAATCTCGGCACAGTGATCTCACCTGTTGTTGATGTCCGTCGCGGTACACCGATCTTACGGATTCGAATGACATACGAGGCAGGGGATGAAGTAAACGTAGAAGTAAAGCAGGGAGATCTTGAAATCCTGCCGCTTGCTCCGGGGAAGAGCGTTCGTTTATACTTACAGCCTCTTCATCTGGCTGATATTGGAATGGGTGGACCGGGACGCGCAGGCACTGTACGTGTGATGGGGGGTGTAATGGGTATTGTTGTGGATGCACGTGGACGCCCATTACAACTCCCTGAGGATGGCGGCCGACGAAGAGAAATGCTGGTGAAATGGCTGAAGACTTTTGGAATCGAATGAAACGACAATGATGCAAGCTTCTTATACCCCAATATTTCCAATGATTACAATTCGTCGAGCAAAGATGCTTCCTGCAGAAGGACGCATATTGGTCACGAGTGGCCAGAAGGTTTCTCCTCTGGATGTGGTGGCTGAAGCTAATTTGCCAACAAAACACTTAATCATAAATATTGCCAGGGAATTAGGGCTTTCATCTCAACAAGTCGATGAAGTCCTTCATTGTAAACAGGGGGATAAGGTGAATGAAGGAGATGTCCTTGCTGGCCCTGCTGGATTGATCAGACGAGTAGTGAAAGCACCAGGAAATGGACGAGTAATTTTTGCTGGTGAGGGTCAGGTGATGCTTGAATTCGACCAACCACCTTATGGATTACGTGCAGGTATGCCTGGTGTTGTTACATCGTTGATGCCCGACCGGGGTGTGGAATTGCAAACTACCGGGGTATTAATTCAGGGAGTCTGGGGAAACGACAAGTTAGATGTTGGTGTAATGAGGGTAATCAAGCAGGAAAATGGCAATCCGCTTAAGAGTAAAGATCTGGATGTCAAGTTCAAAGGGGCGATTGTTGTAGGTGGATATTGTAATGACCTGGATATACTACGTACTGCGGCGGAATTACCAGTGCGTGGTTTAATCCTGGGCAGTATGACTTCATCACTCGAGCCCGATGCATCAAACATGCCGTTTCCGATAATTTTAATCGATGGTTTTGGCGAACTTCCCTTAAATGTCGCAGCTTATGGCGTGCTGCAAGCAAACGACCAGAGAGAGGTTGTGCTTAATGCAGAACGATATTCCCGATGGGAATTTAAGCGTCCAGAAATAATCATTCCAGCGACAACGCAGGACCAACCTCCGGATCCTGTGTGGACTGCTGAATTAAGTCCAAATCAACGGGTGAAAATTGTGAGGGGACCCTACCGCACGGAAATTGGTACACTGATCACCTTACGCTCAAAATTGGAGACATTTCCTAGTGGTTTGAGAGCTCCTGCTGCAGTTGTACGTCTAAATAAGGCGGCAACCGTTGTTGTTCCCTTGGTCAATCTCGAGATTATCGGCTAAAATTAGTGTGATCTCCCTATGAGGAAACAAAGGAGTTCAAAGAGGAGCGTGGAGTATGGAAACGGGAGAATTAGAACCAACATTGCAGGAGAATGAACCGAGTCCATCTGGTAACCCTAACAACCGTTTATTCTTGATACTTGCAGGAGTTCTTGCAGGTATTTTGTTGGTAACAATTGCAGGTATGCTAGTTTATGGCCTGTATATACTCCCACAACAAAGATATGCAGAAGCAACACAAATTGCGTTAATTGGTGCTGAGAAAACACAGGCTGCTATTGCAGCAGAGCAGACAATCCTGGCGATGAGCTGGACTAGAACTCCCACCAATACACCAATTCCTGATACGGTTACTCCTAGCCCAACTGCTACAGTAACACCTGTTGTAGCAGATGATGAGACACAAACACCAACCATAGACCCTCAGACTGCCACAGCGGGGGCTGAGTTAACCCAGGCGGCTCAAGACCAATCACCAACCCCTGTGCCTTTAACCCCTACATTTACGGAAGAGCCTCCAACCCCCACTGCTACATCTCCAACATCGACTCCAACTGCCACGGAAGAACCCTTCACACCCACATCTACACCTTTAGTACCATCTCCTTCGGTGACACCACAACCATCGACACCCACGGCTGCTGTAACCCCCACGGTTACGGTAACCCTTACGGTTACTGAAACCACTACGGTTGCAATTACCCCCACGGCTACCGTAACCCCATCCGCTTTACCAGATACCGGGTTCAGTGAGGCAGCCACGATCCCCTTGATTGCCCTTCTATGCCTGGGATTAGTGGTTGTGATTTTCTTTACCCGAAAGCTGAGAGCTACTGTCTAAAAACCAACATGAAGGGTTTTGTTGGAATGGGGGCTATTTTCCACCTTGATTTAAGAAATCTATCAAGTGATATCGGCTATCTGTTCCCCATATTTTAATAGTGCGTCAACTAAATGAATTGTTCGTCCTTCAGCATAAACCCGCAAAACTGGTTCAGTTCCTGAGGGACGGATTAATAACCAGGAATCATCTGCCAGGATGTACTTGACACCATCAGTAGATTGAACCTCGAGCAGGCTTTCACCTCCAATGGATTGTGGTGCTTCGTTAAGCAACCGTTTGGTAATGACCTCTTTTGAAATCGGACGGCTCAACCGCAAATCTTTCCTTTGATAAAAAGCTGGACCCACATCCTTTAGTAGGTCGTTAACCAGTTCATGTAAGGAGGTGCCAGAATCAGACACAATTTCAACCAGGAGAAGGCCCATTAGAATACCATCTCCTTCTGGTATGTGACCCTTGAAGGAGATCCCTCCCGATTCTTCGCCTCCGATTAAGATGTCTTCTTTGAGCATATGTTCAGCGATAAAATTAAATCCAACGGGGGTTTCGTACACAGGAATGCCATATTTATTTGCCAGACGGTCAATCATACGGGTTGTAGAAACAGTGCGGACGACAGGACCAAGCCAACCGCGCTTCTCAACCAGATATCTGACAGCTAATGCCATAATTTTGTGAGGATCTACGAAGTTGCAGCGCTCATCCATAGCTCCAATGCGGTCTCCATCACCGTCAGTAGCCAGACCTAAATCTCCCATTCCAGTGCTGATTGCCCCGGCCAGTTTTCCTAAGTAGCGTTCAATTGGTTCTGGATGTACTCCTCCAAAGCCAGGGTTCATTTCGCCGCGGATTTCCTGAACTTCACATCCAGTTCCTTGCAGCATATTTTTAATCACCCCTCGCCCAGATCCGTACATTGAATCGACAACAACACATAAGGGGTTTTCGGCAAGGGTGTCGAAATCTATTAAGGTGCGCAGGTGGTCACAGTAACCAGGAAGTGGATTAAAACGTTCAATAAGGCCTGCCTCACGAGCCTGGTCGAAATCCATCAGGTTTGGCCCGCGACCACGGACTTCGTTGTCGTTCAAATATACTTCAACACGGCGGCATTGCTCTTTTAGCGCAGAACCACCAAAGGGAGCTTTTAGTTTTAAACCGTTGTATCGAGGGGCATTGTGAGAAGCTGTTATTACAATTCCTGCAATGGCGCCCATTTGCCGAACTGAATACGATATAGCTGGTGTAGGAGCGTCAGCCTGGGTAAGGTGAACTTGAACCCCGTTTCCAGCCAGTACGCGCGAAACTTCACCTGCATAGCGATCTGAAAGGAAGCGGGTATCGAAACCAACGACTACCTTGTGGGGATCTGATAACGAACTCGTGGTAGACCCATTGTTCCAACTGTCTGATTTGATCGCATCGGCAATTGCCTGAGTTACAAGCCGTAAGTTGTGAAAAGTAAACGTGTCTGAGATAACAGCACGCCAACCATCGGTTCCAAAGTGGATTGGCATTCTTCAACTCCTGATATTTATGGTGTAAACTGGATTTTATCACTACTTCGGAGATTTCTATTTGGATTATTCGCAATAATCTCTGACCTGGTTCTATTTCAACTTAATTGTTAGAAAAATCAACAGTTAGTGTTAAAATGGGACTGCGGTTTTGAGTGAAATGGATATAGCCAGTTTTTTGGGTGGATTATATTTATTCAGAGGTTTACCTGACCACGAAATTAATAAATTGGCTGGTAAGTTTTCGATTCTTACTCTTAAGGAAGGCCAGGTACTAGACTTTACCCCAGAAATTCAGACGAGTTTTTTTATCGTCCTGGATGGTCGATTTCTGGCAAAAACATTGCCATCCATTGAGAAGGATATTGGTGTGGAGTACCTGGTAAACGGGGATTTCTTTGGGGAAGATGCCTTGCTGTTTGGCGAGTCTAGATTGGTGTCTGTCCATGCCGCTCGTGACTCAAAGCTACTGTGTTTAGATGCTGATCAATTCTTTGACCTGCTGAAAGAATTCCCCGAGGTAAAGAGAAATTTCAAACGCACCTTTGAGAGCCGTCGGCTGGCGCAAAATTTAAAGTTTGATTGGGTCAACGAAAACGAGGTGATATACCAGGTTACCAGAAAGCATGATACTTATTTGCTTGTTTCACTAATCGGACCAGTCATACTCTGCCTGGTGGCTTTGTCGTTACTTTTCTATGTTTCCATGCCAGGTATTGCTCCAACGGCCTGGTTTGTGGGGTTGTTGGTCTCAGTGTTGTTATTTGTGGCAGGCATCTTGTGGGGGATTTGGGACGTCATTGATTGGAGCAATGATTATTATATTGTAACTAATCAAAGGGTGGTTTGGGTTGAGCATGTCATCTGGCTTTATGAAAGTAGAGAAGAGGCACCGCTCACGACGATTCGATCTGTAGATGTCAAAACTAACTTTTTGGGAAGGCTCTTGGGTTTTGGCGACATAATTGTCAATACGTATACAGGCAAGATTTTAATGCGAATTGTCGGCCAACCTTTCTTGATGGCAGCCATGATCGAAGAATACTGGCATCGGGCACAGAGGCGCTTAGAGGAAGAAGAAAGTGCAGCGATGGAAAATGCAATTCGAAGACAGCTCGGTCAGTTGGAGGAAGATGAAGCAAACGATTCACCTGAAACTGATTCCGATCAGGCTGAACCGCCGCGTGTGAAGAAACACGGAATCTGGCAGAATTATTTTAGCAATTTTTTGAAGATGCGGTTTGTCGATGGTAATGTCATCACCTATCGCAAATTTTGGTTGATCCTGATCAAAAAAACCTGGAAACCTGCCCTGATTGGAATGGTTCTGCTGGTTATTATGGGGTATCTGTCATTTCTTTACTTCATTGATCCTTTTAAAATACCTGATCTGTGGCTTATCCTTTTTGGTGGATTTGGGCTCTTAACCTTGGTGATTTTCCCCTGGTGGGCATACCTTTATGTTGATTGGCGCAATGATATCTATCAGGTTACAGAAAGATATATTTTTGATATTGAACGGAGACCACTGGGTACAGAAATAAAGAAGTCTGCACCTCTAGAAAGCATCCTCAGTCTGGAACATGAACGCCAGGGTTTTCTTGGGTATCTATTTAATTATGGCAACGTGACTATTCATGTCGGTGATGCAAAATTTGTCTTCAGAGGTGTATACGATCCAGCCAGAGCTCAACAAGATGTGTTCAACCGGATGTATGCTTTACGGCGCAAGAAAGAAAAAGCTGAAGCAGAAAGAGAAAGGGCACGAATTGCTGCGGCGTTGAGCATGTACCACCAGAACATCTCTGACCGGGAAAATGACGAATAAAAACCTTTCCGGAAAATCTAAAAGCGCCTCATTTTTTTCCATCCTTATAGGAGAATTTTATCCAAAGCCACAGGAAGTCCAAGAAAAACCAAAAGTATTCTCATTAATCAGTTCCTGAAGTTTGGAATCCGTTTTGACGGAACCCCAAAACTAAGGTATTGTTGTAATATTGCGAGCGAATCAAGAGCCCTGAGTTGGCAGGATTTAAGGTAGAATCTGGGTATAAATAAGTGATAATGAGGTTGTAATGAGCGTTAGAACAGTAGTGACTATTCCCCACCCCGTATTACGCCGTAAAGCGCAGAAGGTCAATCATTTTGGTCCAGAACTGCAGGATTTAATTGACGATATGATTGATACGATGAGGGATGCGCCTGGTGTGGGTTTAGCTGCGCCGCAGGTGGCTGTACCATTGAGAGTGATTGTAGTTGAATTTGGGAATGAAGATGATATCGAAGCGCCTCCAAAATTGTTTGCTGTGATAAATCCAGAGATTGTCCGTTCGTCTAATGAGACAGTTACTGGTGTCGAAGGGTGCTTGTCGATACCAGAGATTGTTGGAGAGGTTGACCGCCATCAGGCAGTTACAGTCAGAGGATTTAACCGGCATAACCAACCAATGAAGATCAAGGCGCGTGGCTGGTTAGCGCGGATTTTTCAACACGAAATTGACCATCTGGATGGCGTTTTGTTCACCGATCGTGCTGATAAAGTATGGAAGCTGGAAGGTGAGATTGCTCAGGTCGCACCGGCTGGTTGAGAAATGTCGGGATATTGAATTCAGGAGTAAAGAAATCTTGATGTCACGGAGACGACCGCTCCGTGGCATTTTAATCACCCATGTACCTTGAACATCTTTCACTGACCAATTTCCGCAGCTTTGCACGTCTTGACATCGATGTCCCCCAGGGTTCGGTGTTATTAATTGGAGCAAATGCACAGGGGAAAACCAGCTTACTCGAAGCGATTTATTTTTTAGCGACATCCACTTCTTTTCATGCCAGCCATGATCGCCAATTGATCAATTTTATGGCAGCTCGTGATCCACTAGTAGTTTCACGGATCGTTGCCGGGTACAATCGGGACGGAGAATCTCACCGCATGGAGGTGCGCATCATCCAGGAGACTAACGAACTCAACGGAGCCCCACGCTTGCGGAAAGAGTTGCTGCTTGATGGGATCAAATTGAAAACCAATGAAATGATTGGCAAGTTTAATGCTGTCCTTTTCCTCCCTCAGATGTTGAGAGTAATAGAAGGTGCTCCAGAAGAAAGAAGACGATTTCTCAATCTTGCCTGTGCTCAGGTGATGCCAAGATACCCTGCTGCCTTAACAGAATACACCCGTGCACTTACGCAGAGAAATGCTTTATTGCGCCAGTTAAACGAACGGGGAGGAGATCACAAGCAACTTGATTTTTGGGACGAGCAGCTTGCCAACAGTGGTGCCTATTTGATCTTTACCCGTGTTCTGGCGAGTGCTGAGTTGGAGCGTCTGGTTATAGGAATTCATCAAGATCTGACAAGGACCGGAGAGGTCTTGCGTCTGGACTACCAACCTTCTTTTGATCCTATGCCTAAACCATCTGGACAATACTCACTTCCCCTTAACGCCCCAGTTGATCGGACTGCAGTAACTTTGGACACCATTCGAAAAGGATTCCTGGAGAACCTTCAATCTCAGCGGTCTGAGGACATTATCCGTGGGATGACTATCAGGGGCCCTCATCGGGATGAGTTGCGATTTTTGGAAAATGGAATTGATCTTGGCATTTATGGCTCTCGCGGACAAATTCGGACAGCAATATTAGCGCTAAAGCTGGCAGAGGTCACCTGGATGTATGAGAAGACTGGTCAATGGCCAGTGTTACTATTAGACGAGGTGTTGGCGGAGTTAGATGTTGACCGGAGGACTGACTTTTTGATCAGATTAATGGTCAGCGAACAGACCTTGCTGACAACGACTGATCTGGACCTATTCTCCACTGAATTTGTCCAAGATTCCACAATTTGGCATGTTCAAGAGGGGCGTCTGGTCTCATAAATAAACCACCAAACGAATCAAGTGGGAATACTGCTATCTTTATTTTTTGCCAATCAGAGGTTTTTTCAAAGGTGTGCCAACCTTACGGGGGTATTGCTCAGGCGTGGCTGCGATTTTCTCGACTGTTATCAGGTAACGCTGATCTTCAACCCCTGGTAAGGTTACTGGGATAATTTGCTTTAAACGACCACCCATGAGATGTGTGGCATATTCTGACTCCTGAGCTTCAATTGGTCCACTCTCACCTTTCATTAGCAAGGCTTTTCCACCAATTTTTACCAGTGGTAGCAGGTACTCCATCAGGACAGGCATTGGCGCAACAGCTCGTGCAAGAGCCCAATCATATTGCTGGCGGTAGGCGTCTTGAGTTGCCACCACTTCAACGCGCTCATTCATCACTTCTACATTAATTAAACCCAGGAGAGCGATCATGTGGCGACAGAAGTTGGCTTTTTTCCCCACTGACTCGATCAGAGTCAGTTGCATGGAGGGGAAAACGATTTTCAACGGAATTCCTGGGAAACCAGCCCCCGAGCCTACGTCGACAACACGATCCTGGTTGCTGTTGCGTATCGCTAAAATACAGGTTAACGAATCAAGGAAGTGCTTAATGCGGATTTTAACTGGATCGGTGATCGCAGTTAAGTTGAAGCGTTGGTTCCAATTGATCAACTCGTTTTCATAGGTCTTAAAAGCTGTAATTTGCGCTGGAGAAATTCTCAAACCTAATAATTCGTTGGCATATCTAGTCAACTCTTCCATGGGTGTAACTATTATACTTGCTTGCAATAGGTGTATATTTGGTTTAAAATCTTGACAAGCCTGTAGCTTGAATTAGGAATTAATTGGGGTTTACTTGTATGGTTTTTACACCATTAATCAATGAAGAACGACGCGACTGGGTGGGTAAGTGCATTGCTAAAATTGCTGTAATTATCATATTCTTTTTGTCATCACCTTTGACGGCCTTTGCTGAAGATGATTCCCTGCCTGACGAACACACCATATCTGACTTTTTGGGGAAGGCGCAGAGTTACTCCTTGTCTTGTGAATCAAGAGCCGCCGTGGATTGGGCAACCTTCTGGGGGTTTGAGATCACTGAAAGCGAGTTCCTGTTCAGTCTGCCAAGTTCGGACAACCCTGATGTTGGTTTTGTTGGCAATCCCAATGATCCATGGGGCTTTACTCCCCCGCGCTCATACGGTGTGCATGCTGAGCCGGTAGCCGCTTTGCTACGAGATTACGGGTTGCAGGCTGAAGCCCAACGAGGGCTGGGCTGGGACGATCTTAGAGCTGAAATAGCTGCTAACCGGCCAGTTATTGTATGGATTATCGGACAGATGTGGAGCGGTCAGGCGCGTGAATATACTGCCAGCGATGGTCAGGTGGTCCTGGTTGCTCCTTACGAGCATACCATGACCTTATATGGATACACCCCTCAGTCAATTAAAGTCCTGGATGCATATTCCGGTAGAAAACAGACCTATAATTTAGAAGTTTTTCTCAATTCCTGGTCAATCCTGGGGAATATGGCCGTTACCGGGCATGGTGTCACTCAAGAACCTGCAACGGAAATTGTTCCAGAGGAGGAAACGTACATTGTTGTCCAGGGAGATTATTTAGTCCTGTTGGCGGAGCGTTTTAAAACAGGCTGGAAAACCCTGGTTGCACTTAATCATCTTACTTACCCCTATACGCTCTATCCAGGTCAGGTATTGACGTTACCTTCAAAATCAGCTGATGATCTTTCTGAGCCAGAAAGAACAGATCAAGATGACGATCATTCCGGTCCTCCAACAGATGGGAGTGATCTTACGCAAATTGCTTATACTGTCAAACCAGGTGACCACTTGTCAAAAGTTGCCTACCAACTTGGCTTAAACTGGCAACAACTGGCTATTTATAATAACATCCCATTCCCCTATATTATCTATCCAGGCCAGATATTACGCTGGTCTGACAGTGTAGAGCCCCAAGTCGACCTAGAAAAAGTTCAGGATAGTTCAACTCTGGATTTTAAAAGAATGCGATGGTACTACCGGCATTTTAGTACCATCCCAAACTTTAGCTGGATCAGGGTGACCTGGCCCTTCTAATTTTTCCTGGTGATTTACTACCCCAAACAAAGCTATGAGGTGGATTGGGTTGCTGCCCTGCTCTTACGCTGGGATCGCTTTCGTAATATAAGACGCAGGATTAGATAGATTGGTAACAGGACAACAATGAGGGTCGGGATCAGAAGGATTACGATCCAAAGCAGCGCGTCGACCAGGAACTGCAGGGTATTTACTAATGCCTGAAGCGCATCTCGGGCAACGCCAACCGGTTCCCAACCTGCAATAGTTACAGGCAGCACAGCTTCTTTGGGAAGGATATCGACTTTTATCGATGAGAGCCGGGAGGATTGTTCGTAGTACTGAATTTTACCCTTGATTAGTTCGATTTGTTCACGGACATTGGTTAATTCTCGGTGTACGCTGAGCACATCTTCTGTCTTGGATGCCGATTCCATGATACGCACAAGCTGGTTCTCAGCCGCTTCAAGATTGCGCAGGCGGGATTGTAGATCGGTATAATCACTGGTTACGTCCTGGCTGTTTACCTGCCTGACAGGCAAACGATCACTCTCAGCTTCGATCTGACTGAGGGCTTCATCCAGCTTCTCAGATGGCACCCGGATTGTGACTGATGCCCGTGGATATTCTTCTCCGCTGGTAGTCCGGGTTTGGTGAAGGTAGGCAGAAACAACATAGCCTCCCATCTCGTCAGCCATTTTAGAAATTCTGTCCAAAGTTTCGGGAGGATTTTCAACCACAATTTCGAGAATCGCCTCTTTTATCACGATGCGTTGTTCTGGGAGACTGCTGATTTCTCCAACACCTTGAGATCTAGGGGGTTCTGCAGCAGGCGCCTCCATCGAGGCATCGTTATCCCAGGCGTCTTTTGAGGGTGATCCAGCAACATCTGGGTATAGAGCTCCACTGGATGCGCAACCTGAGATAAATAATACAAGTATAGTAATAGCTATTAGAGCAGATCTGTGCATATTGTTATCTCCTTGTTAATTCTACTTTTCTCTCATTAGACGTTTAATCCGGTCGAGAAGTTCCTCCAGCGAATTAACAATAGGTATTCTCATAACACTATCTCAACTAGATAGGGGTTAGATTACCAACCAGTAGACAAGCGATGGATATGCCTTTCGGGCAAATTCTCTTTTTCCATTTTGTCTTGAACTGCCTGGATATCGTACGGAACACGGTGAATTTCCCAGGTGAGTTGATCTGTGTCCAGGATTGCATAAGAGGCGCGCGGGTCACGATCTCGGGGTTGACCGACAGAGCCGGGGTTCAGGATTGCGCGTGGTTCAAGTTGCATGAGATGCTGGGCTTGAGGAATGTTAAGATCAGCACTGGTGCTTCCATCCATGAGTTGATATATCAAGGGGATGTGGCTGTGCCCCACAATACAATACGGCGTATCAAAACAGGCGAAATTTTGGGTGGCAGTGTAAGTGTCCAGCAGGTATTCCCAGATAGGCTGTCTTGGACTACCGTGGGCGAGGGTAAACTGACCGACTGTGATAATGCTTGGTAAGGTCAGTAAATAATCTTTATGGGGTTGTGAGAGAGTGCGCTTCGTCCAAAGGATAGCCTGGCTGGCTTCGTAATTGAAGGTCTCGGTACCTATCTGGTCGATACTGGCAGCGTCATGGTTGCCAATCAAACAGACCAGATTAGGAAGGTGCTGGACGCGAAAAACACAGTCATTCGGATTAGGACCGTAGCCAACCAGATCTCCCAGGCACCAGGTAGCATCGACCTCACCTGCCTCAGTCAGGACTGCTTCCAAAGCATCAATGTTCGCGTGAATGTCAGAGATCACCAGTATATGCATTTATTTAATCGTAGCACAAAAATGTAAAAGTGGAGGTGCATAGTCGAGAGGTACACAATAAAGTAAAGGTCATCAATCAATATCCTGTTCCCAGATTTGATATAACCCCAGCTTTCCCCCTTCACCGTCGCATAGGAAGGTTTCAAGGATGGAAAAACCGGTTTCTTCTGCCAGCAAAGATAATTCATCTAGTGTAAAGTGATGGACGTAACGATAACCAAGACCACCATGACGCCAGTCCAATAAATAATCCCCATTTTCTACCTGATCTTCCCTTAGACCAATTCGTTCCCAGGGTTGAATCCGAGCACGTAAACGGGGGCTGTTCAAAAACTGCCATTCAGAATGGATAAAACGACCGCTTGGACGTAGTAATTTGTTTGCAGTTGCTAAAACGGAGCGGCGCAACGTTTTACCTGGCAGGTGGTGAAGCACAGCAAAAGCCAGGATGAGGTCATATTCAGATGTTGGGAGTTCCAATTCCCAACCTGGAACAGAAAGGTCTGCCTGGATAAAAAGAACTGGGAAATTTTCTCTGAGATGAATTTTTTCTTTGGCTTTTTCGAGAAGCCTGGCGCTCATATCGATACCGGTGTAAAGACCATGATGACCAGACCTTGATAGATAATGAGCGACTTCGCCATTGCCGCAACCTAAATCAAGAATTCGGGTGTTTGGTTCGATCTTATCAAGAATGCGTTGAACGCCAGGTTGCAGTCGATTCCGGGTGGCAGAAAAATGCTCCGCAAAGGTCTGGTAAAATGATTTATTAAGCTTAAGGATTTGGGCTATAACCGAATAGTCCACCTCAATATTATACGTGAATTGTTACACGATTTGGGTTGGTTTGCAATATTGATCCAGCCTGATGATCCCAGAGAAGAGGCATGGAAATAAAGGATTGGAAGGAAGCTAGAAAATTCACACCTGAGAAATTTGCCCTGGCGCGGCGCGTTTTAGAAGCTGTGCAACAGGGTGAGGATGTCAGCCAGGCGGTGCGAAAAAACCCCTTGCCTGGAGGGGCTGGCTACCTGGGGAAAAATGTTTTGGTGGCAGCCTATCGTCAGCTCATCGAGAGTGGAGAGTGGTCTGCCGACCCTGAGCTCCTGGCGCGCATTCGCATGAAGCCAGTCCGGACGCTGTCTGGGGTTACCGTCGTCACAGTTTTAACAAAACCCTATCCTTGCCCAGGAGGTTGCGTTTTTTGTCCAACCGATACTCGCATGCCAAAGAGTTATCTTCCGGATGAACCAGGCGCAATGCGGGGATTACATCACGATTTTGACCCGTTTGATCAGGTTGCCTCCCGGTTAGAGGCTTTGCAAGCTGTAGGTCATCCGACCGATAAGATTGAATTATTGATCTTAGGAGGCACCTGGAGCGCGTATCCCAAAGGATATCAGCAATGGTTTGTGCGCAGGTGTTTTGACGCCTTGAATGGGGAAATTGCAGACTCTCTACAGGAAGCTCAAACTTGCAATGAGACCGCTTCACACCGGAATGTAGGCATGGCGGTTGAAACCCGCCCTGATTTGATTGATGTGACCGAACTGGTTTGGTTACGCACATTAGGGGTAACCAAAGTGCAGATCGGTGCCCAAAGTTTTGATAACAGGATTCTCCAGTTGAACAAACGCGGTCACAGGGTTGAGGACACCCAAAAAGCAGTTGCATTGTTACGACAAGCTGGTTTCAAGATTGTCCTTCATTGGATGCCGAACTTATTAGGGGCAACACCAGAATCTGACCGGGAAGACTTCCTGCACATGTGGGCTGGGTTATCTCCAGACGAAATCAAGATTTACCCAACGCAGTTGTTAGCGAACTCACAACTATACAAGTTATGGCTGGATGGCAAATTCAAAACATACACCACTCAAGAACTAGTAGGCTTGATTGCAGATATAAAAACCACAATTCCGCGCTACTGCCGGGTTAACCGGGTAGTCCGGGATATCCCCTCAACGAATGTGGTGGAGGGCAATAAACGCACCAGCTTAAGGCAGGATATTCAGCGAGAGATGCGCCAGCGAGGCACTCAATGCCAGTGTATTCGCTGCCGTGAGATCCGCAGACAGACAGCCAATCGAGACCAGTTGCGGACAGAAGACCTGGTGTATGAAACCGGTGTAAGCCAGGAGCATTTCTTGTCTTATGTTACACTGGAAGACAGATTGGCTGGTTTTTTAAGGCTTTGCTTACCCCATTTGGCGTCCGGACCAGGCAACCAAATCACCTTGAGCTTTCCAGAACTGGTCGATGCAGCCATAATTCGAGAGGTGCACGTTTATGGTCAGTCATTGGAATTAGGTGCACAGCAGGGAGGGCTGGCACAGCATATCGGTTTAGGCAGCGAACTGGTCAGTAAGGCGGAGGAAATTGCCAGGGATAGGGGATATAAACGGATGGCAATAATTGCCGCAGTTGGCACACGGCAGTATTATCTGCAGCGGGGATACACGCGGGGTAATCACTACATGATTAAAGAACTGAGCCCAGAGGGATCAAGTTAAATTAATTTAAGGAATAAATTTAAGGAAAAAATATTGACATGCTGGAAAACATTTGTTATATTAGTAACGCGCGTTAGTAACCCGATTTAG
>Ga0114946_10000975_pt1 | contig 19764 bp, 15 predicted proteins | sample WalLakDeSediment_FD_88676 | JGI IMG/M metagenome (GOLD analysis project Ga0114946, IMG submission 88676) | Lake sediment microbial communities from Walker lake, Nevada to study Microbial Dark Matter (Phase II) - Walker Lake 11/02/13 Deep Sediment | ecosystem: Environmental > Aquatic >...
CAGCAGCCCCGGCAGCCGCACGCGCAAACGCTCGCGCTCGGTCAGCAGCGCCGTCAGCGCCCAGATCGCGAATAGAACCGGGAGCACGCGCATGCTGACGTAGAAATATTGGCCCAGCCCCAGGGCCAGTCCGCACACGACGAAGCTGAGACGACGGCCGTTGCGCCAGCCATCCCACAAACCCGCCAGCGCCAGCGCCGCAAAGAGCCCGTCCCACACGTTGTTCAAGGCAATGCGGCTCATGTGGATGTGGTAGTGGGAAAAGGTCAGCAGCAGCGCCGCCAGCCAGGCGTGCAGCCGCCCAAACAGCACGCGCCCCAGCCAGAAAACGGCCACGACGCTGAGCGCGCCCGCCAGCGCCGAGCCCAGCCGCAGGGCCGGAATGGTCTGGCCGAAGATCCAGATGCCCAGGCTTTGCAGCGCAAAATAGAAGGAGGGGAAGGAAAACCAGCCGAAGGTCAGCAGGTTGTCCGTCTCCCCGGTGAGGAACATGCGCGCAAAGAGGCCGGCCGCGCCTTCGTCGCCGGAGAAGGTGGTGGGAATCTGGTCGGTGGCGGTCCCACGCAGCAGCAGCGCCACGCCAAAGAGTACGGCCGTGCCCCACAGCACGCGGCGCGAGACGCGCGGCGCCGCTTCATAGGGCGCCAGGCTGCCTAGCGCGGCGCACAGCAGCGCCAGCAGCCAGGCCGCAGCGGCCACGCCGGCATGATAGGCAATGAGCTGCTTGCCGGCGGTCAGGGTGGCCAGCGCCGCAAAGGCCGGCGCCAGCAGCAGCAGGGCAATCTGCCCTGGCGCCACGCCCAACCAGCGGGCAAGGCGGTAGACCAGGCGGTAGACGGGAGCAGGGACGCGCGCCTGGTCGGCCATGTGGCCGCCCCACAGAAAAGCCAGCGCGCCCAGGGCGATGATGGGCAGCAGCCGGCCGCGCAGCGCAGGGGGCACGGCCGTATAGCCGATCTGCCCCAGCAGCACCAGCAGCAGGCCGCCCACGAGCAGAGCCGTCACCGGTAAGCGCAGTTGGACGCGTGAAAGCTGCATCTCAAGGAGTAATCCGATAGAGGACGACCATTAAACGGCCGTCGACCGGCGAATAAACGTTCTCCCGCACGCCTTGCGGGAAAGCGCGCGCCAGGATGGCCAGTTCATCCATGCGCGGCGGAATCACGATAAAGACCGCCCCTTTATCCGGCGGCAGCCACGTCTCCGGCAGCGGATCCGGCAGCGGATGGGGTACGTCTATGGCGTCGGCCCGCGGGACCAGGTAGGGCAGCGTGGCGAATCCCCAATACATCCACGGCGGCCCCACAAAGTAAAAGCGGTGCTCGTATTTCAGTTCGTTCAGCCGCGGCGCAATTTGGGTGGCCAGTTCCGCATTTTGCCCACCGTAGAGGCGCTGGGGCGTGAAGTCGACAAAATAGGTGGTGAGGCTGTAGGCGGCAAAAAGCAGCACGCCCGCGGCCAACACGCCATTGGTCAGCCAGGGCGCGCGCGCGGCGCGCCCCGCAGCCTGGCGCGCCACAGCCTGGCGCGCCAGCCGGGCCAGCTCCTGCAGCGCCAGGGCCAGGAAAAAGCAGACCGGCACGGCCAGCGTAACCAGCCGCTGGCTGGAGGGGGGGCTCTCGGTGAGCATGCCGCCCAGCAGCATGCCGCCCCACCACCAGGCCACCATGGGGGCCACGCGCCGGCCTACGGCGCGGTCCAAGAGAGTGAAGGTCCCATAGAGCAGGCCCAGCACAAAGAGGCTGCCGAAGAAGGGATTGAGCAGCGGTTCGCGCAGGCCGTACCAGACGGTGCGGTCCGGATAAAAGTTGAAGGCCAACGCCGCGCGCCGGAACTGGTCGAACAAAATCGCGGCCGCGCTTTCACCACGAATGTCGATTTCGCGCGCGAGCCAGCCGCTCTGGAAGACGCCGACGGTGTTGAGGCGCGCGTTAAATTCGTCCGGAAAGCGCCACGCGTATTGGAGCATGGGCGCGGCCGTAATCATAAAAGCGCCCGCTGCGGCCAGCAGCCCCCACCCGTGGCGGCGCACAAAGGCGCGCGGATCCAGCACAAACAGATAGCCCAACACCGCCACAATGACCACCGGCGTCAGGCGCGCGCCGGCGTAAAAGTAGAAGGCCAGGCCGGTGACGGCGCCCAGCAGCGCCCAGTTCAACTGCGCACGGCCGTCCAGCGCGCGGTAGAGCAAGAAGAGCGCCAGGGCCAAAAAGAAGGGATCGGCGACCTGATTGGAGCCGAGGCGGGAAAAGTGGATGTGGTAATGGTAGACGGCGAGCAGCACGGCCGTTGCCAGCGCCAGACGCGCCCCCACCATCTGCCGCACCAGCAAAAAGGCGACCACGACGGTCGCCGCGCCGACCAGCGCCCAGGGCAGGCGCAGCGCCGTCACGGTGGGCCCCAAATATTGAATGGCGAGGCTGTTGAAGAAAAAGCTCATCGTCGGCACGCCCAGCCAGCCGGTAGTGAACGGGTTGCGCAGATCGCCCGCCAGCACGCGCAGCGCCTCCAGCCCCTGGGAGCCTTCGTCGCCGCCGAGGGTGAAGGGAATGGCGCCAAGCTGCCAGACGCGCAGCAGCAGGGCCAGCAGCGCCGTCGCGCCTACGGCCAGCAGCAGCGGGCGGCGCGCGGTGATCCAGGCGCGCCAGGAAGGGGGGCGGGCGGGACGCTCCGCAACGGCCGTGCCAAACAGCACAATCCCCGCCAGCCAGCTCCAGAAAACGGCCGTGTAGCTCGCCTGCGGGCCAAGCTGCGGAATGCGCCACAGCGGGAATGCCGCGCACAGCGTCGCCGCGCCGAGCGCCAGCAGCCGCCAGTAACGGCGCCAAAACGCCGTCCAGACCGGCGGCAGCGCCAATAGCGGCGCCCTGGGCGACAAGCCCGCATCCGCGTCGGGCGCGGCTACCGTCCGGCGCCCCACCCACAGCGCCAACGCCGCCAGCGCCAGCGCCGCCAGCGCCGCCCAGGGCGGGCGCGCGGGATCGCCCGCCGCCAGCGCCTGCGCCAGCAGCCAGCGTCCGGCCAGGATGCCAAACAGAGCCGCCAGCAGCCAGAGCAGCGCCGCAACGCGGTCGGCGCGCCCCGCCGTCCGGGACGCCGCTTCTGGGGTAGAGGTCTCGCTCCGATGCGCTTCAGGCTGCATAAGCTCCTTATTATCACCATTTGGCGTCTCCCGGCAAAAGTACGGCGCGAACAAAATTTTGAACGATTGTTCGGCGGCTGAATTCTTCGCCTCCGCCGAGGATGCTGCTAAAATCAGCCGCCATGAAGTCCGAAATACGTGAATTTATTCAGGCGATCCACAATTGCAGCACCCAGATTGTCTTCGTGACCGCCGGCGCCGGCACGCAGGCGCTGGCCGACCTGTTAGGCGTGCCGGGCGCGTCGCGCACGCTGCTGGAGGCGCTGGTACCCTACAGCGCCGCCGCCTTTGACGAGTTCCTGGGGCAAACGCCCGCGCAGTACGTCGCGGAGCAGACGTCCCACCTGCTGGCCGGGCGCGCCTACACGCGCGCGCGCTGGCTATACGAGGACGACGGCCCGCTGGTGGGGGTGGCCTGTACAGCGACCATTGTGACGGACCGCCCCAAGCGCGGCAAGCACCGCGCCCACGTGGCGACCTGGCAGCCGGCGCGGCTGACGCGCTACACACTCTATCTAGAGAAGTGCGCGCGCGACCGCGCGGGCGAGGAGCAGATGGTCAGCACGCTGCTGCTCAACGCCATCCGGCGCGCCTGCGGTCTGCCCCAGGCCGAGCTGCCGCTGCCGCTGCTGCCTGGCGACAACCTGACAATCGAGACCTCTGACTTTGCCGCCGCGGCGGAAAGGCTTTACCGGAAAGAGATTGATTATTTTGGGGTGCACGATCACGGCCGTATCCGCACCAGCGACGCCCACCCCATCGTCCTGCTATCCGGCTCGTTCAATCCGCTGCACACGGGCCATCTGGAACTGGCGCGCGCCGCGTCCGCTATCCTGGGGCGCCCGGTGGCGTTTGAGATTGCGGCCATCAATGCGGACAAGTCGTCCCTGGCGCAGACGGATTTGCTGTGGCGCATGGCGCAGTTTGCGGGCCGCTATCCCGTTTTTGCCAGCAACGCGCCGACCTTTGTGGCTAAAGCGCGCATCTTTCCCCAGGCGACCTTCGTCATGGGGTACGACACGGCGCGGCGGGTGCTGCTGCCGCGCTATTATGGCCACGACCCGGCGGAGATGCTGGCCGCGCTGGCGGAGATTCGCGCGCAAGGCTGTCGCTTTTTAGTCGCGGGACGGGTAGACGAAGACGGCCGTTTCCGCACCATCCACGACCTTGACATCCCCCCCGCCTTCAGCGGCCTGTTCCAGCCCATCCCCCCCGACCGCTTCCGCCACGATATTTCCTCCACCGCCCTCCGCGCCGCCGGCCTGAAAGGAAGCAGATGAGCGGGTAGCGGGCGGCGAGTCATATCGCCGCCCGCTACCCGCTACTCAAATCTTATCTATACGCCGCACATTTTGGCGCAGCTTGACGATGCTGTCGGGGGCATGGTAGCCCTTGCGCAGGCTGAGGTTGGCGTAGATTAGCGTATTCCGGCCGACCACGCAGCCGGGATTAAGCACCGCGTTGCAGCCGGTTTGGACCCCGTCTCCCAAAATCGCGCCGAATTTAGTCAGCCCGGTATCGTAGGTCGCGTCGTCGATGGTGAGCAGGATCGTCGGCCGTTTGCCCGTCGCGGCGTCTTTCGCGCTCAAAATGCCCAGGTTGCTCAGCTTGGTACCCGCCCCCAGGTTCACGCCGTGGCCCAAAATCGAGTCGCCCACGTAGTTGAAATGGGGCGCGTGGGCGCCGGGCAGGAAGAGGCTGTTCTTGGCCTCGCTGGCGTGGCCGAGCACGCTGCCGGGCAGCAGGACCACGTTCTCGCGCACGTAGGCGCCGTGGCGCACCACCGCCCCCGCGCCGATGTAGGCCGGGCCGACGACGTAGGCGCCGGGCTCAATGACCGCGTCCGGGCCAACGTAGAGGGGCCGATCGCTCAGATAAGCGCCGGGCATGACCTTCCCCAGGACCGTTTGTCTGGCCTCGGTGAGGCGCGCCACGTGCCGGCCGATGTGGGGCAGGGCCTGCCACACCAGGTCGCATTCCGCGAAGAAAGCCGCCACCAGGGAGTCACGCAAGTCGAAGAAATCAGATGGATGAAGCATAGTCATTGACCTATTTTGAGCGGCGCCCGGCGCCGGGCGCCTGATTCGTTGCTTAGCCGCCTAACGCCTGTTGAATCGCCGGCGTCAGGCGCACCAGAAAGTCGTGGACCGGTTCCAGCGCCAGCCCCACGGCCGCCCACACGGGGAAATAGTCCCAGCGGATGTAAGGGTTAATGGCCCAGCGCCGCCCGGCCGCCACGTAGTCCCAGGGACAACGGCCGTTGAGCCGTTCAAGCAGCCAGCCGGCAGCAAACTCAACGGCCGTAAAACCCAACGCCCACACCAGCGCACGCAGCGGCCAGGACGCGGCGCGTATGCCATTGTGAACCGGTTCATAGAGCGGCCCCAGCAGCCCATAGATGGGAAACATCCACAGATAGGTTGTCCCCACCAACCGCCAGTCGCGCCGCGGCAGGCTGTCGGTCAGCGCTGTAAACAGCACCTCGCCGCACCAGCCACCGAGTCCATAAAGTACAAAGCGAATCCACATGCCCCGATGATACCCCGATCTAGCGCGCCGGGCATTAACCCAACCGTCCTTCGCGGACAGGAAATCTATTTTTCTTTCACTAACGCACAAAGGGGCGCCCGCTTTGACGGACGCCCCTTTTGCAAAGGAGACATGAAATGGACAGCGTGGATCGTTATCAGACAGGCGTCGCTTCGAACTGCTCTTCTTCGGTCGAACCGGCCATGGCCGTGGTCGACGCTTCCCCGCCAGAGATGACTAACTGCACTTCGTCGAAGTAGCCCACGCCCACAAAGCTCTGGTGCTTGATGGCGCGGAAGCCGTGCTGCCGCTGCATCTCGAATTCCTTCTCCTGGAAGCGAGAGTAGGCCGCCATGCCCTCGTCGCGGTAGCCGATGGCCAGATCGAACATGCTGGCGTTGAGGGTGTGGAAGCCGGCCAGCGTGACAAACTGGAATTTGTAGCCCAGCTTGCCGAGTTCCTGCTGGAAGATGGCGATATCCTTCTCGCTCAGGTTGGCGCGCCAGTTGAAGGAGGGCGAGCAGTTGTAGGCCAGCAGCTTGCCGGGATATTTGGCGTGCACGCCCTCGGCGAATGCGCGCGCCTCGTCCAGGTCGGGATGGGCCGTCTCGCACCAGACCACGTCGGCGTAGGGCGCGTAGGCGATGGCGCGCTGGATGGCATACTCCAGGCCACGGCCGTCCAGGCGGTAAAAGCCTTCGGGAGTGCGCTCGCCGGTGACGAAGGGCTGGTCCAGCGGATCGATGTCGCTGGTGATGAGCTGCGCCGCTTCGGCGTCGGTGCGCGCCACAATCACGGCCGGCACGCCCATCACGTCGGCGGCCAGGCGCGCCGCGACCAGCTTCTGGATGAATTCGCGCGTGGGCACCAGGACCTTGCCGCCCATGTGGCCGCATTTCTTGGCCGAGGAAAGCTGGTCCTCAAAGTGCACGCCCGCGGCGCCGGCCTCGATCATGGCCTTCATCAGCTCAAAGGCGTTGAGCGACCCGCCAAAACCGGACTCGGCGTCGGCGACGATGGGCGCAAACCAGTAAATCTCGTTCTCGTCCTGCATGTGGTAGATCTGGTCGGCGCGCTGCAGGGCGTTGTTGATGCGCTTGACCAGGTTCGGCGCGCTGTTGGCCGGATAGAGGCTCTGGTCCGGGTAGGTGGCCGCGGCGTCGTTGTTGTCGGCCGCCACCTGCCAGCCGCTCAGGTAGATGGCCTTGAGGCCGGCCTGCACCATCTGCACGGCCTGGTTGCCGGTGAGGGCGCCCAGCGCGTGGACGTAGGGCTCGTTGTGCATGTCGCGCCAGAGCCGCTCGGCGCCCATGCGCGCCAGGGTGTACTCAATCTGCACGGACCCGCGCAAACGCACGACGTCTTCAGGCGAATACGGCCGGGTGATACCCTGCCAGCGCTTGTTCAGGTTCCAATCATCCTTCAGTTTCGCTACGTTATATGGTTTAAACATGATCGTTCTCTCCTCAGCTTGCATCTTGTGTGCACGAATTTGCACGAAATAGGGAACAATAAAGGGCCTGATTCAATTCAGGTGCGCATACGCTTTTAGCGTCAGGAAATCGGTAAAATCGTCGGCCAAGCTAATCTCGGTGAAAAGCTGCGCGGCTAGTTCATAGTTGTTGGCGTCAAAGAAGTCGGCGCCCACCTTGCCCTTGATCTCGTCCAGCACGTCGGCGACGATGGCCAGGAACAGTTCAGGGGTAATCAAACGGCCGTCGTCCAGCCGGGCGTGCGGGTTGTGGAGCCACTGCCAGATCTGCGAACGGGAGATTTCGGCCGTGGCGGCATCCTCCATCAGGTTGTAGATCGGCACGCAGCCGTTGCCGCTCAGCCAGGCGGCCATGTACTGGATGCCCACGTCGACGTTGGTGCGCAGGCCGGCCGCGGTGATTGTCCCTTGTGGAACCGCCAGCAGGTCGGCGGCCGTGACGTGCACGTCCTCGCGCTTGCGGTGAATCTGGTTGGGGGCCGGCATGTACCTGTCAAACTCATCCTTGGCAAGCTGCACCAGGCCGGGATGGGCCACCCAGGTGCCGTCATGGCCGTCTTTGGCTTCGCGCTCTTTGTCCAGGCGCACCTTCTCCAGCGCCGCGCGGTTGGCTTCCGGGTCTTCTTTAATCGGAATCTGGGCCGCCATGCCGCCCATGGCGTGAATCTCGCGCCGGTGGCACACCTGGATCACGTAGAGCGAGTAGGCGCGCATCATGGGCGTGGTCATGGTGACCTGCGCGCGATCGGGAAAGACAATCTCCGGATGCTTTTGAAATTTACGAATGGCGCTGAAGATGTAGTCCCAGCGGCCGCAGTTCAGCCCGGCGGAATGGTCGCGCAGCTCATAGAGAATTTCGTCGGCTTCGAAGGTGGCCAGGATGTTCTCAATCAGCACCGTGGCGCGGATGCTGCTTTGGGGAACGCCCAATGCGTCCTGCGCCAGCACAAAAACGTCATTCCAGAGGCGGGCCTCCAGGTGGCTCTCCAGCTTGGGCAGGTAGAAGTAGGGGCCGGTCCCGTTGGCCAGCAGGGCGTGGACGTTGTGGAAGAAGTAGAGGCCAAAGTCAAAGAGGGCGGCGGAGATAGGACGGCCGTCGACCCGCACGTGGCGCTCTTCCAGATGCCAGCCGCGCGGCCGTACCAGCAGCGTCGCGACCTTGTCGCTCAATTGATAAAACTTGCCGCCCGGCGCCGTGTAGGTAATCGTCCCGCGCACGGCGTCACGCAGGTTGATCTGCCCCTCAATGGTTGCCGGCCAGGTGGGCGAATGGGAATCCTCAAAATCCGCCATGTACATGTTGGCGCCGGAGTTCAGGGCGTTGATCACCATCTTGCGGTCCACGGGACCGGTGATCTCCACGCGACGATCCAGCAGGTCGGGGGGAATCGGCGCCGCGGTCCACGCGTCTGCGCGAATGTGGGCCGTTTCGGGCAAAAAGTCGGGCATTTTGCCCGCGTTAATCTCGGTCTGGCGCACGTCGCGCTGCGCCAGCAACTCCCGCCGGCGCACGCCAAACGTCCGCTCCAAACGAGCCACAAAGGCCAGCGCTTCCGGCGTCAATATTTCAGCGAACTCAGGGGAAACGTCGGCGTGAATGGTCACGCCTTCAACGCCCGCGGTGGGGCCAATTTGCGTCATAGCCAAACCCTCCATCGAAATTGCGGATCGGCGCCGAGGACGGCGCCCACCCATTAGCGCTATCTGTCCGCTTTCCGCCTACCTTTTTGAACAAATTCACCAGTAGCGAATATTCGCTATTAACGAACTCTAGTATACCGATTAAGCGCGCATTGTCAACTCTAGCTGGCGTATTTTTGTCAAATAGCGAAAATTCGCTAAACTAGAGCGCATACGAAGAATCCATACAGCTATTATAACGCAGCGCGTTATTTTGTCATCCTTTAATCAGGAAATAGGGCATGAGTCTAGACTTCATCAACATCATTTTTGGCATGAAAGTGCGGCAGGCGCGCGCGGAAGCGGGGCTGACGCTCTCAGAGTTTGCTAATCTGTGCGAACTGTCCCCTTCTTATCTGACCGAGATCGAGAAAGGGCGCAAATATCCGCGCACGGACAAAATCGTGAAAATGGCGGAGGCGCTGGGCAAAGGCTACGATGACCTGGTCTCGATTGCGCTCGACCCGTCGCTGACCTACCTGGAGTCGACGCTCTCCTCGTCTGCCCTGCAGCGCTTCCCGTTTGAGGAATTTGGGCTGGAAGCGGGCGACCTGATCAGCCTGCTGACGCGCCAGCCCGAACGGGCCAGCGCGCTGCTGCACGCGATCCTGGAAATCAGCCGGCGCTACAATCTCACGGAAGAGGAATTTCTGCGCGCGGCGCTGCGCTCCTATCAGGAAATCCACGAGAATTATTTCCCCGAACTGGAAGAGGCGGCGCTGGCGTTTACGGCCGCACACGCCGCCCCCTACGGACTTACCCCCACCGCCCCGGTCGAGCTAGCGACGCTGCAAGCCATCCTGGAAACGCAGTATGGCTACACCATCGACGACGCGACCATCGCCCAAACCCCTGCGCTCAGAGGCTACCGCTCCATTGTACTGCCCGGACGCGCGCCCACGCTGCTCATTAACAGCGCGCTCTATTCGCGCCAGGTCAAATTTGTCCTGGCGCGCGAGCTGGGCTACTGCTATCTAGATCTAAAGGAGCGCTCACTCACGTCCGCGCCGGAGCGGGCCGAAACGTTCCAGCAGCTTCTCAACGACTACAAAGCAGCCTACTTTGGCGGCGCGCTGCTGATGCCGCGCGCGGCTTTCCTGGACGACCTGCAGCGCTTCTTCAGCATGTCGGCTTGGGACGCGGCGCCGCTGGTAGCCATGTTGACCGCCTACAACGTCACGCCGGAGATGCTGCTGTACCGCTTTAGCGAGCTGGCGCCACAATATTTTGGCGTCAAACTGCACTTTCTGCGCTTTCACCACGTCCTGGGCAGCCGCGAATACCACCTGGTAAAACAACTGAATATGAACCGGCTGCTGGTCCCCAGCGGCATTGGGCTCGACGAACACCACTGCCGCCGCTGGTTGTCGGTGCGCCTGCTGCGCGAGCTGGAGGCGCAAGGCATACCGTCCAGGGTTGAAGAGATGCCCGTGGGCGTGCAGCTTTCTGAGTTTGTGGCGTCACCGGACCGTTTCCTGAGCATCGGCTTTGCGCGCCAGATGGTGCTCTCCCCCGAAGTCACCAGCAGCGTCAGCGTGGGCTTCCGCGTAGACGCCGACCTGCACAACACGATCCGCTTCCTCGAAGATCCCCAAATTCCGCGCGTGCTGATTAATGAAACGTGCGAGCGCTGCCCGCTGACGCTTGACCAATGCCGCGCGCGCGCGGCCGAGCCGACGCTGCTGCGCGCGCGCGAGGCCGACCTGGCGCGCAAGCTGGCGTTAAGTCAACTGGCCTGACGCCCCCCGCAGCGCGGCGCTCTCCGCCGCAGGCTGTGGATAACCCCGGATTAACTGTGGATAAAGCCCTGGTATTGGGGAAAAGTCCGGGACTGGCGCAGACGGGCCGCGCCGCTATCTGGGGGGCAGCGCGCGCGCCCCGGTATATCTGCGGGCGCTGTAGCGAAGGGGGCACAGGGGCGCAAAAAAGAATGCGCCCACTATCCCCACCGCGCTCCACAAACACCGCCCCGCAACCTGCTAAAAAACAGGCACATAGCGGGGTGGGCGCCGCGCAGCAAGCAGGCCTGGGGGGGATGGCCTGCTATCAACATATCAACAGCCCCTACTAAACTACTACTATAAATATATATAAAGCGGGCTACATCTGTTGAGAACCCGTATAACAAAACCGCCAGCGCTTGGGGCTGGCGGTTGCGGGGGGCAGGGAGGTCATTGCGCTGCTAGAGGAACTGCACCAATCCAAAGCTTTCTTTCTCCGTTGGATAGGCCACGATTTTAATCGTGACGGCCTGGCCCTGCGCGTTGCGCAACTCCAGCGCGGTTTGCTGCGCCCATTCGTCCATAAAACTGCCGCGCACGATGCGGAAACTGCGCAGGTTGCCGCGCTCCGCCACGAGCTGGGCTGCATCGATGTGGTAGCCATTCAAGACGATGGCGCCCACTTCCCGACCTAGCGGGTCTTCAGGATGGTAGACGGCAAGGGTGTCGGACAGCGTTTTATGCATGATATTCCACCGTTTTGGGATGACATTAGAACTTCTTGTGACTCCATTTAAATTATAGTGGCTTTTTGCTTACAATTTGTGTTACAGCTCCGGTTACTTACCCTGGCCTTATCTGGTTCTGCCCGTCCTGCGGGTGTCCATGTTCGATTCTGCTAACAGGCATTATAATCATGGCATGCATTTGGCTGACCTGCTGGCGCAACTGCGCCTGAACCGTGACTTTATGCGTGACGTGGCGGTGTGGGAGCGGCTGCCCGCCCGTCCCGCGCGTTATGGCGCCCTCGCCGCGCCGCTTGCCCCACAGTTGGTCGCGGCGCTGCGCGCGCGCGGGCTGACGCAGTTCTTTACCCACCAGGCGGCGGCGATTGACGCCGCCCGGCGTGGCGAAAACGTGGTGATTGCCACGGCTACGGCCTCCGGCAAAACCCTCTGCTACACCGCGCCCGTGCTGCAGCGGCTGCTGGAGCAGCCTAACGCCCGCGCGCTCTATCTATTCCCCACCAAGGCCCTGGCCCACGACCAACTGGCGGAAACGGCCGTTTTACTCAACGCCGGCCGGCTGCCCCTCGAACTCCACCCCTACGACGGCGACACGCCCCAAAACCGCCGGCGGCAGGCGCGCCAGGGGCGCGGCATCCTCGTTACCAATCCCGACATGCTGCACGCCGGCATTCTGCCTTACCATCCCACCTGGCGCACGCTCTTCAGCAACCTGGACTTCGTCGTGCTGGACGAAATCCACGCCTACCGCGGTATTTTCGGCAGCCACGTCGCCAACCTCATCCGCCGGCTGCGGCGCCTGTGCCGCTTCTACGGCAGCGACCCGCAATTCATCTGCTGCTCGGCGACGATTGCCAACCCGCGGGAGCATGCCGAGCGGCTGGTTGAGGCGCCCTTCACGCTGGTGGACGAAGCGCGCAACGGCGCGCCGCAGGGTGAAAAGCAGTTCATCCTTTACAACCCGCCCATCATTGACGCCGAACTAGGGCTGCGCAGCAGCGTCGTGCTGGCCGCCAAGGATATGGCGCTTACGTTCCTGGCGCAGGACGTGCAGACGATTGTGTTTGCGCGCGCGCGGCAGACGGTGGAGCTGCTGCTGGCCTATTTGCAGGATGAGCTGGCCTACCGCGGGCGCGCCAAGACGGCCGTGGCCGGCTACCGCGGCGGCTACCTGCCGCTGGAGCGGCGCGCGATTGAGCGCGGCCTGCGGGACGGCAGCGTGCGCGGCGTCGTGGCCACCAACGCGCTGGAGCTGGGCATCGACATCGGCGAGCTGGATGCGGCCGTGCTGACCGGCTACCCCGGCTCCGTGGCCTCGACCTGGCAGCAGGCCGGGCGCGCCGGTCGCCGCGCGGCCCATTCGGCGGCGATCCTGGTGGCCGGCGCCAATGCGCTCGACCAGTACATCTGCACCCATCCACGCTATCTCTTCGGCCGTTCCCCCGAACACGCGCTCACCAACCCCGACAACCTGCGCATCCTGGTCAAACACCTGCTGTGCGCCGCCTACGAGCTGCCGTTTCAGCAGGGTGAAGCCTTTGGCGCCTACGGGCCTGTCGACGACCTGCTGGCGATCCTGGCGGCCGAAGGGGCGCTGCACGCCGCGCGGGAGCAATATCACTGGCTCGGCGAGGGCGCGCCGGCCGGGCGCGTCTCGCTGCGCACCAGCGGCGACGACACGGTGGTGATTCAGGACGTGGGCCAGGCGCCGCCGGTGGTGATTGGCGAAGTTGACCTGGACAGCGCGCCGCTGCTGGCGCACGCGGGCGCAATCTACATGCACCAGGCGCAGACCTACCTGGTGGAGCAGTTGGACTGGGACGGCCGTCTCGCGGCCGTGCGCCCGGTTGACGTGGACTACTACACGCGCGCCGGCGTGGGCAGCACGATTCGCCAGCTCCAGCCCGAGGCGGAGGTCACGCGCGCGGGGCTGCTGGCGGCCTTTGGGGACGTGTCGGTGGTCACCCAGGCTACCGGCTATCGCAAAATCAAGCGCTACACTCACGAGACGTTGGGCTACGGCGAGATCGAACTGCCGGCGATCCACCTGGAGACGAGCGGCTACTGGCTGATTTTTTCCCAGCCGCTGACGGAGGCGCTGTGGGAGGCGGGCATTTTGCTGCGCCCCAACGACTATGGGCCGGACTGGCAGACCCAGCGCCGGCGCGCGCTGGAGCGCGACGGCTACCGCTGCCGCACCTGCGGGGCGGAGGGGCGCAATGGGCTGCTGCACGTGCACCATATACGGCCGTTGCGCGAATTCGGCTACGTGCCCGGCCAAAACGACGCCTATTTGCAGGCCAACCGGCTCGACAACCTCATCACCCTCTGCCCCGCCTGCCACCGCCGCGCCGAAGCCGGCCAGCAGGCCCGCTCGGCGCTGGGCGGGCTGGCCTACGCGCTGCGCAACCTGGCGCCGCTCTTTCTCATGTGCGATCCCGGCGACATCCAGGTCAGCGCCGAAAGCCTCAGCCCGCTCACCCAGGCGCCCACCGTTGTCGTGTACGAGCGCGTGGCCGCCGGCGTCGGTTTCAGCCAGCGCCTCTTTGAACTGCACGACGACCTGCTGGCGGCCGCGCTGGAGCTGGTGACGGACTGCCGCTGCCGCGACGGCTGCCCGGCCTGCGTCGGGCCGCCCGGCGAAATTGGGCCAGATACCAAGGCAGTGACGCGCCGGCTGCTGCAAGTGCTGGCGGCCGCGCCTGAGACCGGGAAGGAGACGCTTACTTGACAGACCTGATTCCCTTTGAAGCCTTTGGCGGCGACGGCCCGCCGCTACACTTTGCCCACGCCAACGCCTACACGCCCGGCTGCTACCGCCAACTGCTGGCGCCGCTGGCAAAGCGGTATCGCGTGCTGGCCATGGCCCAGCGGGCGCTCTGGTCCGGCAGCCCGCCGACCGGGGCGGACCTCTGGCGGCTGGCGGCCGACGACCTGCTCCGTTTTTTGGATCAGCAGGGGCTGGAGACGGTTATCGGCGTAGGCCATTCGCTGGGCGCCGTGGCGACGATGCTGGCCGCGCTGCGCCAGCCGGCGCGCTTCCGCGCTTTGGCGCTAATCGAGCCCGTCTTTTTGCCGCCGCATGTTTTGCAGGCCGCGGTGGACGCGCCGGCCGCCGTGGAGCAGGCGCCCTTTGTGCGCGTGGCGCGCCGGCGGCGCAACCGCTGGCCGGACCGCGCCGCGGCCTTTGCGCACTTCCGCGAAAAAGCGGTTTTCGCGCGCTTTTCCGACGCGGCGCTGTGGGACTACGTGCAGTATGGGCTGCGTGAGGAGGGGGACGGCGCGGTGGCGCTGGCCTATCCGCGCGAGTGGGAAGCCTACTTCTACGCGCGGCCGCCGCTCATGGTGTGGGAGGAAGTGGCGCGCATTCCGCAGCCCACGCTGGCGCTGCGCGGCGCGGAATCGGATACGCTGTTCCCATCGGCCTGGGCGCTGTGGCAGGAACGTCAGCCGGGAGCGACTTTTGTGGAGCTGGCGGAGGTGGGGCATCTGGCGCCGCTGGAACGGCCGTTGCCCGTGGCGCAGCTTATCTTGGACTTCCTGGATATGGATAGACCCTAAGGGCTTCGGAAAACCCTTAGGGTCTGGAGGGGGACCTTAAGGCGCGGCCACAACGGCCGGGGCCTGGAAGGACATAATCGTCACCGTGCCGTAGATGAAGGCGCCGATGCCGATGACGATCGCCGCGACGGCCAGCACGCGCCGGATGCGGTTGATGCGCTCCAGGTCGGTCAGCACCACGTAGGCGCCGGTCAGGGCGTGGATGAGCACAAAGAAGAGAAAGACAATGTCAATCGCCTTCCACAGCGGCTGCTCCATGCGCACCAGGATGCGGCTGAAGTCGACGTGGAACGGCGGGTAATGCACCACAATCATGTGGATTGTGAGGAAAACCAGCAGCGCAATCGCGCTGATACGTTGCATGATAAATACGCGCATAGCCATGACTTCTTAGCCCTCCAACATGAATAGTAAAATGGGAATGCCGCCGGCAATGGTCAGAATGGCGGAGATTGCAAAAACGGCGTAGAACATACTTTTGCGGTACTCCGTGACCTTGAAGTAGTGGACGATGAGCAGGCGGATACCGTCAAAGGCATGGTAGACCACGGCCGCCAGCAGCGCAATTTCGGCCAGCTTGAAGAAGGGCGTCTGCACCGTGTTCAGGCGCGCGTCGAATACTTCAGGCCCCTGAATGGCGGAGCCGATTACCCACATGTGGATGAAGAGATAGATCACCAGCGCCACGCCCGTAAAGCGGCGCAGCACAAAACTGATGAAGCCGGTCGTTTTGTACATGAGATAGTCCTTTTCGTGTCAATTGCGCGCCGCGCAATTTACACGATCAACGTTTTTTGCCGCTCGCGGCGCGCCTCTTCGAGCGCCTGGCGCTTCTGGGACAACTGGCGCAGCGTTTCGATGGCCTTGGTCGGATCCAGATTCTTGGGGCAGGCGTCGATGCAGTTGAAGATGGTGTGGCAGCGCGCCACGCCGTCGGTGCCCGTCAGGTCCGCCAGCCGCTCGCCGGGAATCGTGTCGCGCGGGTCAATGACGCGCAGGAAGCTCTTGAGCAGCGCGTGCGGGCCGATGTACTTCTTGGTCAGGCCGATCACCGAGCAGGCGGAGTAGCAGGCGCCGCACATGATGCAGGTCTCGGCGTTGTTCAGCGCTTCGACCTCTGCCGGCGTCATGCGGAACTCTTTCTCCGGGATGTTGTCGGGCGGTACGAGCCAGGGCTTGACGCGCAGGTACTGTTCCCAGAAGGCGGTGCGGTCGACGACCAGGTCCTTGATGATGGGCAGGTAGGGCAACGGCCGGATCGTCACGCGCCCCTTGCGGTCCAAAAATTTGCGCACGGGCTGGTGGCAGACGAGGATGTTACGGCCGTTGACGTTCATCGCGCAGCTTCCGCAAATCGCGTGGCGGCATGACTTGCGGAAGGTTACGCTGCCGTCCATGCTCGTCTTAATGAGCTGCAGCGCATCCAGCAGCGTCGGGTCATGTTCCAGCGAAATCTGAAATTCGTCAAAATAGGGTTTCTTGTCCACGTCCGGGTTAAAGCGCTGGACGCGGATCAGAGCGGTATCGTGCTGTTGGGCCATGAGTTACTCCAAAACTATACTATCAAAAGGGCATAAACTGATATTTTGCCTGGAAGCGGCGCGGTCGGAGACCCGCTGCAGCAAGTGCCGCAGCGGCAGCCTGGCCGCGCGCTGTCTAATACTTTCTTTTCTGGGGTGGGTAGCGATCCCAATCAATATTGACCGGCTTGTAGCTCAGGATGGGGGCGTCGGCGCCGTTTTTGTGCGCCATAGTGTGCTTTAGCCACTGCTCGTCATCCCGTTCACGATAGTCGATGCGCGAGTGAGCCCCGCGGCTTTCGGTGCGCACCAGCGCGCCGGTCACGATCACTTCACTGAAAGAGATCAAATGATCCGTCTCCATCTCGGCCAGCAGGTCGGTGTTAAAGCGCTTGCTTTTGTCCATCACGCGCGCCGTGGTCATGCGCTTTTTTAGATCCTGAACCTTTGTCAGCGCCCGCTGCAGCCGCTCCCCATCGCGGAAGACGCCGCAGTCATTGGTCATGGTCTCTTTTAACTCTTGCGCCAGCTTCTCCACCAGCTCCGGTCCTTCCTTGGCCAGCAGGCGCTGCACGCGCTGCCGGTTGCGCTCGGCCGGATTGCCGCTAATGGGGTGTAGCTGCGCCCCGGCTTGGATGAACTCCGCCATGGCCACGCCTGCGCGCCGGCCAAAGACCGAGGCTTCCAGCAGGCTGTTGGAGCCCAGCCGGTTGGCGCCGTGGACGCTGACGCAGGCGCATTCCCCGGCGGCGTAAAAGCCGGTCAGCGGCGTTCCGTCCGCGTCGGCGATCACCTGGCCGTCGGCGTCGGTGGGAATACCGCCCATGCTGTAGTGGGCGGTGGGCTGGATGGGTACCAGGTCGTCGATGGGGTCCTTGCCCAGGAAATCAATCGCCAGCTCGCGCACCTGCGGCAGGACGTGCAAAATTTTCTCGCGGCCCAGGTGGCGCAAATCAAGATGGATGCCCTGCTTGTCGGACTCTACGCCGCGGCCTTCGTTAATTTCGTTTTGCTCGGAGCGGCTGACCAGGTCACGCGGCGCCAGCTCCATCTTATCGGCCGCGTAGCGCTCCATGAAGCGCTCGCCGTTGGCGTTGAGCAGGTACCCGCCCTCGCCGCGGCAGGCTTCGCTCATCAGGATGCCGTGGCGGTAGAGGCCGGTGGGGTGGAACTGCACGAATTCCATGTCCATGAGCGGTACGCCGGCGTTGTAGGCGATGGCGACGCCGTCGCCCGTGTTGGCGAAGGCGTTGGAAGTGATCTTGAAGGCACGGCCGTAGCCCCCCGTGGCAAACAGCACCGCGCGCGCGCGCATGGTGTGAATGGAGCCGTCAAGAACGTTCATGGCCACGACGCCGCGGCAGACGCCCTCTTCTACCAATAGTTCCATCACGTACCACTCGCTGTAGAAGCGCACGCCGTGACGCAGCGCCTGCTCGTGGATGGTGTGCAGCAGCACGTGGCCGGTCCAGTCGGCGGCGTAGTTGGCGCGCGGCGCGCTGTGGCCGCCAAAGCGGCGCTGGGCGATACGGCCGTCGGGCGTGCGGCTAAACACGCAGCCCATGTGCTCGTAGGCGTAGAGGATGTCGATAGCCTCTTTGACCATAATCTCGATCGCGTCCTGGTCGCCCAGCCAGTCTGACCCCTTGATGGTATCAAACATGTGCGATTCCCAGCTATCAAGCGGTTCGTCCTGGGGCGGAATTTGCTCCAGCGGCCCGCTGGGTCCCGTGCCGGCGACCGGCCGCACGTTGTTTAAGGCGGCCGCGATGCCACCCTGCGCGGCGCCGCTGTGCGAGCGCAGCGGGTGAATCTTGGACAGCACCCCGATGTCCTTGACTCCTTTCTGGGCCGCGGCCAGGGCCGCCCACGTGCCGGCCAGTCCGGCGCCGACAATCAAAATATCATGTGTAAGCGTTTCTGCTTGATGTCCGTTTGATGTGTAATATGCCATGAAAATCTCCCTTCCAGGGTGCAGTTCAATTCTTTGCTGCAAGCATACGATCAGATGGCGGTTTTTGTAAGTGATGATTGTCATGCTTGTTTTGCGCCGATTATCACGCAAACGGCCGTTTTTTGACCTATTGACAAAGATTTAGGGGCTGAGTACACTATGTAAAACGATTGCGCAATCGTTTTACATGCTGTGTGTGTGAGACCCCAAGGGTTTGTGGAAACCCGTGGGGTCTACAATGTAGGAGGTGCGGCCATCGCTACCATGCGTGACGTAGCCCAACGGGCAGGCGTTTCGGTTTCGACCGTTTCACACGTCGTCAACAACACGCGCGCCGTGAGCGCCGACGCGCGCGTGCAGGTGCAGCAGGCCATGGCGGCGCTGGGCTACAAGCCCAACGCGCTGGCGCGCAGCCTGCGCCGCCAGAAGACGCACAGCATCGGCATGATCGTGCCCGACAACGCCAACCCCTTTTTCGCCGAAATCGCGCGCGCCATCGAGGACATCGGCTTTGCGCGCAGCTATAGCATCATTCTCTGCAATTCCGACGGCAACCTGGAGAAGCAGGCCGCCTACGTGGACCTGCTCATTGAGCGGCGCGTGGCCGGCATTTTATTCGTGGCCGCCGGCGTCAGCACGGAGGTGGTCGCCGATTTGCAGCGGCGGCGCATGCCCCTGGTGGTGATCGACCGCGCGGTTCCCGGCGCGGCGGTGGACATGGTGCAGACGAACCATTACCAGGGCGGGCAGTTGGCGACGCAGCACCTGATCGAGCTGGGGCATCGGCGCATTGCCTGCATTGCGGCCGGGTCAGACCTGTCGCCCAGCGCGGAACGCATGACCGGCTACCGGGATACGCTGGCGGCGCACGGCCTGGCGTACGACCCGGACCTGGTTGCGCCGGGCGATTTCCAGTTTGCGAGCGGGTACCGCGCGGCCCAGCAGCTTTTGGACCTGCCGCAGCCGCCAACGGCCGTCTTTGCCTGCAACGATCTGATGGCCGTGGGCTGCATCAGCGCCGCCACCGCGCGCGGCCTGCGCGTACCGCAGGACCTGGCGGTGGTGGGCTTTGACGACGTGAAGCTGGCCTCATTTACTAATCCGCCGTTGACGACCGTGGCGCAGCCCAAGCGCGAAATCGGGCGGCTGGCGATGGAGATGCTGCTGGCGCGCATGCGGGATCCCGACGCGCCGCCGCGCAGCGAACGGCTGGATACGCGCCTGGTGGTCAGGCAGTCGTGTGGCGGGTAGCGAGGGGCGAGGGGCGAGAGGCGAGGAGCGAGTGATGAGGGCGCGTATTGTGGTGGTGGGTAGTTTGAATATGGACCTGGTGGACGGGGCGCCGAAGATCCCGGCGCCGGGCGAGACGGTGATCGGCGGGGATTTGCAGACCTTTCCCGGCGGGAAGGGGGCAAACCA
>Ga0114946_10000976_pt1 | contig 19756 bp, 15 predicted proteins | sample WalLakDeSediment_FD_88676 | JGI IMG/M metagenome (GOLD analysis project Ga0114946, IMG submission 88676) | Lake sediment microbial communities from Walker lake, Nevada to study Microbial Dark Matter (Phase II) - Walker Lake 11/02/13 Deep Sediment | ecosystem: Environmental > Aquatic >...
CGTCAAGATGGAAAGCGATGTAGTTCGTTCCAAGTCCGAGTCCTTGTACAATGCCTTGGAGTCGGCGGGATTCGAGGTTCTGTTCGATGATCGGATCGGTGTGAGTCCCGGTTTCAAATTCAAGGATGCCGATTTACTCGGCATGCCGGTCAACGTCATCGTCGGTGAGAAGCATCTTGCTGCAGGGAATGTGGAAATCAAGCTGCGTCATTCCGGTGAGCGGCGCGTGCTTCCCATCGATGACGCAGTTGCGGCATGTCGCGAGATCATCGCGGAACTGAGCGTCACTGTTTGATGAGTGCATGATGACGCTCGATAGTTGATGCGCTAGTTCAGCTTTTCGTTTAGAGCTGCTGCATCGATTCAGAACGCGAATTCCACGGAGATTTTGAGAAAGGAATACTTCGACTCCCCGTCATCATTCCGCAGTAGGTCGTAGTCGGCTAATATCTTGTTCCCCTTGCGAATATGCCATACCAGACCGACGATGAAGCGTTCATCCGTCCACGCTACGTCCTCTCTTGTTAAATCCATGGTATCATACCTGCCGATGATACTCAGTGGTGTTGAAGGTATGTGCAATTCGGTGAAAACGGAAAAGCCGTGCTGTGCCGCCGCTCTGCCATGCTCATCCACTGCTCTTCCATGAGAATCGCCCTTGCCGGTGAAATATGTTCCAGCAAGCACTCCGCGTTCGTGTTCCAGCGAGACATAGCCGAGCTGTTTCGTCCAATCGACATCGTGTACAACGTTGGCTTTTCCGAATGTCCCGGCCCAGGTGAATTGAAGCCCTGGTAGTAGCTCCGGCAGTGGACGCAGGGAGAAACGTCCGGAAAAGACTTTATTCACATTCTGTTCTATCGCATGGTATCCGCCGCCATTATAGAATCCCAGGGAGAAACTTCCGTATTTCCCCGGTGGTGATGATGTCCAGCGTTGGTACGCATCGGGCAATTTCTCTCCTATGAAAGAAGACAATGTGACCCCGAAATCCGCGGAGTTCATTATTTCCGCACGCTCGACGAACATGGAACCTTGCACGCGGTACCGGTTCACCCGCTGCTCGAATTCCAGCCATGGCTGTCCTACCTGTCCGAACATGAGGTCGGGTTGTGTGAATACCGAGAAGGAGGGGAGATCGAACTTCACGTAACAGTACTTCAAGCGCATTTCGAGATCGCCTTCTCCGTCTCCTTCGCGATCAACGGAAATATCAGGGGTGATACGTCCCGAAAGCCAGGGCAATACGCGTGCGCGGACATTGATGTATCCGCGGTTGACGACGAAATTGCTCTCTGGAGCACCTTCCTCAAAGCCACTGTAGTAAGAAATGAAGAAAAGCCCGCCAACGTCGATGCTGGGGTGGAAGGCGTCTGGTGGTACATTCCCGCCAGCGACCGGTGAAGATCCATGTTGTGCTTGGGCGATTTGTACGAAACATATCAGTGCGATGCACGCGATAGTAGCACGCGTCATAAGAAGTCTCCAGCTATGTGATGTCGGGAAGAGCGAAAACCGACGGACTGTGAAAAATGGGGATAATCGGACAGTTGCGCAATACGTATTTCAAATCTGCATTAGCCTTGTTATATTCGCCCTCACGTGCAGTGCTCGCAACGTCATACCGCCACACTTTTCGCACTTGCAGCAGTGCTGTGCTGGTCCACGGTGGCATCAGCATTCAAACTCACACTGCGCGAACTCAGCGTCGTGCAAATGTTGTTGTACGCATCACTGGTTTCATTCCTCGTCCTTGCGATTATTCTATTCGTTAGGCGAGGGATGCGCCTGTTACAAACCATCAGAGGACGCGATATCGGCGTCTCAGCTATTTTGGGTTTGCTCAATCCTTTCGCCTACTACCTCGTGCTCTTTCATGCATACGATCTGCTGCCGGCACAGGAAGCGCAGCCACTCAATTACACGTGGCCGATTGTTCTGGCCCTTCTAGCGGCGATAGTATTCCGCCAACCCTTGCGTGTGTACGATATTGCGGCCATGTGTGTCTGTTTTCTCGGGGTACTGTTCATTTCCACCCGCGGGGAAGTGACCGCTCTACGCTTCACGAACGTCACCGGTGTCGCATTGGCTATCGGGAGTTCGCTCATCTGGGCGACGTACTGGATTGCAACCATGAAATCCCGGATTGATCCGATTCTGCGTCTGTGTATGAATTTCTTTTTCGGTTCGCTGTATATCGGACTTCTTGCTTCCATACTCGGTGTATGGACGCCCGTGAGCATTGCAGGCATGGCAGGTGCGGTGTGGGTTGGCAGCTTTGAAATGGGATTAACCTTCGTACTCTGGTTGAGCGCGTTGCGTCACGCGAAAAGCACTTCGAAGATTACGAATCTCGTCTTTCTGTCACCATTTCTCTCGTTGATTGTCATCGCCCTCGTGGTGGGCGAGACGATTTACCCATCGACATTGATCGGGTTGGTACTGATTGTTGGTGGAATACTTCTACAACAGCGCAGCAGTAAAGGAAGAGGCGCAGCCGAGAAAGCATGAATGTCATCGAGCATTCCGAGCGGTGTTTTCAAACTGCGGATCGGAGGACGTATAGTTGTGTTACGTTTTCGTCGAAGTATGGCTCTCAGCAGGCTGGATGCACATTGTCACCTTTCGAACAAGAATCGAGAGAGGAAGTTTCTAGCGAGTGGATTGCCGGCGCACATTGTCCATACTGAAGTTGTTACAGGCAATCCTTATTCAGCGCAGCTAGAATAGGTTATCAGTAGCTATAAGCATGCGAGGATGACAGAGCGTGCTCATGGCACCGGATCGATACGCAATTCAACTACATCTGTACAGCTACTAAAACGAGTATTGAGAATCCAGAGTCAGGTGAACCTGATTCTTGACAGGTACAGAATGACGATTCGACATTTCAACTTTAAATAATACTGGAAGGTGTTATTCGGACTGCTCGAAATGTTAGTATCATGCTGGAATTCGCACGGTAATTGATGTATATTACCCGAGTCACAAGTGGTGCGAAGCAACGAAATCGATATCGATTTGTGGCCGATGTCGTGATCGTACATAGATAAGTATTATCGATGGCAAAGAGGAGAGCACATGTTTGAGCGAGAAGAACACCAATTGCTGCGTCGAACCGTGCGCGAATTCGCAGAACAGGAAATTCGGCCGAAAGCAAAGGCATTGGATGAAGCGGAAGAATTCTCCTATGAACTTACTCATGCTATGGGGGAACTCGGCTTGTTCGGTATTGTCATCCCACCGGATTACGGTGGGCAAGGTATGGATTATCTTTCCTACATCATCGCCGTGGAGGAGTTGGCCCGCATCGACAGCTCGCAAGCGGCAACGGTGGCAGCGCATAATTCCCTCGGGATCGGTCCGATCTACTACTACGGGAATGAGGAGCAGAAACGCCGCTATTTGCCGGATCTGTGTACTGGCGATGCTCTATGGGCATTCGGTCTTACGGAACCGGACGCCGGGTCGGATTCGCGAGGCAGCAAAACGACGGCCCGTCTGCAAGACGGCAAATGGATTATCAACGGATCGAAGATTTTCATTACCAACGGTTCGACAGAAATCACGAAAGGTGCGACTGTTCAAACCGTTTCCGACATTCTGAGCGACGGAAGAAAGGAGTTCTCCACGATTATCGTCGATCAGGACACACCTGGTTTCACGACGCGCACGATGAAGGAGAAGATGATGTGGCGTGCGTCGAACACATCGGAATTGTACTTCGATGATTGCAGCGTACCGGAGGATCATCTGCTCGGGACGAGAGGGGAAGGCTCGAAAATCATGCTTCGTACACTCGATGACGGACGACTCTCCATCGCGGCTATGGGTTTGGGGCTTGCGCAGGGTGCCTACGAACTAGCAGTGGATCATTCTCGGCGACGTCGTCAATTCGGAAAACCCATAGCGAACTTTCAAGCTATCGCCTTCAAGATTGCCGATATGGCGATGAAAGTAGAATTGGCGCGGAATCTGCTCTACAAAGCATGCTGGCTGAAACAAACTGATCAACCCTTTGCCAAGGAATCCGCGATGGCCAAACTGTATTGCTCCGAGATTGCGAGAGAGGTCGCCGATGAGGCGGTACAGATACACGGAGGCTACGGATTGATGAAGGAATATGAAATCGAACGCATGTATCGCGATCAGCGATTGCTGCAAATCGGTGAAGGCACATCGGAAATTCAACGGCTGGTGATATCAAGGTATATTCTCGATTGACTCGCAGTCATGTTGCAGTTTACCGTTGTAGTTGAATCGTCGCTGCTTGGCGTCGATGCATGCGTGCCTTCCATCCGTGAATGCGAAGCGTGGGGCGCGACGGAGGATGAAGCATTGAGTGCGCTTTTGGACAGATTGGCATTTTTTCTGGGCAGGGAGAGCGGGTTCAAACACAGCATCGACTACATGCGCAAGGAAGACGCTAAGACGTATTATAAGCTGATCATCCGGTAGCTGTGCAGCACTGCTCGCTACGGTTGAATTCGAGGTTGCTTCGCTGACCTGCACTGTGTATCAGGGCCTGTCGAAAAACCGAGACAAATATTTACACGTCTTCGTTCGTTATCATTGTTCCGTTTGACCCTGCTTTGACGGGTTACCGTAGATCGCGTCGGACAGCAGCTCAATTCTCCAGAGTCTACGGCAGAGGCTGGACATCGGTACAGCCGGAATTCCGATCGCATGTATACGGCATCTACACGCGGCGAGATATGCCCATAGCTTGCATGAACATCACTGTACCCGGACATGCTGATACTCCCGATACATGGTGGTCTCCTGCCTCATCGCTCCCCGATCAGGTACATATATCCGTCGTCGCTTCCGACTGCGATACTTCCATCTTGTGCTATCGATGGAGTAGAGTTGATCGGACCTCCCGTTTCAAAGCGCCAAAGCAAATTTCCATACCGCCCGAATGCCGAAAGCATGCCGTCCGGTCCACCGACATAGACGCTGCCATTGACATCGACGATTGCATTCGAAAACGTCGAGACCAGTGCGAAGGAAGTTCGCCATTCCTCGTCGCCATGCTCGTCTACGCTCACGATATCTCCTCTGGTCGTAACGCATAGAATACGTCCTTCAGGAGTTACGGCGGCCGTACCGTGCAACGGCGCGTGAAGGTTTTTCTTCCATCGCAGCGCAGCATCCGAACGAAGTGCATACAAGTACCCGTCATCGCTGCACACGAGAATGGTTCCATCGGGTGTTATAGTGGGACTTCCGCGTAGTTGCCCTCCGGTGGGGAAGGTCCATTTCAGTGTCCCGTCTGACGAGAGGGCGTACAGAAGTTTATCGGTACTCGTGATGTACAGTGTACCATCATCTCCGACGGCGGGGCTTCCCTCGATCGGGCCGCCGGTAATGTACATCCAGCGCGAATTTCCCGCTGTGTCAAATGCATATACTCGACCGTCGAGACAGCCGATCACGATCAGTCCGGATCTGGTCAACACTGCGCTGGAAGTGCCGATGGGAGAATTGACGGAAACACTCCATGTACGAAGACCGATGCGATCCACGCAGTACACGTTCGCGGAGTTGCTGCCGAAATACGCATTGCCGTTATCATCCAGAAACGGTGTACTTCGTATGTTGCCGAGACCGATGCGATACTGCCATTTTTTCCGTCCATCCCGGTACACTGCGCGGAGGTGGAAATCGTCACTGCCGAAATGCATCGTTCCAGCCAGATCGAATACGGCAGAACTTCGCACAGGAGACACGGTGCGGTATTTCCATGTAAGTACCGGGGTCGCCGGACCGGCATAGGGGCTGTACCCGCTGCGCTTTGAATCACGCATGAAGGTGTACCAATCGCCCTGACCAAGCAGGGGAGTGCCGCCGATACGAATTTCCTTCTCGGGTGACCAAGCGGAGATTCGACCGCTGGCGTTCACCGCCCGACATTGCATGGTATATGTACCGGCATCGAGATATGAATACGATATTGTTACCTGAAAAGCCGTTTCTACCGAGTGGTGTACATCCAGCCCGCGCCCGTCTCCCCAATCGATTTCTATTGTGACGAAGTCGTCTTCGTCTCTCGCGATCAGTACGAGTAACACTTCCTCGTCCACTTTGGCATTCGAAGGGAAGGAGACGATTTCCGGTGTGTCTGGTGGAACAGTAGGCGTATGAGTGTCACAGGAGACAAGTGACAGCAACAACAACATCGCTATGTACCGGCGTGAACGTCGCATACTCGAAACATACACGTTGAATGTGTCTTGGAAAAGGAATATCGGCATGCAGTACTCGCATCGCCGGATCGCGTGTAAAGGAAATACTGGTGAAACAGGCTCCGGAGGTTATGTACTTCGGTGCCATGAACGTGTGCTTGTGAGGGAGGAACACCGCTCTCGACGAAGCTTATATATCGTTCAAGGTATCTTGTCTGGAGGATTTGTCACGGTCGCCTCTACCGTCGACATCAGGACGGGGTGGCAACGCGGGTTGATGTAACAGCTTCCGCAAGCTGTCCGCAGGATTGGTATGATGCGGCGGTCGAGGCAGATCGCTACGCTTCGGAGGATGTTTCATCTTCTGCTGTATTGCGCGACGGATTTCCTCCATCGACGTCTGTATCGCGGCATCATCTTCAACGCCGTGTTGCCGCAATAAGCGCTGTACGAGACTGTCGGTTTGAAGCGAAATAATCGATTCGAATGTACTGTTCGCATCGATTCGAAAATCGAACGGTTGATCAATCGCCGCGTCATGTTGACCGTCCCTGAGTATTTGAAAAGCATTTCTCAGTATGGAATCCACGGATACCCCGATTGCAAGAGCGCTGTCGGCCGTCATAGAGACACGAAATTCACGCGGATATTGTCTGCGATCCGGACGTGCGGTTCTCGTGCGTTGAGATGCGATAGCGTGACGGTACACGATCACTTGATCGAGCAAGCGTTCGACATCGCGTGAGACTGCACGCTGCAATTCTTCCGCATCACCTTCGATGCGAAACGTCAATCCTGCTGTGCGTTCCTGCTGATCCGTGGGAGGAAGAATTCTCACGACATGTGGGGATACCGGAGAGTTTAGCACATACTCTTGCGTATTCCGCGAGCGTACGTTAGCGAGTTCGGCAAGATTGATGCGAATTGCATGATCACGAATACCCTGCATCCTGAGTCGTATACTATCCATGTTAAGACGCAGCTTCATGATGCTGACAGAGTCATGCGCGACGAGGACGAAGTCCTCGGGTAAGGGAAGTTGGCGCATGGCATTCACCACGAAGCGTGTGTCCGAGGCTTCATCGCGTTCCGAACCGGCGGCCGCGAGCATGTAGCTCGTATTTCTTTCGTTGAGGAAATTTTCGAAACTCCGCCGCTGCTCGCTGGTGAGACTGGCTGCAATACCGGAAAGGAAGAGGCGTTGGAATCGCGGGAGATCCGGATCGATGGCAAGCCGCTGTTCATCGTCGATCAAGACGGAGGATTCGATTTGTCGCTGTGCCATGTGGAACAAGGTGTCGAGAGTTCGCCGCTGCGCCTCGGTCGGTTGAAGTCTGTCGTACAATTCCGCCACGCTGGTGCGTTCCGAAAGCAGTGGAACATTGCTGGCCAATTCAACACTATATCCCAAGTCCCGATGCGGATCCACACGCAGCACAGTGCCATCCTGCGCATCGAGTGGCAGCACGCCGAACAAGGCGAATTCCAGTATCTGATCATGATTGGTTCGCTGGAACAGCGGCATGATCCATCCTTTGATACTTGCTTCATAGACGTGCTGTACCTGATCACCGGTGTCGCGCACATACCGGATAATGCTCGAGCGTTGCATCCATGTGAAAATTCCGACGGTGATCAGTAGCAGCACTGCCAATCCGGCGAATGCCGGGATCGAGCGATGCGTCAACGTCTGCGGTTTCTCACGATTCGCTCGCATGGAGTAAATGGCGGCCAGGGTGCGATCGACGAGTGACGGATCGGATTGCGGAACCGATGTTTTCGAAAGCACTGTTTTCAAACGCTTCAGCTCTTCAACACGTCTACGGAGTTCAGCGTCCGCTTCCATGGCTTGTTCCACGGAGCGGCGCTCGTGCTCGTCGAGCATACCATCGATGTAGAGCGAAAGCTGTTGCTCATCGCACAGTGATTTTTTCCGCTTCATGTCAGCTTCTCCCCAAGATAGGCGACAAGTACTTCCGCATCAGCGTGCGTCCGCGAGCGAGACGGCTTTTCACCGTACCAAGTTCGCATTGCATGATCTCGGCTATTTCCTCGTAGGATCGACCCTCAATATCCTTCAATATCAAGGCCACACGGTACTTTTCCGGCAGCCGCTGCAAGCCGGCGTGGATGATGTCGCTCGTATCCTGCTCATCCGCTTCCACGGATGTACGTATGATGACTTCCTTGTCTCGCGCGTCAAGTAATCGCTCCAAAGAAAACATTTTCCTCACCGATAGTTTTCGCATCTCATCGCGGCAGCGATTGACGGCGATTCGATACAGCCATGTGTAAAATGAGGCGTCGTAACGAAAATTCGGTAAAGCGCGATATGCATTGATGAACACCTCCTGCGTGAGATCGTCCACCAGTTCCGCTCTATTGAGCACCACGAACACGAGTTTTCGTATTCGTTCGATATGACGTTCCATCAACACGCGAAAAGCACGTTCATCTCCGCCCTGGAAGCGTGTTACAAGAATATCATCGGCGAGATGCTGCTCGACAACATGTGGTGCAGTCTCAGTCGCGGGTATCGTTATACTTTCCGTCATCTCACTGCCGTTACTTTAGACGTGAAGACACATGCAATGTTCCCGTATACGAAGTACAAGTGAAAAAGATTCAGAATCAACACCACGGAACTGTGAAAACGGAATAATTCGAAGCCCAATGCAATGATTCGAAGCAGCTCGTATTATACGCGAATCATCCGGAACGAGAGAAGTCCGCCGTGAGACGGACTTCCTCGATACGCAAAGAGTGGGTGTTACACCCCTGAGGGACGTTATTTCGTCACTACCATTCTTCTGGAAAGCACTTTGCCTTCGGCTTCCAAACGGTAGATATACACACCGGAACGTACAGTCGAAGGCGAGTAATTCACAGTATGCGTCCCTGCATCAAGAACGTTGCTCACAATTTTCGTCACTTCCTTCCCGAGAAGGTCGAACACGCTAAGGCGCACCGGCCCGCGGCGAGTTGTCGTAAATGTAATCGACGTCGAAGGATTGAAGGGATTGGGGTAATTCTGTGCAAGCGACACTTCGGTAGGCACAGGGCTGCTCTGCACGTTTGAAATAAGATCGGCGAGTATGGAAATGTAATGTCCAGGTGTTGGGTCGCTCGATGTTGTATACAATCCATCCGTCGCGGTCACGTACCACAGGCAGGATCCATGGATGACGGCCGGTGATCCGAACATGGTCCGGATAATGCTCCAGAGTTGTCCATGAGACAACATGATTTTGGGTTCGAGACCGTTGTTGTTCGAGAGTATTCGTTGCGCGCGTGTAAGACTGATGCTGTCGACGATGACCCAAGTGTATTCGATCGCGTCAGAAACGAACACCTGATTGAAACGCGACACCTGGATGTCCCAGTACGGGTCCGGCGGATTCGGACGTTCCCATGTGAAATCTACGAGAGCACTCGAAAGAGTCAGATCGAGTACTGCATGATTCTCCGGAAGAAGCAGGGAAAACGGGTTGGGTGCATGGGAAAGCACCTCGTACGGATCGGTCTGACCGCGAATATTGGTGTTGGTGGGATTATACGCTACGACGAGTTGCGGTTCAGTCGGTTTTTCTCGTTCGATTCTTGATGCGAGCAAGTAATTTGTAAGGCCTTGAATGAACACTTCACCCGCGAAGATATCCGCCAGGCCTGGTTGGTGCGGATCGAATTCACCCGGCCACCGTGCCGAGAACTTCGTGACGATTTGCTGATCGGAAATATTCAGGTAGCGATCTCTCGGTGCGACGATGATTTCGTACGGTCTGAGAAGATAAACCGCGTCCTCGTTCGCAACGGCCGATGTCAAATCCACCAAATAGTTGGTGATCTCGTCCGCGACAAATGTGATTTTGTCCGTGACTTGATTCAAGTTCGCGAATTTGGGTGAGATGTCGAGATAGACATCCACTTCCGCCTTGGTGTTGATAAGGCAGACGGTTGCTTCTCCCAAAACGAAATAGGTTTCCGGAATGGACCACTCATTGTCACTGATTTTCGTTAGTTCCACACCGTTATGCGTGACGATGGCCCAGGAATAGTCGTCAGGATCGGCACTCCACGACATGGTGCTGGTGTCGGTATTCGCCGTTGAATTCATCAAGGTGATTGTCGTTGGAGATCCGATCTGGTCCCAACTCCGAATGACGTTGCCATTCTCGTCTCTTGCAGTCAGAGTGAAGCATACTTGTTCTCCGACCAGGACGGTCATATCCGATGAAAGGGTTGTAGCAAACTGTACACCGCCTTCGCCGGGTGCTCCGCGACCTGCAATAATCGATGCAGTGAAGAGCATCATAACGATTGGTAGTGACAGAAGGTGACGAGTGGACATAATAACACTCCTCCTGGCTGATGATAAGACAAACAGGTTACTTTCCAAAATCAATGCTCCGAAACGTCGCGCACATCCAGCGCAAATAAGCGCCGTTGCAAATGTGAATCGGCTTTCGAACGTTTTCGCTTTCGCATGGTTCAACCTTCGCGATCGAATTCCACCCGCTAATATAGGCAGACGATTTTGTAAACACAATGGAAAAATTCTTGCATGAATTCGCCTGATGCCTGATAAGAACATCGTAGCAATACTACTTGGCAGCTCGCATGATGCGATACAAGCTCGGTATTCGATCACACATTGCCGTTTTCGTATTGTTTCAAGACGAGACATGGGCTATATTTCCCGTATCGTACCATGCATTCGGAGTGAAGTATGCGGTCGTTGCTATTCTGTACGCTGCTTGGTGTTTTTCTTCACTCATCGGCGGTGGCCAGTATCGTCGGTGTTGATATCGCACGCGCGAGTAATGGACTTATTGGTGTGACTGTGCATAGGGAGACAGGGCAATTCAGCATTGAGACGCCTGATGGGTTGCCGTTGTTGTTCGCCGCCAAGGATGGGCTGACTGCATATACGAACATCCGCTACGGTGATGACACATATACGACAAATGTGCTACATCGTTCATCGCTTCCGCCGGGATTGCTCGCTTTGCCGATCGAATCCGTAACCGAACTTCCCGACCGCGTCCGGCTCGTAAGCGTATTACGGAATGGAAGGGATTCAACCGTTATCACACAGGATTTCATTCCTTCATTAGAAGGATCCTATGCATACGTGAACATCGTGACAACTGCTGAACATTTCGCTTCCCGGCCCGCCTCTGTCGGTGTGATGCACATGCTCGATCTGATGGTGGAAACCGAAGACAGAGTGGATGTTACTGTGGACGGTGTACCCGTTGTCCGCGAGCGGGACTGGCAGGGGGCCGAAATACCCGATGGCTATTTTGGCGAGGTGCCTTCTTCACGCTACAGGATAGTTGGCAGGTTGCGCAGCACTTCGGCAGTGGCTCCGGATATATTCGTACTCGGGAATTGGCAGTTCAACGGGTATTTGGGTACTGTTGTATGGGAGTATCAACCCTCAGGACGCGAGTTCATCGATAATGCCGTGTTGCTGCGCTGGAATGCACGGCAGGTCAAACCCGGTGAATCGATAAGAGTATCCACCGATTTCGGCTATCTGACTTTCGCCGATCTGGACCTGGCCTGTTCAGTCGACGACATCGGGCTCAGCCCGGATTCCTCATCTCATGTGCCTGACCAAGCGACTGCAATTGCGTATCTCAGGAATACAGGTGTACTTCCATTGACGGGCGTGCGTGTTCGTGTGAGCGTATCGCCTCCATTATCTCTGGCTTCGGGTGAAAGCGACGAAAAAACACTTGCTATCAGCTTGGCATCGGGTGAGGAAGCTACTCTATCATGGCTGTTAGACATAGCATCCGCAGATACACTCGCCACAACACGCGTCGCCTTCGAGAGCATATGGCCGGACACACTGAAACGCTACTGTGCGGTCAATATCGATGTGCCACCCGTGTATGACGCATCACTGGCCGTCACGTGTCCGGACACGATTCGTCTCGCGGTCTCCCCCTTCGGAGGCGGGTATGTGCCTGATCCGTTCGCACTCAGTGTCATTGTCGAGAATACCGGGGGACGCGCCCTCTCCGGATTAACAGCGGAAATACTTCTACCTACGGGTTTAGTTCTAATAGGCACTTCGGCCGTACAGGCAGTACAACCGGATCCTCTGCAGGCGTCGGAGCGCACACTGGTCACATGGACCATTCGTGGTATACTGCAGATAATCGATACCCGTATGCCGTATACGGTTGTCCTTCGTTCCGCCGATGGGTTGGAAGCGCGATGCGAGGGAATAGTTGAACTTGCGGGAGTGCCCGATGAGCCGTGTATTGAGCACGGGGTTTCAACAGCCGGTACGGAATTTCACCTCGCGTTTCTTCCGGATTATGTCGGCACTGCCGGCGAATTGCTTCGTGTATTCATACTCGCCCGAGACGGTGCTAGTGTACGCATCGAACGTCTGGGCACATCGTCGATCAACGACGTGATCATTCCTCGTAGAGGGATGAAAATGCTCGAACTCGATCCGTCGCTGAACAACATACAGGCGGAAACTGTACAACAGCGTGGTATACGCATTACAAGCGACAATGACATCACCGTTTTCGCGGGCAACTACAGGGACAGGCACAGCGATGGTACAACGGTATTGCCCCTGCACGCTCTCGGAACGCGATATTACACGGCCGGGTACAACTGGTTCAGTCCATGGGAGCATTTTCTCGTACTGGCAACGGAAGACAACACGAGAATATCGATTCTCCCATCCGCATTCACATCTACAGGACATCCCGACGGTCAACCGATAGATGTTGTGTTGAATATGGGCGAGGTGTATTACATCAAGGCGAAATTCGCAGGAGATGGTGGCTCGTTGACGGGGTCTCGCGTCACGTCGGATAAGCCGATCGCTGTTTTCTCCGGAGCGGAATCCGGTTGGATACCGACGCAACAGACCGATCCGTACGGATTTCTGAATCCAGTTATGGATCAGGTCATTCCTGCTTATGCGCTGGGAAAACAGTATGTAGCCGTCCCGTTCCGTTCGCGCCGCATGGGAGACACGTACCGAGTAATCGCTACTGAAGACAATACCACGGTGACACTCGGAGATGGATCCACGATGTTCATGCGGTACGAAGGCGAATGGCATGAGAGAATTCTCCACGTACCGATGCGAATCGATGCCGACAAGCCGGTGCTCGTGGCGCAGTATGCGAATTCCGCCAGGTGGGATGCGAACGACAACGAGTACGGCGATGGCTCGATGACGTTTCTCGTTCCGACGGAGCGATTCCTGGGTTGTCACACGTTTTCTGCGGGAATGCTGCTCGCCGATCCCGTCTTGCAGCCTGATCGTGCCATCTACCTCAATACGGGCAATGCACTCGATGTCCCAAGTACATTCGGACTACTACCACCGATATTCACACTGGAATCGTGGGTGCACGTGATGAGTGGCGGGCCGATCATGTCGCAGTGGAACGACGGTGCTCCTGGCACGGGCTGGATGCTGAGCTTCGACGCAGGACGCAACAGGTTGCTGTTCCAGTATTCGGAAGCCGGCAGCGTGCTGGAACGAGCGAGTCGCGACAACAGTTTCTTCCGTTCACGCTGGACGCATATTGCCATGGTGTACGATGAAGTAGCGGGTGAGCTTCAAGCGTTTGTTGACGGTGTGCTGGAATTGAATGTGTCGTTCACGCAGGAAAGCCTGGCAAACGCAGCGCCATATCGGTGGGGAGGTTCATATCAGAATAATTATTTCAGTGGTTATTTGAAGGAAGCCCGCGCATGGCGCGGTCGTCGTACATCTGTGGAACTGACGCAGCACCGGGATCAGCGCCTCGGTTCAATGCAATGGAATGCTCTTCTCGGATACTGGTCCTTCTGCGATGAGTTGAAAGATGAATCCGGCTTGGGCAACGATCTGCTTGCTATCGGTTCGCCTAGTCCGGTAGACGTGTGGAATCTTCCACGGGGATTGCGATGTGCTGAGCAGGTGGATTCCTGCTTCGTAACAATCATAGCGCCGAGTGACGCTGTTGACGCAGTGCGTTTGAATTACCTGCCCATTAAGTCGGAGGATTGGACAGTGCTTAGTGGTGCAGCGTTCAGCACTGTGTCGAAGCTGGTACCAGCAGGGATGAACACATTGGAAACGACCGACCCTCGCGGGGTTGGTGCATTGAGTTACGGTTTCGCGTACCACGATGCGTACACTGCGTATACGGGCTACATGGTCAATCGTACGATTGCATCGGTTCGTGAGCAGGTCGTTCCCGAGTCGCCGGTCTTGCATACCCCGTCGCCGAATCCTGCCGGAAGCAGCACGCTCGTGCGATTTTCCCTATCCGAACCTGGAAGAGCGAGTTTGGAGATCGTGGACGCTCGCGGTGTTCGCGTCAAGCGCCTCGTCGATGCGGAATTCGCCGTCGGACATCATGCGATTCGTGTCGATGTCAGCGACCTGGCCGCGCAGTCGTATCGGCTCGTGCTTCGCTCGGGAGCGGTGTATTCCGTCAAACCGCTTGCGGTTGTTCGATGAAGTCCGTATTGTAGTAATCCAGAGAACAAAGGATGATCATGCGCACATTCTTGCTTTTCTTGCTTGTAGTATGTTCAGCACCATTTGCACTTCAAGCGCAGCTCTCGCATGTCGCCGCACCGATACCACCGTATGAGAGCGACATTCTCGCGGCTCGTCCGATACGGAATTTCCTCGGTATTGGTCTTGGCGGCTATGGATTCAGGCATGACGGATCGTTTTCTCCGAACTGCGATTGCGATTTCGGCGGCGAAACCGGTGGGAGCGTGCTGTTCGCATTGGAATTCACGAGACACTATCCGAAACTCGGCTTCGCGTTGCGTACCATGCTGACGTACTACGATGTTTCGGCGGTCTTCTCGTACGAGGAGATCAGAAACAGCGTGCAGGTCGGCGATAACCCCGACATCATGGTACGCTACTCTCGTGCATCCGACGTGGATTTGCGTATGCTTGCCTTCACACCGGTATTCGCGTTGTATCCAACGCGGTCCGGTTTTTTCCTGCAGGCCGGGCTCGAACTTGGTATTCCTGTCAAGGCGCTGTATGATAACAACGAAAGAATACTCACGCCCGACGTCACGTATTTCGACGGGTCGACGGAATACACATTGTTGGCGACGGACAACATCCCCGGTGGCAAGAAAGTGCGATTGGCTATTGCCGGAGCGGCAGGGTACGACATCATGCTATCGCCGGGTATACTCCTGACACCTCAAGTCGGTTTGAATCTGCCGCTGACAAGTGTTTCATCAATCGACTCGGACTGGCGTGTGACGACGATGTACGGATTGTTGTACCTCAAATTGCGACTGTGATTGCCATGAGAATTGATACTCGCACATTGCGCTCAATACTGCTGTTCTCCTTCGTGTTGTCTGCCTGCGGCGCTCCGCGCATACCGATGCGCGATGCTGATCCGCAGCTTGCCGTCGAGGCGGTGGCTTCAGTCAACACACCATCGGATGAGCTTGCCCCGTCGATCATCAATGGCTCGCTCTATTTCGTGTCGGACAGGCGCGTGGAGCGCGACAGACTCCATCGACTCTATATGGCGGCGGACCATGCTCGTGGAAGTATACAACGCGTGAGCGTACAGGGACAAGATGTGAGAATGGGCTCGCTTAGTACAGGAGGCGGTCTGTTGTATTTCGGACAATGTTACAGAGACGACGGTGTCGGTGACTGCGATATATGCAGTGGACGACTCTCTTCCGACGGCCTTGCCATTGATGATGTCACAGTTCTCCCAGCACCTGTGAACAATGTAGAATGGGACCATCATCCTGCATTGAGTCCCGATGGAAGCATGCTCGTGTTCGCATCCGAGCGTTTCGGAGGTCATGGGCGAAGCGATTTATGGATGTCAAGACGCGAGGGTCGGACTTGGTCGGCTCCAGTCAATCTCGGACCGCTCATCAACACCTCGGGCAATGAGATGACGCCGTCGTTCTCGGCCGATGGGCAGACGCTCTATTTCGCGAGCGATAATAGGGAAGGGTATGGGGGATTTGACTTGTATGCGAGCAGAAAAACTGCTAGTGGCTGGGGAGAGCCCAGTCTACTGCCGCCACCGTACAACAGCACTGGTGACGATATTTTTCTGCATGGCGGTGTGGACGTGGATACAAGCTATATCTCATCGAACAGGGCTGGAGGTTCCGGCGGTTACGATATCTATCGAATCATTCGGCTTCCACCTCCTCCACCACCACCAGTGGTGCTCCCATTGGTATTGAGTGTCCACGCCGAAAACGCATTCACTCGGGAGGGCATAGCTGCTGAAATAACCATATCGGATGCGGATAGTGATGAAGCACTCGCGGAAGGCGTACGCCGGGTGGAATGTGCTATCACACCGACGGGTTCGTATTCTGTTGTCGCTTCGCTTCAGGGATTCATGAGTTCCGTTCTCGATGTACGTGCCGCGCCCGGCAGCACATTGGCAGATGAAGCGAAGCACGAGCAGGAGCGTCGAGTGATTTCACGTGTTGTATCGCTTACCCCTGTTACAGAAGAGGAGCGAATCATATACGCTTTCACAGTCGAATTCGATTTCGATCTTTTCGATATACGACCGGAGGAACAACGCCGCCTCGACAGCGTCGTCGTGTTACTGTCCACGTATCAGAATGCCACTATGGTGATTTCGGGTCATACGGATTCTGTTGGAACCGAGGCGTACAATATTAAACTCGGATACAACAGAGCGACGGAAGTGTCCCGTTACGTCTCCACCTATCTCTCCGGGAAAAATGTCGTCCTGCGAAATCCCATGGATATCCGAACCTATGGTGAGACGCAGCCAATCGCGACAAACAGCACCGAGGAAGGCCGGCAAAGAAACCGGCGCGTGGAAATCGCCATCATGAGGAATGAATGACGTGAATGCATGATGCACCGAGTTATCGCGTTTCGTAGATTTAACGCGACGAAACGGTATGGACATGCATCACACTCTCGATTCAATCATCTCGTTATTACTCCGGTCCGGCACACATGTTTCGGATGAACAGGGCGTTTTGCTCGAGCAGTACGTCTCGTTGCTTTTGGAATGGAATTCACGCATCAATCTCATTTCCCGCAAAGATGTGGAGAGTATCTGGGTCAAGCATATTCTGCACAGTCTTTCACCGATTCCGCTTGGACTGCTGCCTGGAAATGGAAAATTCGTCGACATCGGAACTGGCGGTGGATTGCCCGGTGTACCGCTGGCGATACTGCTCCCCAAGTGCGACATGCTGCTCGTCGATTCTATCACCAAGAAAATCCGTGTTGTTGAGGAGATTGTCCACTGCTTGGGGTTGAACAACGTATCTTGTCGTACCATGAGAGTTGAAGCGTTTGCCGGAAGTACCGATCATGCTGCGCGGAATGACGTTGTGTTTGCTCGCGGCGTCACCGCATTACCGACGCTCGCCAAGTGGTCCCTCCCGATTCTCAAAGCTGGTGGACGACTTTTGGCTTGGAAAGGAGGAATGCTGGACCGAGAAATTGCCGAGACGCGACGGCAAGAAGGGGTACGCAGGGTTCGTGTGATTCCCATAGTACTCGCCGGGGATGAGTATTTTCAAAAAGAGGATAAAAAAATCATAGAGGTGGAGTTTTCATGATCGCCAGATTCTTCATTCTCATCATTGCTGTTGCGCCAATTCTTCAGGGATGCGCACTCGTGCGCAGTATCGCGGGTGGAAACATCGACCGGGAGCGCTATGCCAAAGCACGAGAAGCAGCCATGCTCGAGACGCGTTACATCGCAGCGCTGCGCTTGGCTGATAGACTTCAAAGAGATGTTTCTCCTCACGATGCGGACGCGACAATCACCTTGTCCGAACGCTTCATAGATGAGAGCATGCAGCAATTACGTGGCCGCTCCGGCTGGCTCGACCGCGGAACTCCGTACGTGATCGATTCCATACAGACAGTGCTCTACCATGGTTCGGCAATTGCTTCGATGCAGCTATCGGTGCGTGCGGAAGCACACAAGGTAGATGTACACTTGATTATGGACTGTCTGCTAGCATTTACACCTGAAGAGAATGCCTTACGGATAGAGATGGAGCCGTTCAATGTTTTTCCTGCAGTGCAGGCAAGTGGTCTGCTTTCAATTGCGGAGGATATAATAGAGGACGTCATTCGCGTGAAGCTTGGTAGTTTGAAGGAGCAATTTCCTCCGATGCTGCTACCGATGACATTCACTGATGTCATGCCGATAGAGGGAGTGCGAAGCGAAATACGAGGGAAGGTGCATCTCGTACTCGATTCACCAAGACGGCTATTGGGGTATTCATTGGATATTCGTGATGTGTTGATCTTCGATGATCGGCTGATGCTAACGGTAGCGTTACGAAACGTACAAGGGAGGTAGACATGAGAAACATTGTGTTCGTATACCTTTGCTTCGGGATGTTGCTCTGTGCATGCTCTTCGATGGATATACCAACAATCGAGGAATCCAATCGACGAATAGCGATGCTGGAACGCTCGCTGATCGATGCTGAAAAGGCGCTGAGTCTATATCAGAAGCGATTGCACATGCACGGGGATTTGATGTTTTCGATGAGCATCGCTGCGATCAACCGCATCATGCACGCATTGGCATCGCAGCGCAGCGATGATATGATCATCACTTTCCTACCGACACGGCCACTGTTGGAGGAAAGAAAATCCATTCTCGGGATAGGCTATGTGAACAGACTGGATATCGACAGCGGCAGGGTAGTTCTCAATCTTCGTCGCTTCGAGTTTCTGGAATATCGCAGGACGGGCATCGCAGCCATACTTGATCTGGAAGGGCAGGGACGTGTATCCGTCAGCGGGAGATACAGCGGTGTACCGGGCTCGGCATCACCAAGCATACAGTTGTCATTACGCGATACAGTGCAATTCGACCTTCAAATCACTGACAATGGGGCTTTTGTTCTTGTTCCGCGTCCTCGCCAAGTGATGCTTCATTCCGTGTTCCGTGTCAGATTGCTGAATTGGGATGTCCCATGGAAGGAAGACATTCCGTTGGATATTCACACACTGCTTGCTCCGCTGGTGTTACCATCGGTTTTTGACGCATCGATTCAGTTTCCGGTGCCCGCAACATCCTGGTCGATTAAGAGTTACGAGTTCGAAACTTTGCCTCTGCGACTGGGTTCCCCGGTTTTCGATGTCCGTAGTGGCAGAATAACCTTCGGAGCTACTGCTCGGATAGGCAAACTCGTACCGGACACACAGTTATGAACATTGTTTTCATCTCCGGCATAGATCGCACAAGTCCGAGCAACACGCGGCTCGTAGATGCTTGAGGTTTCCACTCCGCAATAGTACGACCGCAATGACGATTTACCTGCGTCAGTAAAGTAGGCTTGTCGCTCGCCGATACGGAGATTGCCGATCGGTCATGATCGGAAACGTTCACATGAAAGTATTCTTAGGGAGCATCACATGAAACGACTCAAACGGATGAGCACCCGCCGCGAACGGGACTACGACTATTCCCAACCCGCCAAGCATTTCATCGCCTTTGAAACGAAGGGCAATGAGGAGATTCTCGGAACGACGAAACACGGCATTACCACGCTCA
>Ga0114946_10000977_pt1 | contig 19753 bp, 11 predicted proteins | sample WalLakDeSediment_FD_88676 | JGI IMG/M metagenome (GOLD analysis project Ga0114946, IMG submission 88676) | Lake sediment microbial communities from Walker lake, Nevada to study Microbial Dark Matter (Phase II) - Walker Lake 11/02/13 Deep Sediment | ecosystem: Environmental > Aquatic >...
CAGTGTTGCAAAGAAGTACATGGGACGTGGTGTACCCTTCCTTGACCTGATCCAGGAGGGGAATATCGGGCTGATCCGCGCCACTAAGAAATTTGAATACCGCCGGGGTCATAAATTCAGCACCTATGCAACCTGGTGGATTCGGCAGGCTGTCACCCGGGCGATTGCAGACCAGGGTCGTACGATCCGGGTACCTGTCCATATGGGTGACCAGATCAACAAACTCCTGCGCATCCAGCATCAATTGACCCAACGGCTCGGTCGTGAACCAACCGTGGAAGAATTAGCAGAAACACTGGAAGTCCCGCCTAAGAAGGTTGAAAATATGATCCAGGTTGCCAGGCGACCTTTATCCCTTGAGACGCCGACGGACGACGAAGAAGATTCCATGCTCGGCGATTTTATCGAGGACGATGAAGCCCCACCGCCAGACGATATGGCCACCTATAACCTGCTCAAGGAACATCTCGTGTCTGTCCTTGATTCACTCCCTCCACGGGAAGTGCGGATACTGCAACTGCGTTATGGGCTATTAGACGGTCAGTCGTATACCCTAGAGGAGGTAGGACGTAAAATGGGCGTCACGCGTGAACGAGTCCGGCAAATCGAAGCCCAGGCGCTGAGTCGATTGCGTCATCCCTCCGTCAAACGACGATTAAGAGATTACCTGGGTGAATAAACCCAAAAAAACAACTAGACCGTCCCAATTCGGGGCGGTTTTTTCTTGACCAAGTAGAGATTCAAGCGTATGATAGGTGATAGAAATAGCTGTAATCAAAAATTCTCCAGGGTTAGGACGTAAGATGGACAATAGTGACGAAAACAAAAACAACATTAACGATAAACCGGAAGGTGAACCCGAAGAAATTCCATACTGGTTACAAGGTTTCGAGGAAAGTATTCCCGATGAAACCACTCCAATTGCGCCAGACACCAATGAGGGCGACACTTGGATCAAGGAATCAGCAATTTCCGCATCCGATGAAGATATACCACCTGAAACTGACGATGAGGTGGAGACATCTTCTCCTCAGATTGACAATTTGGATGAGCAGCAACCACCTGATTCAGTCCTCGATGAGGCCGAAATGGAAAGGGAGGAGGGATCGGAAGACGAAACCAGTTTTGAGAATGAAATTACCGGGGCGTTGGACGATCATGAAATCACTGATGAGATCGAAATTGATGCATTTCCTGGCGATGCATTAGCAGAACCTGTTGAGCCTGAACCTGATGAGCTCCCCTCGCCTGAAGGATTCGTTGACATCTCAGATCTTGATCTGCCTGAGCCCCCTCACCAAGAAGACGAAGCTATATTGGAAGTAGAAGCGAAAGAAGGCGAACTTCCCGAATGGCTGCAAGAGATGATTTCAGGGCCAGAAACATCCGATATCAACGATACGGAACCAGCTCAACTGCCAGAAGAGGAACCTGTCCAAGAATCAGTTGATGTGTTGGATATAAACCTGGAAAAAGAACATCTTGAAGACGAAATGTTGGAAGACGAACCCACACCTCTGGAGGACGTCGTTGAAATGGATATCACCGAAGTCGACCAGGAACTTGACGCTGAAATAACCATTGCAGACGAGGATACAACGCCAATCTCCACAATCAAGACTGAAGATATTTCATCGGACGAGGAAGAACCAGAGTCCATAGAACTCGAGAGCGATGAACACCAAAGTGCATTGAGTGAGACCAGTGAAGAAAAATACACGCTCGATGATATTAAATCCTATCTCGACCAGAATGAAATCCAGCAGGCATTGAAAATCATCAATGAACTTGATGACGAAACAACTGATTTTGATGAAATTACCCATCTGCTACTAGAAGCTGCGGAACATGATACCCAGGAAAACGGCGATTTATGGGAGGTCATCGGAGATATCGCATTGAAACAGGATAAACCACACGACACTCTTGATGCCTACACGAAAGCAGTTAAATATTTGCTGGTAAATAGCGAGGCTGACGATGGAATTAGTTAACATTTACTCAGCTGCAGGCCTTTTAGAGGCAGATATTCTCAAAGCTTTCCTCGAAGCCCAGGGCATTGATGTGTATCTCAGCCAGGAGAGCGTCGGACGGACACTTGGGTTGTCTGCAGGTATGTTGGGTAGAGTCAATGTGATGGTGCCCGAACCACAAGCTGAAGAAGCAAAAACATTGTTAACCGAAATTGCAGAGGGTGAATTTGAGGATTATGAGTATCCTGAGGACATGGATCAATCAAATTCTGCTGATTTAGATTTATGATTCAGCTTGACGTTAAAAATGGATGCCGGTATAATCCACCAGTTGTGTTGGCATTATCAGAATAAATAAGGAGTGAAAGATGACCCCTCTACCAAAACGAAGAGTTTCTTCAGGTCGACGAGACCGACGACGTGCACATGATGCTCTGAAGGCGCGCAATGTGGTAATTTGCCCGAACTGTGGCGAAACACGTCTGCCGCACCGTGTTTGCGCCAATTGTGGGCATTATCAGGGACGCGAGATTCTTGATGTAACTGAACGCGAATAAAGTTTATTAATTACCAACGATCTAAAAAGCTGGGTGGACTTTCCACCCAGCTTTTATTTTACCAATCCTGTTCTTCATCTTCATCCAGGTCTTCAGCTTCGCCATTTTCCATGGGGGATACAAAGTACGGCTCAAATTGGAAAACCAACCTGCGAGGTATCAGACCTCTCATCCTTGTCCCTTGTTCGGTATTCATTACCTCCTGGACCTGGCCTTTTTCATGAAACAGGGAGAGTAACTGCCCTTGTTCATACGGGATTTGTACAACTAATTCGATGTAGGTTTCGAATAAAACATTTTCAAGACCCGATAAGAGCTCATCTAAACCCTGACCCGTCAAAGCGGAAATTGGATAGGTATTAGAGAATTCATCCAGTGCCCCGATGGCACTTTGTGGATCTTTTAACCTGTCGATTTTATTAAATGCTGTGATCATCGGGATATCCCCAGCACCAATATCAACCAGAGTCTCCTGGACAGATTTTGCCTGGGCGCTAGCGTTGACATGGGTGATATCCACCACATGCAGCAAGACATCCGCTTCTGAAATTTCTTCGAGAGTTGCCCTGAAGGCCGCCACAAGCTCCGTTGGCAGCTTTTGGATGAAACCAACCGTGTCGGTAAACAAAACAGGATGACCGCCAGACAATTCAACCCGGCGTGTGGTTGGATCCAGGGTGGCAAATAGCTGATCAGCCACGAAAACATCTGCATCTGATAATCGATTGAGCAGAGTTGACTTACCAGCATTTGTGTAGCCCACCAAAGATATCACTGGGATACGCGTTTTCTTCCTGCGCTCACGGTAACGTGAACGGTGGGCACGCACCTTTTCTAACTCGTTCTTCAAAAATTCGATCCTGTTCGAAATCATCCGTCGGTCGACCTCTAACTGTGTTTCACCTGGTCCTCGCAGACCAACACCCCCCACCCCTCCTGCCCGACCACCACCACCGCCTGCCTGTCGGGCAAGGTGTGTCCAGGCACGCGTTAATCTGGGTAAGCGGTACTCATATTGGGCCAGTTCGACCTGCAAACTGCCCTCGCTGGTGAAGGCATGCTGGGCAAAGATGTCTAAGATCAGAGCTGTGCGATCAATCACCTGGAGATTCTCACCCAGTTCTCGTTCTAATTCGCGTTGGTGCCTGGGCGATAATTCATTATCAAAGATTACCAGGTCGGCATCAAACTCCTGGGCAAGTGTCTTTACTTCTTCAACTTTTCCAGACCCAATGAAGGTTTTGGAGTTAGGCCTGCTTAAATTTTGTGTGACTTGGCCAACAACATCAACGCCAGCGGTATCAGCTAACAGTTCCAGCTCTTGTAGAGAATCCTCAAGCGGGAGCAAGGCTTCCTGGTTGTAAATACTGGCAGCCACTAAGAGTGCTTTTTGCCTGGGTGCTTCAGTTTTAATAAGTTTCGTTTTTGCCATAAGAGGTAATTTTTACTCCTTCATCCAAATGTTCATACGCTGCATGGCTTCCATTAATCTTTCCTCGGGAGTGACCAGTGAAATTCTCACATAACCCGCACCTGAATCCCCATACACAACCCCGGGTGTGATGCTGACCCCAGTCTGTTTTAGTAGGGCATCACAAAACGCAATGCCGTCATTCCATCTATCAGGTAATCCCGCCCACACATAAAGGGATGCTTTTGGCATTTCGATGGAAAAGCCCAGCGCAGTCATTGACTTCACGACAATATCTCTGCGATCTTGGTAAACCAAATTTCTGTCTTGGATCCATGATTGGTCACCCAATAATGCCGTCTTAGCAGCTTCCATGATGGGTGTAAAATGCGACGAATCGAGTTGGCTTTTATACAAGCGTAATAACCGGATAATCTCCGCATTCCCTGCTGCCACACCGACCCGCCAACCTGCCATGTTGTAGGTTTTTGAGAGTGAATTGAACTCGATAGCGACCTCTTTGGAGCGCGATACCTGCAAGATGCTGGGTGCAATGTAATGATCAAAGCAGACATCCACATAAGGTGCATCATGGGCAACAACAATCCCATACTTCACTGCAAAATCAATCACTTCTTTATAAAACGCAAGCGGTGCTACTGCTCCCGTTGGGTTATTGGGATAATTCAGCCACATTAACTTCGCTCGCTGTGCCACCTCATCGGGAATTTGATCAAGGTCTGGCAGAAAATCATTTTCTGCCAATAGCGGCATGGGGTAGGTCTCTCCCCGGCTGATGAGCGCGCCAGCTCGGTACACCGGATAGCAGGGATCAGGCAGCAAGACAAGATCATCAGCGTTAATCAACACCTGGCTGAGGTTGAAAATACCCTCTTTCGAGCCGATCAATCCCAGCACTTCTTTGTCCGGGTCAAGTTCAACATTAAAACGATTTTGATAATAGTGTGCAAACGCGGATCGGAGCTCAAAAGTGCCGCCAGTTTTTCCATATCCGTGCATGTCCGGTCGGCGAGCATTTTCGACCAACGATTCAATAATGAAATCCTCCGGTGGAAGGTCTGGCGATCCCATATCCAGGCGAACAATATCCATGCCGGTTTGCTCTAATTGAGCGATGGTTTTTTCTAAGTCTGCAAAAAAGTAGGGTTTTACCTGTGAAATTCTTTGTGCAGGTTTGATCTCCATGTGGGTTCTTTACCTCTTCTGATTTTGGTGAGTGTGCCCATATTATAAATCAGATCGTCAGAAGGCACATTGGATAAACGATCCCCATAAACACGATTATCATCCTATACCCCACAAATGATCCTCAGCCTTCAAACACGAATGTCAATTGTTAACTACACAGCGTGCGAAGGGATTGGGGGGTGTGGTGTAGCCACACCCCCCAATCTTCAGCAGTAGGACTGCCCGAACAGTTACATCAATTGTATGAAATTCTCAAGATCGGTTAAAGCGCGGTCAACATAGAAATCATAGCGCTCGCTTTTTGAGCGTCGCAGTTCATCCCCAGGTTTTGGAAGAAGGCCAAATATGGCTTTCATCGGTTGAAAATCCTTCAGGTTTGCGTGGGTGATGTAGTGGAGTAAAGCGCCGGTCATCGTGGTTACAGGCAATATTACCGGTTTCTGACCCATGATATAATGCGCTGCGTTGATCCCCGCGATCAACCCAGAGGCAATATTACCGGCATAACCCTCAATGCCGGCCAGTTGACCAGCGACAAATAATCCGGGTTGCTGGTTAAAAGCCAGACTTTCATCTAAAAGCCTCGGTGCAGCAATAAAGGCATTCCTGTGCATCTGCCCAAATCGTTCAAACTGCGCATTCTCCAATCCCGGTATCATCCTGAAAACCCGCGCTTGCTCAGAGAAAGTCAGGTTGGTTTGAAAACCGACCAGGTTATATAGATCACCGGCGAGGTTATCCTGCCGCAGCTGAACAACCGCGTAAGGGCGTCTGCCCGTCCGGGAGTCAAACAACCCAACAGGACGCAGAGGACCAAATGCGAGTGCCTTTTCTCCGCGTTGGGCAATGACTTCAATCGGCTGGCAGCCCTGGAAAAATATTCCCTTGCCGGCATTTACACCAGATTCGATATCGTGTTCAAACTGACGTAAAGGGATGCGTTGAGCAGTGATTAATGCTTCTCGAAAGGTATCGTAACCATTTTTGTCAAAGGGACAGTTGAGATAATCCCCCTCATCTGCTTGGCCAATTTGATAACGATTGCTGCGAAAAACAACGTCCATATCAATGGACTCGAAGTCAACAACCGGCGCAATAGCATCATAAAAGAACAGGTGATCTTCACCTGTAAACGACTGTAATGCATGAGATAAAGAAGGAGAAGTTAACGGTCCCGTTGCTATTATCGCGGGGCTGTTTGGAATAGCATGGACCTCTTCGCGAATTATGGTTATGTTGGGATGGGAAGAGAGTTTTTGTTCAACAAGGTAAGAAAACCTCTCGCGATCCACAGCCAATGCACCGCCTGCTGGTAACGAACTTGCATCTGCACATGCAATGAGCATTGATCCCAACCGCCGTAATTCTGCCTTTAACAAGCCAGAAGCCCGGTTCGGTAAATTTGAACCAAGGGAATTCGAACACACCAATTCTGCCAAATTCCCTGTTCGATGAGCTCCGGTGTTTAGACCGGGTCGCATCTCGATTAATTCGACTTCGATTCCCTGTTTAGCTGCTTGCCAGGCAGCTTCACAACCGGCCAGACCGCCGCCAATGACCAACAATTTCATAAACACCTCGTGAGTAAGATCACAAGGATTCTACCACCGCTCCTGACACTCGATGGTAAACCTATCGATTCTTATCGTGGCATACATCTTGCAACATTTTGCTTATCCATTTATAATCAGGTCAGGAGAACGGATCATGAAACTCACCCCCATGCAAGGTCACTACCAAACACAAAGCCCGATGACGTCGGCGCATATTGCCCAAACAATGACCTTGTTATACATGACGACCACCGAATTACTCCAAACCATCGATGTTGAGCTATCAAAGAACCCGGCGCTGGAGCTAATCAACGAACGCAGATGTCCTATGTGCGGTCGGAAACTCCCTCCCCAAGGTCCCTGCTCTATATGCAGCCAACCAAAAACCCTGGATCCTGATGAAACCATCATTTTTATCTCTCCCAGGGATGATTTCTTCACTTACCAGGGCAGTTCGTCCTCGTCTCTGGAAGATTACCCGGAAGACCCTTTCGCATCCATCCACTTGGATTTACCGACCTATGTCCTTCAGCAAGTCGCGCCAGACCTTGAAGTTGATGAGCGAGAAATTGCAGCCATGATCCTGACCAACCTGAACGAAGACGGTTTCCTGGAAATTGAAATTCGTGAGATCTGCCGTTTTTTGCACACTGTTCCCAGCAAAGTAGAGAGCGTTCTCAAAAAAATTCAACGGTGTGATCCTTTAGGTGTTTCAGCTCGCTCCGTCAAGGAAGCTTTGCTCGCCCAAGTTGAATATCTCTCAGAGTCAACGGATGTACCAGAATTCGTCAGGCGGGCGATCAACGATGAATTTGAGCTGCTCTCAAAACACCAATACTCCGAATTAGCAAAAAGACTTGGCACATCAGTCCAAAAGGTCAAACTGGTATCACACTTCATCAGTGAAAACCTCAATCCTTTTCCAGCCAGGGCAAATTGGGGTACCATTCGCAATCCTAATGACAGCAAGCCAAATGTCTTTCACCAGCCAGATATTTTGATCAATTACTTACATAACAAACCCGGTAACCCGTTGGTTATCGAAATCATCACGCCCTCCCGTGGTACGCTGAGAATCAATCCTTTATTTAAACGTGCCTTGAAAGAACAAACCGGTGAAAAACAGGAGGAATGGAAAAAAGATATCGATAAAGCCTCTTTATTGATCAAATGCATCCAACAACGCAACAACACCATGCGACAGCTAATGGAAAAACTCGTCGCGACACAAAAACCATTTATAATTCATGGCGAAACATATTTAGAGTCTCTTACCCGGGCACAGGTCGCACAAGAGCTGGGTGTGCATGAATCAACAATTTCACGGGCTGTGGCCAATAAAACTATTCAGCTGCCAAATAAGAAAATCATCCCAATGGCCATGTTTTTTGACCGCAGCTTATCCTCCAGAGCCATCCTACGGAATATTATTGCAAATGAAAATTATGCATTAAACGATACTGAAATCCGGGAGGAATTAGAAAGCCTGGGGATTTCCGTGGCTCGCCGAACAGTTGCTAAATATAGAGCAATGGAAGGCATTTTGCCTGCACACCTGAGACGAATTGAGAAATTTGCCACTACATGAGAATAATGTGACCCAAAATTTACCGGACATTTTTAATCATTTTGCTTTCACCCAGGCGGAGGGAATCCAAAGTATTCTCACGCTGTTTAATTTAATTCCCGATCCGACAGTTTTTTATCAACGTGAGAAGGACAGCATTCTTGCTGCTAATAATGCCTTTTTCCTGCTTACCAATCTTGGTGAAAATGAATTCCTTTCTCAATCTGTTAAAACCATATTACCCAACATCACCGACACAGACCCGATCAGCGGCCATGACAAAAAAGCACTTTTACGACATAAAAAGCAACCCTTGATCCCGGTCACAGTCCGTATTTTCCCTCTCAACAATATATCAGATACGCTTATCCTCCTGCTAAAGCCTGAAGAAAGCAAATTGGTCAGTAAACCCCTGGCCACTGAACAAGAAGCCTCACTTGCGAGGTTGACCACGCTAATGCAAACTAGAACAGGGGAAAATATCGATGTGGTTTTAGAGCAAGTTTTGGAAAGAGCAGGGGAGATACTGGGTGCCGAATGGGTGTGTGTGTATAAAGCTACTGGATCGACCCCGCCGTTGGTTCATCACATCTCAAATCATCCAGAACTTGCGGCAGAACTGCCCGCACAATTAACCAATGAAGATCTTATCTTCCACCAAGAACCCGAGCTCTGGACACCCGACTTGCCGCCATTAAGCCATCTCCATCGTCAAGCTCTGCTGGCTGAATATCAATTTTTGGTCATCGTGCCCCTTGCGTTGGACAAAGTCAAGTTTGGACTTTTGGTAGCTGGCTCGAAATCACCCTCATCCCAAGTGCATACACTTGCTCTCGCTCAATTGATCGCTGCATATACTGCAGGTTTATTAGATGGTCACAATGCCCAGCAAAACCTACGCAAACTAACTCAAAAGATCAGGCAGGTGGTGAAGATTCAGAACGAGATTATCACCAATCTTGATGAGGGTGTGATCATCCTCGCGCCAGATCTGACCATTGCTGAAATCAACCCTGCAGCAGAAACGATCCTCGGGTACGCCACGGTTGAAGCCCTCAGGCAACCCATTGATTCGATCCTGATCGGTTCAGAATCCCTTGGCGCTGCATTTAAATCTGCACAGCAAGGCATCCCCAGCCTGACCGGCGTTGACCTGACTTTGCATCATCGTTCAGGCAGGTCTTTCTCAGCCCAGGTGATGATGTCTCCCGTGATGAATAATGGTCAGCTCTTTTCGATCATCATCCTGATTAGAGACTTAAGTCAGCAAGAGCAAAGCCAGGCAGCCAATAAGCAACTGGAACAACGTGCTATCCTTGGTGAGGTGACCGCGATTTTCGCCCATGAGGTGCGCAACCCGATCAATGCCATCATGCTGTCCGTGCAAGTCATGGAAGACAACCTGGACGAGGACGATCCGAACCATAAATGGATTGACAACATGCGCGACGAGAGCAATAAATTAATGTATTTGATGGAAAGCGTGCTGTCTTTTGCCAAACCCCTGGAATATAAAATGGCCGGTGTGGATTTGGACTTCTTATTGTCCCGCATCCTGGAAAGATGGCATCCCCGGCTGATGCGCCTGAATGTCTCGCCATACTACGAGTCAGAAGTTGAAAATCCTGTAATTGAGGGTGACCTGCGAGCGCTTGAACAGGTGTTTACCAATCTGATCAGCAATTCTGTCAATGCGATGAGTGAAAAAGGTGGATCCCTCGGTGTAAAGATTACTGAGGCCGATGATGAACAGGATCGGAATTTTATCCAGGTTTCCCTAACGGACACAGGTCATGGTATTCCGAACGAAATTAAAGCCCATATGTTCAAACCCTTCGTGACAGGGTCCAAACGTGGCACGGGTTTGGGCTTGGCCATCACCCAACGCATCATCAATGCCCACAAAGGCAAAATCGAAGTGGATAGTTACCCGGGTGGAACAATTTTTAGAATATTCCTCCACAAAAAGAAAGGGCTCCAAACCTAAATGAGTGCAACGATCTTGGTTGTAGATGACGTTGAAACCGCACGCGAAGCAATCGCAGATAGTTTGCGAAAAGACGGAAAAGAAGTCTTGGAAGCTGGCACCCTCAAAGAAGCACGTGCATTTCTGGAAATGAACAAAGCGGACATCTGTGTTTTAGATATCTTATTACCTGATGGGAATGGTTTGTCTTTATTGGATGAAGTGATTCAAATGGCAGCCCAACCGAAATTCATCGTGATCACCGCCCACGGTCAAATTGACTATGCGGTTGAAGCGATGAAAAAGGGCGCACTGGATTTCATCACCAAACCGATTGATATGAAGACATTAAAATCATCAATTGCCCGAGCAGAAGACCTGGTCGCTATGCGCCGGGAGCTGGATCATCTGCGCCACTCTCAGGCTGCAACCGCCAAATTCGTAGTCGGCTATCATCCCAGGATGCAAGCCTTGATTGACCTTGCCCAACGGGCAGCAGAAGCATCCGTATCTATTCTCATCACGGGAGAGTCTGGCACTGGCAAGGAAGTCATGGCTAACTTCATCCACCAGGTGGGCTTACGCAGCCAAAAACCTTTTATCGCCATCAATTGCGCAGCTATTGCCAACACCCTGCTCGAATCAGAACTGTTTGGACATGAAGCCAATGCTTTTACAGGGGCATCAAACAAACGAAAAAATGGGTTAATGGAAGTTGCTGATGGCGGCATCCTCTTTTTGGATGAAATCTCTTCCATGCCGCTGGATATGCAGGCTAAGCTGCTGCGCGCGATTGAAGAACATGCCTTTCGCCGGGTAGGGGGCACAACCTTGATCCGGATTGATGTGCAGATCATTGCCGCATCGAACCAGGATCTGAAACAGATGATCAAAAAAGGCGAATTTCGCGAAGACCTGTATTACCGGCTGAAAGTCGTTGATTTAGATATCCCACCCCTACGCAAACGCCGGGAAGATATACCAGAGCTGGTGGGTCTGCTGTTACGGCAAAGCAATATGAGCATAGGCAGCAATATCCAGGATGTGACACCGCGTGCCATGGAAGCGTTAATGCAGTACGATTGGCCAGGAAATATCCGCGAGCTGCGTAACGCTTTGGAGCGGGCCATCATATTCTGTGATGACCCCGCGATAGACATTCAGCACCTGCCAGCAGAGGTCAAAGATCAACTTTCGACCTGAACTTCGCTCCATATCATAGGTTTGGCATAGAACTTGCTACAACACCTCCAGAGATTCTTATCAGGAGGTGTTTTTATGTTTACATCCGCTTTTGATTTTCAAATGACCATGGCGACAGTCACGTTCTTTTTAGGTTTGGTTGTCCTGGCAATCAGCATCATCATCCTTGTCCGCCAGGTTATCGGCCGCGACATCCAAACCATCGCTAAACAGACTGCCATTCTGGCAGAAAAAGGGATCACAGAGAATATTGCCGGCTTGGTGGGAAATGCATCCGCCTTGATCAATGCTTTACATGACCTCTCAAAGACCAATACCGGCATTGGCGTATTCTTGGTTTTCCTCGGCATAGCGCTTCTCACCACAGCTTATTTCATTTCGAGAAATCTTGGCATTACGTATTAAGCCATATCCACCCCCACTCAAGGATTGGAATTGATCATGTCCCTAGAGGTGCTGCTTGATTTAATCAGAAAAAACTTTTCATCGGCACAAGGCCAGATTCTTGTCCGCGGCTTTCAACAAGATCCGTTGGTGTGGCAATTCATCCAGGATGCTGATGTAAGCCAACCGTATTTTGAGTCGGTATCAGACAATATCGACACTTATAGCCCGGGACAAATGGCTTTGTGGTTGGTGGAACAAAATACAGGAATCTCGCTGCCTGATGTGAAGCAAAGCGATGTGCCAGTCCAGATAAAAACCCGCGCTGCCCAGGCTTTCCAAACCACATTCAATACGGGTCTCCCTCCAGCTGACCTTTATACCGCTGGATTGCTGGCGCTAACCCTGCGCGAAAGGCGCGTGATCAAGAATAGCTGGGATGGGTTATCCGATGAAATTTTCATCCACCGGAACCAAAATGCCCTAATATTGAACTATCACATCTGGCGATCGCCTTTTGCTTGCTTGTTTAATATTTGCGATGATTTTGACGCTTTGAGTGCAGAATTCCTGGGATCAAAATCAAAGCTCATTGTAAAGACCTATTTGCCAATCTTTATTCATACCCTCTTAGCCAATCCAATCGATCCCAGCCAGATATTGGAGCAGATGTTTACCGCGTTTAAGCACCTGTCCATCGATCTGCAGTTGGAAAGCCTCCAATGGCTGAGAGAATACCGCCAGGATGATTTACAGGTGAAATTGGCAAACCAGCTGATTCAGACCAGGAACAACAGGGATTTCTTTGCTCGGGTGTTCTCAGATATTGAAGCTTTTAAGGCTGTCAATCCAGAAGTTGATCCTTTGGAAAAACAGGTGCGTTTTGGACTTCCTGAAGACCTTGATCGTTTGGCAGCCATTTATTACTTCAATGGGAACAACCAGAAAGCGCTCGATACCTACCAGAAATCAAGCGACCTGCTTGAATTTCAAAAAGCGCAGACCCGTTTTCAGATCCTGGCAGGGGAACCACATCATGTGTCTTCATCGAATTGGTTGGATATTATCAAATTGCTACCCCACTCCAAATTGGCTCGTCTGTATTGTGCGCGATCCTTAATCCAGGAACACCAGTATGATGAAGCACAAAAACACCTGGGTGAATTACCCGCCTCGGCGGAAAAACTATTTCTTCAGAATCAAATTTCACCTATCGATCCAGCATCACTGGACACCCTGGTTAAAACACAAGCACCTTCCCAGAAGACATTCAGAGGAAAATCACCACTTGGAGCGAGCTATTTCGTCCATCAGGCAAAATTGATCACCGAGGGCGATCTCTTTGACATCATTCGCCAACAAGATAACGGACGGATAAGCTTGCAGTGGATTGTGAAATATCTACAAACGAACATCAACAATCGCCAGGCCCTCAGCTTAGCCCGTGATCTATACGAAAAGACAGGTCGGATCACAAAGGCTATCGAGCTGACAGCTTGTTTGGAACGCCTGGAACCTGAAAAGATTACTCATAAGCGAGATCTTGCCCGGTTGTATACGCGGGCAAAACGCTGGGAGGAAGCTTTCATCTTCCTGCAAGACCTTGCCAAATCAGAATCCACACCACAGGTTGAGGATTTGGAGCGGTTTGCAGAAGCCGCATTAAGGACAGACCATGTGGACATGGCCATGTCAATTTGCCACAACCTCATCAAACGCGAACCGCATAACAGGAAAGCACTCATTTTGCTGGGAGAGGTTTACATGCAAAAAGGTGATGTCCTCAAAGCCATCCAGCATATGGAAGCTGTGGTCGAAATGATCCCTGGTGAGCCAGATGGCTGGCTGACCCTGGCCTGGCTTTGGCATGAGAATGATCAAACCGATCGCAGCCTGGAAACGCTGATGAAAGGTGTTGAAACTGCCCCAGACCAGCCAAAATTATTACGCGCGCTGGGCAAAGCTCATCTTAAGGCAGGGGCATATCATGAAGCCTTGGATCCCCTACTCAAAGCTCACGAGGTTGAACCTGAACATCCACAAGGAAAATTGGATTTAGCCCAAACCTATTTCCAGCTTGGTCAGCCCCAAAAAGCCTATGATCTTCTTGAGCCCTTCACCGATAATTACCAAGAGTATCCCGACGCAGCCAGGCTTTTGGGTCATGTGCTGATCTCGCTGGACAAAAAAGAGATTGCTGAACCGGTGATGCTCTTCGCAACAGCACATTTTCCCGAAGATCTCAACACCCTTTTGACCACCTCACGATTGGTGCTTGACCGGGTTGAATCTTCACCAGAAAATGATCACCAGGTCCATCTCGATCAGATCGAAAGCATTCTCCTCAAGGCTGAAGCTGAAGATCCGCAACACAGCCAGATCAAACTTCATCTTGCAGATCTTGACCGATTGAGAGGCAATCATCAAAAGGCGTTCGATGCCTACACGCAACTCTCTAAAGGCAGTGAGAATGAAAAACAAATGGCAGATTGGCGTCTGAATTATGGTTTAGGCCAGGCGGCCATGGGGCTGGGCAACCAGGATGTTGGGTTGGCAGCTCTCCTAGCAGCCTTAAACGCTCAACCTTCCAACCTGATCGTAAGACATGCCCTGGCAGATGCAATGCAAGCTTCAGACTTGCCTGGGAAAGCGGATGCAATGGCCCTGTCTGCACTGAAAATCGCACCACAAGACCTCAACAATATTTTATGGTACGCAAAGTTTAAAACAAAAACGAATCAACCCGCTGAAGCTGTCCGAGCATTGAAAGCAGCCTTGCAGATCAACCCTGAGCAGATTGAACTCGAATTATGGCTTGCCAAATCCTTGATCTCAGCAGGTTCAATGGAGGAATCCCATCAAACCATCTCGGGCTTTATTTCATCAACCGCACCAAACGCGGATCTCCTTCACCAAGCAGCATATGTCTGCGTCCATCTGAATGACCTTGGGCTATCAGCGCAAGCCTTAGAAAAGTCCCTTGAGAAAACAACCGACTTCAACCCGATCCGGTTGATGGACCTGGCAGTTATCTATACCTTGAGAGAGGAGCACAAAAAAGCGCTGGATCTGCTTGATATTGACCAGGCCTACCTCCACGAATATCCTGAAATTGCCATGTTGAAGTCTGACCTGCTGTGCAACATGGGACATTACGATCTGGCGCGACAAACTTTACAGTCCATCGCTAGTCAGGTCGAAGTTGCTGAGGAAAACAGAGTAGAAAGAGCCGGCGACAAGCACCCCTCACCACTGTTATATACCCAGGACTTTTCACCAAAGGGTTTTTATTTCCGATATGCGCTTGTGGAACGCATTCTCGGTGAATTTGCAGAAGCCCAAAAGCACTTTTCTATCGCCCAAAAGATGGACCCTAACGACATCAGGCTGAGGAATTTACATGTTGAAACAGCCATGATGAACCTCGAATTCCTCCCAGCATTTGCCTTGGCTGAAGAAGTTGAACCATCAAATTTGCTGAGTCAATCAAATACCCATGATGCTCTCGATCTGGTTTGTTCACAGGTTGAAATCCTACTTTATCAAGATGAAACGGGAGGCGCACAAAAGCATCTGTCAAAATTATCGACAGCTGGCGCTTCCTACCCGCGATACCTGGCAACCGCCAGCCGTATTGCAACTCAAGAAGGTGAGATCGATCTTGCTGAAGAACGACTGCGACAGGCCATTGCATCTTACCAGCAAGAATTTGGTGACCTCCAATCTCAAACCTTAGCAGGAATCTTCAGAAAGTTGGTCAATATGAACAGTATTGCGGAAGCCAGCTTGGCGCTGGGTGACCACTGTTCAGCCATTGATACCTGGAAAGAAATCACCAAAATTATTGACACACAACCTTTGTTCAACTGGCGGTTATTAAACGCCTTGGTGACGGCCGTAGAATTCCAGCGGGTTTCAGAGACGCTCTCCATCACCGCTCACAGCCCAGGTAAAGCTTGCCTATCAGAAGAACAGCATCAAATGGCTGAGCGCCTATTGCATGACCTTCAAAGCACCCTTCCACAAGATCAACTAGTGTGTTTGAAAGCCCGCATCATTTCAGCATTTACCGGCCAATGGCCGCTGCAATTGAATGTCGATGCATGCTTGCAAGGGGCTGATGAAGCTGCTGCCGTTTTGTTGGGCAGCGTGGATGAAGGTTTGGTCAAGGATATCGTAGAAGCCTACCCGGATGATATCCGTGTGCTGCAAGCTTACGGCCTGTTTGCGCTGCGCCACAATCGGGAGGATGCAGTGCCTTTTGTGGAGAAAGCCCTCACGTATGACACTGCAAACCCGATCAACCATGCCTTATTGGCACATCTCACCCTTCATCAACCCGAACACGCATTAAAGTCCATTGAGACGGCTTTGAGCTTTTGGCCTGAGGAATCCGAATGGCATGCCATGGCTGCTGACCTTTATGCCAAACTTGGGAATAGTGAAATGGCTGAACGGCATATCAACTTCGCCCTGGAAAAGCAGCCAGAAAACGCAGCTTACTGGCAAATCAGTGCCATGCTCAATGCGGAAGCCAATCATCTTGAACAGGCTAAACTTGATCTTGAGAAAAGCACCGTCTATCAACCCGATGATCCTAAAGCCTGGACAAAAATGGCTGAGATCAACCGCCGCATGGGTGACGTTCCCCAAGCCCTCGACAACATTCGCAAGGCCAGTCATTTAGATCCCAACGATCAGAACCTTGTTGACTTTGAAATGCAGCTTTTATTTGACCAAAAGAATTTTATTGATCTCGAGGTGCGGGCAACGGAGATGCGATCAATTGATCCGGGAAATGAAACGACCACCATCTTCCTAGCCAAAGCCATGGCTAACCAGGGAAAGTTTGACCAAGCCTTGAAAGTTCTGGATAAGGCCGCTGATCAACAACCAGGTAACGTACAGCTGGCTTTAGAACGCATCAAGATCAAGAAGGACCAGGTAGGGATCGAACCTGTATTACCCGAGCTGGTTACCCTGGCTGAAGGTCAACCCAATCATCCAGATGTGCTGACCACTTTAACCGACTGGCTCATACAGTCAAATCGCCTGGAAGAAGCCGAAGAAGTTGCCCAAACGATCTTAAGAATCATGCCAGAGGAAGCCCAAGTATATGTTATGCTTGGACGCTTGCAACGCATGAAAGGTAAGCTTGACCAGGCAATTACCCATTTGTCCGAAGCCATCACACTTAAGCCGACCTTAATCGATGCCTACATCGAGTTAGGTAAAACCTACCAGGAACGTCGTGATCTTGAAAAGGCAATCGACGCCTTTCAAAAAGGGTCACATGCAAATCAATCAGACCCAAGACCCTACTATCATGCAGGATTAGCACTCAAAGAATGCAAAGATTATTCGGGTGCTGAATTGATGCTCAAAGAAGCGAAGAAGTATGCGCCTGACGATATCAACATTATCCGCCAGCTGGGTGCAGTTACAGCTCTAAATTTAATCAATAATTTACGAGAGGCAAATTAACGATGTCCCAATTAAATCAATCTTTAAATGCTTTACATGCCTTGGATCGCTATCGTTTTCTGATGATCCTGATTGCAGCTAACACATGCGAAGAGTACCAATTTACCAAACAGGCATCCATGCTGTGGTTGGTCAATTTCCCTGGCGATTTATTTGTAAAATATCATCAGGCCATGGCTTATGCAAACCTCGATCAAAAACAGGAGGCGCTTTCGCTTCTCGAAGAATTGGTTGAACGGGATCCGACCTTCCTTGAACCCAATCGAGCTTTGAGCCAGCTCTCAGAGCTGAATGAGTCTAAAGATCAATTTGCAGCGGTAACCCAGTACCTTGAAGAGAAAAGGCCGCCTGACAAAGACTCTGAGCCATGGCTGACGACACTTTGGGAAGCACGGTCTGCGTACACCCAGGGAGATCTGGAGAAAACCATCTCACTCCTTCATCAGTCATTGGTCCACAAGCCCCCAACACCCATTCCAGCCATTCTGCATCTCCAAGCGGTTTATAAGTTGGAAGACCAGGAGATGCTCAACAACCTAAGTGATATTTACCACCAGCAATGGCCAAAATGCCTCCAAATTAATGTGATCAGGGCTTTGGTTGAAATTGAGCTTGGGATGGAAGCCGCCGCTGTTGAACGGCTGCATTGGGTTGCAGCCCATGACAGCGCCGGCCAGGTTATCCAGCACTTGATGGGTGTAGGTCACCGCTTCCAAGATCTTTGGCCAGATCGCTTTGAAATCCATTTTGATCTGCCAATACCGGCTTCGGTCACAGCATACCTGGGCTGGAACAAACTCAAGACTGGCCAGGTGGCTGCGCCAACCTTTACACGCAGCAACATTGAAAAGCCAGCTGTAAAAGTATCCGGTTCTGATGCCACACAAAAAATCAGTGTTGCGCCGCCCCTCCCACCGCAGCCAAAAACAATAGAAGAATCCCCACCCGTTGTGGTAGAGGAAGTTCAGGAACCAGAAAATGATGAAGATAATTGGGCGTCTCAGGAAGATTTTGATGAGATCCAACAGGTTTTTAGCAGCATCGCCAAACGGATCAAAAAACCTGAACTCGAACGCGCAGACAATCGTTTCCCAGTGTACGTTGTCATGTCTGCTAAGAAACAACTTGAAAAGGTATATGGCCCCAACACCACTGCGATCATCGATGAGAACTTGACCAAGTTGGTTGGTCTGATCCAGAATTTACCGGATTGGGGTGCCACATTATTCTACCCTGATGATCCCCAGCAACTTTCTCCAATGGGTATAAAACCCGTTTTTGGGAAAGATCCCTATCAAATCAAATTAGCCCTGGCTGATCTTGATCAAGCGCTGGCGAAGAACGGTGAAATGATCGGAGCTTTGCTGATCGTGGGTGGACCAGAGATCATCCCCTTCCACCACTTACCAAACCCGACCTTTGATAATGATCTGGATGTACCCTCTGATAATCCCTATGCCTGCATAGACGAGAACTATTTCATTTCCCAATGGCCAGTCGGCCGGCTTCCCGGTGAAACCGGTTCGGATGCCGGTTTACTCCTGGAACAAATCAGGGGATTGATCGAGCAGTATCAACAACGTTCAAAGTACAGCAAACCTGGGATGATCAACGTCGCATCCCTGATCCATTGGGTAACGCAATTTTTCTCCAACCTCGGAAGCAGCCTGACCCAAAAGACAAATTTTGGGTATTCGGCTGAAATATGGCAGCGTGCCTCAGCACAAGTTTATAAAACGGTAGGAAAAACAAAGGATTTGCACTTATCACCGCCGATCAACGTCAACAGCCTTAGAATCAATCACAATCATGGTTTACGTGCCGGGTATTTTAACCTGCATGGTGTCAAAGATGGTCCCCATTGGTATGGGCAAAAGGATTTTAGTTCTGAATCCAACGGTCCAGATTATCCCATTGCGCTGAGCCCAGCGATGTTTGATGAGGAACATCCTGCACCAAAACTGGTGCTGAGTGAAGCCTGTTATGGCGCACATGTCTATGAAAAACGCAATGATGAAGCCCTCTCACTAAAATGTCTTGATGCTGGAACGGCAACCTTCATCGGTTCAACATGTATCGCGTATGGATCGATCACTCCCCCACTCATCGCGGCGGATTACCTGGCTGAAAAGTTCTGGCAAAAGATTCTCGAGGGCTCGCCTGCAGGCTACGCATTGATGGGTGCAAAACTCAATCTGGCTGAGGAGATGACCAAAATCCAGGGCTTCCTCGATGGTGAGGATCAAAAAACCCTGCTCTCTTTCGTCCTGTATGGCGATCCGCTTGGCCTGCACAATGGATTGGGCTCCATGCCCAAACCGCTCTTCCGCTTCAAGAGCTATCCAACTGTCAAAGCGATCAGTGACTCTGACATGTTATTAACTTCTGATACATCGGAAATGCCAAAACAAATCAACAAGCAGGTCAAGAAAGTCGTGGAAAAATA
>Ga0114946_10000978_pt1 | contig 19717 bp, 25 predicted proteins | sample WalLakDeSediment_FD_88676 | JGI IMG/M metagenome (GOLD analysis project Ga0114946, IMG submission 88676) | Lake sediment microbial communities from Walker lake, Nevada to study Microbial Dark Matter (Phase II) - Walker Lake 11/02/13 Deep Sediment | ecosystem: Environmental > Aquatic >...
AAGGGCGCTCGCAAGGCGGCCGTCGGCGGCGAAGTCATCGCCTACATCTGGTAACGGACAGGACTTAGGAAAGGAGCGACAGCCGTGTCTCGAATCGGCAAGCAGCCCATCCCGGTCCCGTCCGGGGTGGAAGTGCAGATAGACGGCTCCTCGGTCAAGGTCAAGGGACCGAAGGGCGAGTTGAGCGCGACGTTCAACGAGGACATGACGATCGTGCTGGAGGAAGGCGTCATCACGGTGGCCCGTCCGAGCGACAACAGGACCCATCGGTCCCTGCACGGGCTCACCAGGTCACTCATCGCCAACATGGTCACCGGTGTCTCCGAGGGCTTCAGCAAGAACCTGGAGATCGTCGGCGTGGGCTACCGTGCACAGCTCAAGGGTTCCGACCTCGAGCTCGCACTCGGCTTCAGCCACCCGGTGTTCGTCAAGGCCGAGCCGGGTATCGATTTCGAGGTGCCGGCTCCGACGAGGATCACCGTCCGCGGCATCGACAAGCAGCGCGTCGGTCAGGTCGCCAGCGAGATCCGCGCCTTCCGCCCGCCGGAGCCGTACAAGGGCAAGGGCGTGCGGTACGAGGGCGAGTACGTCCGCCGCAAGCTCGGTAAGACCGCGAAGTAACGTGCCACCCGGCCATGCGGCGGGGTGAGATGAGGAGAGTAGAGACACCATGGAGAGAATGAAGGCGAAGTCGGCGGCACTCGGTCGTCGCCAGCGCAGGGTCCGGGGCAAGGTGAGCGGCACGGCCGAGCGCCCTCGTTTCCGGGTTACCCGCAGCAACGTCCATATCTACGGGCAGCTGATCGATGATGTGAGCGGCCGCACGATGGTCTCGGCCTCGAGCATCGACAACGAGCTGCGCACGGCGCTCAAGAGCGGCTCGAACGCGGACGCTGCGAAGGCCGTCGGCGAGGCGCTCGGTCGTCGCGCGCTCGAGGCGGGAATAGAAGAGGCCGTGTTCGACCGCGGTGGGCGCCTGTACCATGGGCGCGTGAAGGCTCTGGCCGACGGTGCGCGTAGCGCCGGGTTGAAGTTCTAGGGAGGAAACGGTATGGCGCGCAGACAGGCCCCGGTCTCGGAGCTGCAGGAGAAGGTCGTATACATCAACCGCGTGTCGAAGGTCGTCAAGGGCGGCCGTCGCTTCGCGCTCACCGCGCTGGTCGTGGTCGGCGACGGCGCGGGCAACGTGGGTGTCGGCATGGGCAAGTCCCAGGAAGTGCCGATCGCAATCAAGAAGGGCATCGAGGACGCCAAGAAGAACATGTTCAAGGTGCCGCTCATCGAGAACACCATTCCGCACGAGGTCATCGGTGCGTTCGGTGCCGGCCGCGTGCTGCTGAAGCCCGCCTCTCCGGGTACCGGCGTCATCGCCGGCGGCCCGGTCCGTGCGCTGATGGAGCTGGCCGGGGTCAAGGACGTCCTGTCCAAGTCGCTCGGCACCGACAACGCGCTCAACATGGTGAAGGCAGCCGCCGAGGGCCTGAAGTCCCTCTCGAGCCCCGAAGAGATCGCGAAGCGTCGCGGCAAGACCGTGGGCCAGGTCTACGGTTGGGAGGAGTAAGGCCGTTATGGCGAAGGACACGAAGAAGATCCGTATCACGCTGGTCAAGAGCCCCATCGGTTCCCCGGCGGACCAGAAGGCGACGGTGCGTGCGCTTGGACTGAAGCGCATGCACCACACCGTCGAGCAGGAAGACAACCCCGTCATCCGCGGCATGGTCTTCAAGGTGAAGCACCTGCTGCGCGTCGAGGACGCATAGGACACGAACGGTAGGCCCCCCACGGGGCACACGGAGTCAGCCGGCGGCGAGCGGCCGGCGCCCGCGCGAGATGCGGGAAGCGAACAGAAGGAGAAGAACTGATGCAGCTACACGATCTCTTCCCGGCACCCGGGTCCCGCAAGGACCGCAAGCGGGTCGGTCGCGGGCATGGCTCCGGCCACGGCGGCACGAGCGGCCGCGGGCACAACGGTCAGCTCTCCAGGTCCGGCGGGGGCAAAGGCCCCGGATTCGAGGGTGGCCAGAACCCGCTCCACATGCGTCTGCCGAAGCTGCGGGGCTTCAAGAACCGCTTCCGTACCGAGTACGTAGTGGTGAACGTGTCCCGGCTCGATGAGCGGTTCTCGGCCGGAGACACCGTCGACATCGACGCGATGTACGACGCGGGCCTCATCAAGTCGAAGACCGCACCGGTCAAGGTGCTCGGTGACGGCGAGATCACGAAGGCTATCACCGTCAAGGTGGACAAGGTGTCCGCACCGGCCAGAGCCAAGATCGAGGCTGCAGGGGGGACGGTCGAGGCTCAGTGATCACGGCAATCGCCAATGCGTTCAGGGTTCCGGAGCTCCGACGCAGGATCATCTTCACCCTGTCGATAATCGCGGTCTACCGAATCGGCGCCCACATCCCCGTTCCGGGAGTGGACCTCGATCGGGTGCAGGACATCATAGAGGGGCAGGCCGCACTCGGCCTGCTCAACCTCTTCTCGGGTGGCGCACTCGAGAACTTCGCGGTGTTCGCACTCGGCATCATGCCCTATATCACGGCGTCCATCATCATGCAGCTACTGCAGGGGGTCATCCCCAAGGTCGAGCAGTGGTCGAAGGAAGGGGAGGCCGGGCAGCGCAAGATCACGCAGACCACCCGCTACCTCACCCTCGGTATTGCGACCGTGCAGGCGATCGCCATGCTCGGGCTCTTCCAGAGCGCGCTGGCGCCTGCGGGCGTGACTCTGGACGTGGTGACGAGCACCGTCATCGTCATCACGCTCATCGCGGGCACCGCGCTCATCATGTGGATGGGCGAGCTCATCACCCAGCGCGGCATCGGCAACGGTATGTCGCTCATGATCTTCGCGAGCATCGTTGCGCGCTTCCCCGTGGCGATCGTCCAGGCGTTGCAGCTCGGCAACGTGGCGATGACCATCGCGCTTATGTTCATCTTCGTCTTCGTGGTGGCGGCCGTCGTCACGATCGACCGTGGTCAGCGCCGCATCCCGGTGCAGTACGCCAAGCGGGTCGTCGGGCGCAAGGTCTACGGGGGGGCGGGCACTTACATCCCCCTGAAGATCAACGGCGCCAACGTCATTCCGATCATCTTCGCCTCGGCGATCCTCTTCTTCCCGGCGCAGATCGCCACGATGACGGGCATCGAGTGGATGCAGACGGTGGGCAACGCGCTGGCGAGCGGGTGGCTCTACTACGCCTTCTTCGCGAGCCTGGTCATCTTCTTCACGTACTTCTACACCGCGTTGGTGTTCAACCCCATCGACCTGGCGGACAACCTGCGCAAGAACGGCGGGTTCATCCCCGGCGTGCGTCCGGGCAAGGCGACGGTCAACTACCTCGAGAAGACGATGAACCGCATCACGTTGCCGGGCGCGGTCTTCCTCGCAGCTATCGCCATCGCACCAACGATCCTGTTCCGTGCGACCGACGTCACGGTGCTCGAGCAGTTCGGCGGCGCGTCGATCCTCATCATGGTGGGTGTAGCGCTCGAGACGATGACCCAGCTCGAGAGCCAGCTGAAGATGCGCCACTACGACGGGTTCTTCAAGTAGGACCGCAGAGTTCAGGGAGGAGCGGGAGATGAACATCGTCCTTCTGGGCGCCCCCGGCGCCGGCAAGGGAACGCAGGCCGAGAAGATCATCGAGACGTGGGGTCTTCCTCACATCTCGACCGGAGACATCCTGCGCAAGGCCGTCGCTGACGGCACGCCGCTCGGCCTCCAGGCCAAGGCGTACATGGACGCCGGCGAGCTCGTTCCCGACCTCGTCGTCATCGGGCTCGTGAAGAGTCGTCTCCAGGAGCCCGACGCGGGGAAGGGCTTCATTCTCGACGGCTTCCCGCGCACGGGCGAGCAGGCCGAGGCGCTCGACCGCGAGCTCTCCTCACTCGGCCGCGAGATCCACGCCGCGATCAGCATCGACGTCGACCGCGATGTCATCGTGCGTCGGCTCACCTCGCGCCGGACGTGCCGCTCGTGCGGCAAGATCTACAGTCTCATCGCGGACCCGCCTGCCGATCCCGACGTCTGCGACGTCTGCAGCGGCGAACTCTACCAGCGCGACGACGACACCGAGTCGACCGTGCGCAACCGGCTGTCCGTCTACGACCGGTCCACCGCCCCGCTCGTCGACTACTACGGGTCGAAGGGCATGCTGCACGCCGTCGACGGCGACCGGCCCGTCGAGGACGTCTTCGCCGACGTGCGCGCGATCGTCGAAGGGTAGCGCTGGGCGGGTGATTATCCGTAAGTCCCCATCAGAGATCGCGACGATGCGCGAGGCGGGCAGGATCACCGCCCGCGCATTGCGCCTTGTTGGGGAGGCGGTGCGCCCGGGTGCGACCACGGCCGAGCTCGACGCCATCGCCGAGGAGGTCATCCGCTCGGCGGGAGCGGTGCCGGCGTTCAAAGGCTATCATGGGTTCCCGGGCACGATCTGCTCCTCCGTGAACCACCAGGTGGTCCACGGGATCCCGGGGGACACGCGGCTGCGCGAGGGCGACATCCTCTCGGTGGACGTGGGCGCGATCGCCGACGGCTACTACGGCGACAGCGCGCGGACCTTCCCGGTGGGGGAGGTCGGAGAGGTCGCTCGCATGCTGATGGACGCGACGCGCAGTGCGCTCGACGCGGGGATCGCTCAGTGCGTCCCGGGCAGGAAGCTCTACGACATCTCGTACGCGGTGCAGGCCGTCGCGGAGGGCGCAGGATTCTCTGTCGTGCGCGAGTATGTGGGCCACGGCATCGGACGCTCGATGCACGAGGATCCGCAGCTGCCGAACTTCGGTGCTGCCGGTCAGGGACCCACACTTGCGGCCGGGATGGTCTTCGCGATCGAGCCGATGGTCAACGCCGGAGCGGCCGCGGTCCGTGCGCTCGACGACGGGTGGACGGTGGTGACCGATGACGGATCGCTGTCGGCGCACTTCGAGCACACGGTGGCGGTCACCGAGGACGGGCCGCTGGTACTTACCGTCGAGTGAGAAATACCTGGACGGGCAGGTTAGGGATAGGTATACTACCCATTTGCGGCCAGAGACGCCCGAGGAGGAAACGGACACCACGTGAGCAAGCGCGAAGACGCGATAGAGATGGAGGGCACGGTTGTAGAACCGCTGCCCAACGCGATGTTCCGGGTGGAGCTCGAAAACGGGCACAAGGTACTGGCTCACATCTCCGGCAAGATGCGCATGCACTACATCCGCATCCTGCCGGGAGACAAGGTCGTGGTGGAACTCTCACCATACGATCTCTCGCGTGGCCGCATCACGTATCGCTACAAGTAGTCGCGTGATGCCGGAAGGCGGTGGACACGCCCGGCGGCGTGTTTGGCCGTGAAGAACGAAGAATAGCACCTGCGGCTGGGTGTACAGATAGATCGAGCAACGCCGAAAGGGTTTCCGATGAAAGTCCGACCTTCGGTCAAGAAGATGTGTGACAAGTGCAAAGTAGTCCGCCGCCACGGGCGCGTTCTCGTCATCTGCGAGAACCCGCGTCACAAGCAGCGGCAGGGCTAGCAGGAGGGAGCAGGTCTGTGGCCCGTATATCAGGCGTCGATCTTCCGCGCGACAAGCGCGTCGAGATCGGTTTGACCTATATCTACGGCATCGGTCTGACTACCAGCCAGGCCATCCTGCGCGACACCGGGATCGATCCGGATACGCGTGTTCGTAACCTGACTGAGGAAGAGGTCGTCCGCCTGCGTGAGGCGATCGATCGCAACCTCAAGGTCGAGGGTGACCTGCGCCGTGAAGTCGGCCAGAACATCAAGCGCCTGATGGAGATCGGCTGCTATCGCGGTCTCCGTCACCGGAGGGGCCTGCCCGTTCGCGGTCAGCGTACCCACACCAACGCGCGCACCCGTAAGGGCCCGCGCCGCCAGATCGGCGCGAAGAAGAAGGGCAAGTAACGCATGGCTGTCAAGAAGAAGACCGCTAAGACTCGCCTGCGCCGCAGCGAACGCAAGAACATCGCGGTCGGTCAGGCGCACATCAAGAGCACGTTCAACAACACCATCATCACGATCACGGACCCGCAGGGCAACGTGATCGCGTGGCAGTCCGCCGGCACGGTGGGCTTCAAGGGCTCTCGCAAGTCGACGCCGTTCGCCGCCCAGATGGCGGCTGAGGCGTGCGCCAAGATGGCTCAGGAGCACGGCGTCCGCAAGGTCTCCGTGTTCGTCAAGGGTCCGGGTTCGGGCCGGGAGACGGCGATCCGTTCGCTCCAGGCTGCAGGGCTCGAGATCGCGAGCATCCAGGACCGCACCCCTGTCCCACACAACGGCTGCCGGCCGCGCAAGCGCCGCCGCGTGTAGCATTTCGGGAGGACTACCGATATGGCACGTTATACCGGGGCGGACTGCAGACTGTGCCGCCGCGAAGGGATCAAGCTCTTCCTGAAGGGCGACCGTTGCTACAGCGACAAGTGCGCTGTGGAGCGTCGTCCCTACCCGCCGGGTCAGGCCGGCAAGAGGCGCCCTCGCGACAGCGAGTATCGCGTCCAGCTTCGTGAGAAGCAGAAGACCAAGAGGGTCTACGGTCTGCTCGAGAAGCAGTTCCGCGGCTACTACGAGCTCGCCAACCGCCAGAAGGGCATCACCGGCGAGAACCTGCTGCGGCTGCTCGAATGCCGACTGGACAACGTCGTGTACCGGCTCGGCTTCGCGAAGTCGCGTGACGAGGCGCGTCAGGTCGTGCGCCACAATCACATCACCGTGAACGGTCGCAGGGTCAACATCCCCTCGTACCGCGTGCGTCCGGGCGACACTGTCGCGATCGCCGAGAAGTCGAAGGACCTTCTCGTCATCAAGACCGCGCTCATCTCCTCGGAGAAGATCGAGGTCCCCGGGTGGCTCGAGGTAGACATCGAGAAGCTGTCCGGCAAGGTGCTCTCCATGCCCGAGCGTGATCAGATCGACGCGCCCGTGCGCGAGCAGCTCATCGTCGAGCTGTACTCGAAGTAACGAGACGGCACCGGAAGAGCCAAGGAGGCTTTTGCATGACTGAGTTCATGAGACCGCAGGTGACCGTCGATACGCTTGACGACCGCGTCGCCCGCTACACGGTCGAGCCGCTCGAGCGCGGCTTCGGCTACACGCTCGGCAACTGCATGCGCCGCGTGCTGCTCTCCTCACTTGAGGGCGCAGCCGCGACGTCGATCCGTGTCGAGGGCGTACAGCACGAGTTCACCGCGATCGACGGCGTGCGCGAGGATGTCACCGACATCGTTCTCAACGTCAAGCAGCTCGTGTTCCGCGAGACGGGAGTGGGAGCGGCCGATGCGGTTGCCACCCTTAACGCGAGCGGGCCGGGCAAGGTGACCGGTGCGAACCTCAAGGTTCCCGCCGAGTTCGAGCTCGTCAACCCCGAGCAGGTCATCGCGACCCTTAACAAGGGTGCGAAGCTCGAGATGGGCATCCGCGTGGGCGTGGGTCGGGGTTACGTCTCGGCCGACCGCAACAAGCGGGCGGAGGATCCGATCGGCGTCATCACCGTCGACTCGCTCTTCAGCCCCGTCGGGCGCTGCACCTACGTGGTGGAGAACACGCGTGTCGGTCAGCGCACCGACTACGACAAGCTCATCCTGGAGGTCGAGACCAACGGGTCGATCGACCCGGGTGACGCTGTCGCGCGCGCCGGGCGCATCATCAACGAGCACATGCTTCTCTTCACCGAGCAGGCCGCAGGCCCGCTTGGCGAGGGCGAGATCTTCGCCGCCCCGACCGACGAGGGCGACAGCGTACTGGACACGCCCATCGAGGAGCTGGACCTCACCGTCCGCTCGTACAACTGCCTGAAGCGCCAGGGCGTCAACACCATCGGTGCGCTCACCGAGTGCTCCGAGGCGGATCTGCTCAACATCCGCAACTTCGGTGCGAAGTCCATCGAAGAAGTGAAGGACAAGCTCCAGGCCATGGGCCTCAGCCTTAAGCAGTAGTAGGAGAGCGCACACTATGAGACACCTCAAGAAGGGCCGGAAGCTCGGCACTGACGCGAGCCACACGAACGCGATGCTTCGCAGCCTCGCGGTAGCCGTCTTCGAGCACGAGCGCATCAAGACCACCGAGACCCGGGCGAAGGAGGTCCGCTCGCTGGTCGAGAAGGTGATCACCTGGGGCAAGCGCGGCGATGTCCACTCGCGCCGTCTCGCCATCTCGGCGCTCGGCAACAAGGAGATCGTGTACAAGATCTTCGATGACATCGCGCCCCGTTTCGAGGGTCGTGAGGGCGGATACACCCGCATCCTCAAGCTCGGCCCGCGCAAGGGCGACGCTGCACCGATGGTCATTCTGGAGCTGGTCGAGTAACGACCGAACCGCCAGGGCCGTCACACGGCATGAATCGCGATGAGGAGGGTCTCGGCCGATTGAGCTGGGCCCTCCTCATGCGTCCGGGCGAGCGAGTGGGCACGAGGGGTATCGCGGGATGATCGAGTTCATCGACGTGGGATACGAGTACCGGACGGCCGAGCGGCCGGTCGCGGCGCTTCGGGGAGTGAGCACCACGCTCTCCCCCGGGGAGCTCGTCTGCGTGCTCGGCCCGAACGGCTCGGGCAAGTCGACGCTCGCCCGTCTCGCCAACGGGCTGCTTCGCCCCGGGCACGGGTCGGTCATCGTCGACGGTATCGGCACGGATGACCGGTCCCGGGAGTGGGATGTACGCTCGCGCGTGGGGCTCGTCTTCCAGAACCCCGACAACCAGATCGTCGGTACCACCGTCGAGGAGGACGTCGCCTTCGGGCCCGAGAACCTCGGCGTCGAGCGGGAGGTGATGCGCGAGCGGGTCACCCGCGCGCTCGAGACCGTGGGGCTGGCCGGACTCGAGCAGCGGGAACCTCACACCCTTTCGGGCGGCCAGAAGCAGAGGTTAGCGATCGCGGGAGCGCTCGCACTCTCACCCGCGTACCTGGTGCTGGACGAGCCCACCGCCATGCTGGACCTGCAGGGACGCACCGACGTGCTCGAGGTGCTGGGGGCCCTTCGCGACCGGGGCGCGGGCATCATGCACATCACTCACCACCTGGCAGATGCCGCAGCCGCCGACCGGGTGCTGGTGCTCGCGGCCGGCTCGGTCGCATACGATGGCGCTCCGTCGCGCCTGCTCGACGATCTCGCCATGCTCGACGCTTTCGGACTCACGCTCCCGCCGGTCGGGCGTCTCGCGGCTGCGCTGCGGGAGGCGGGCGCACCGGTACCGTCCGGCGCGCTCACCGCAGAGCGGGTGGTGGCAGGGCTGTGAGCCTCCGGCTGACAGGGGTCGGTCTCACCTACGGTTCCGGCACCGCGTACGCCACACGCGCCCTGCACGGTGTCGACGTGGAGTTCGAGCGCGGAGCACTCGTGCTCGTTCTGGGCGCTACCGGCTCGGGGAAGTCCACGCTGCTGCGTATCTCAGCCGGCCTGCTTTCGCCGGACCGCGGTACGGTGACGCTTGAGGGCGAGGCCGTCGGTGGCCCGCTGGCGCGCGTCCGTCCGGGGGTCGGCATCGTGTTCCAATCCCCCGAAGTGCAGCTCTTCGCCGACTCGATCGAGGCGGATGTCGCATTCGGGCCCCGCAACCAGGGCCTGTCGGAAGAGGAGGCGCTCGCCGAGGCGCACAGGGCGCTGCGTGCCGTGGAGCTGGACCCGGACGTGTTCGGCACACGCTCCCCGTTCACGCTCTCGGGCGGCGAGGCACGCCGGGCCGCTATCGCCGGCGTGTTGGCGATGGCGCCGGGCTATCTCTTGCTCGACGAGCCCACCGCGGGTCTCGACCTCGCCGGCCGCGAGGCGGTCCGACGGATCGTGGCGGGCGCCCGCACCGACTCGGGCGTGGTCGTGGTCACCCACGACGCCGAGGAGTTCCTCGGTATCGCCGACCGGGTCGTTCTGCTCGCCGAGGGCGCTATCGTCTTCGACGGTCCGCCCGAAACGCTCGTCCAGGAGCCCGTCCGCTTCGTCGAGGCGGGGCTCCGGCCACCCGAGGTGCTGCGCGCGCAGATGCTCGCCCGCGAGCGTGGCCTGCCCGTTGGCAGCTTCTCGCTCGACCCGGACGAGGCGGCGGTGCTGCTCGCCGGGGCGAGGGAGGGGACCCGATGAAGACTCCCGTGCCCTTCGGCCAGTACTACCCCGGAGACTCGCCGGTCCACCGGCTCGAGCCTCGCGCGAAGATGGGGCTCGTGGCCGCGTTCATGCTGATGCTCTTCACGGTCGACGGATTCGCGGGTCTCGCCGCAGCCGCCGGCCTCACCGCTCTCGCGATCGCCGTCTCGGCGGTGCCGCCACGGCTCGTGCTCAGGGGGGTGAGAGCGGTCTCGATCCTGCTCGCCTTCACGTTGCTCGCCCACAGCCTGCGGTGGAATCCGGCCACAGAGATGCTGATCAGGATCGGTCCGATCGGCATCGATGCCGAGGGGCTGATGACCGGGCTCTTCTTCGCCGCACGGATCGTGCTGCTCGTGGTGGGCACCTCGCTGCTCACGCTCACCACCTCGCCGGTGAGGCTCGCCGATGGTCTGGAGCGACTCATGAGCCCGCTCGAGATCGTCCGCTTCCCGGCCGGTGAGGTCGCCATGATGCTCACCGTCGCGCTGCGGTTCATCCCGACCACCGCGGAGGAGGCGGAGAAGATCGTGGTCGCCCAGGTAGCGCGCGGTGCCCGCTTCGACACGGGCGGTCCGCTCGCCCGGGCCCGGGCCTACGTTCCGGTGCTCGTGCCCCTGTTCGTGAACCTCTTCCGCCGCGCCGATGAGCTTGCCACTGCCATGGAGGCCAGGTGCTATCGTGGAGGGGCCGGGAGGACGAGGCTCCGGGAGAGTATCCTGACCGTTGTCGACTGGCTCGTCTTCGTCTCCGGTTCAGCCGCGATGGTGGTCGTAGGAGTGGTGTTGTAGATGGAGGGAACGCCGCAGGCATCCGGCGCCTACGCGCTCACGGTTTCCTATGCGGGTACTCCGTTTGCCGGATTCGCGCGCCAGCCCGGCCTCGACACCGTCCAGGGCAGGCTCGAGCGAGCGCTCTCTACCGCGTTGCGGCGCGAGGTGCAGACGGTAGGCGCGGGGCGTACCGATGCGGGCGTGCACGCGCTCGGCCAGGTGGTATCGTTCGACGCCGACGGGTCCGAGCCCGGGCCCGCCGAGCTCCTCCGCTCGCTCAACGCGCTCGTGGGCGACGGCATCGTCGTGACCGGCATCCGCAGGGCGGCCGCGGGTTTCTCGGCCCGCTTCGACGCGGAAGCCCGCGAGTACCGCTACCGGCTCGTACCGGGACCGGTCCCTCCGCTCTTCCTGGAACCGGTCGCCTGGTGGCCGCGTCGGACGCTCGACCTTTCCACGATGCGGGATGCCGCCGGTGCGCTCCTCGGTGAGCATGACTTCCGCTCCTTCTGCGTCACCGAGAGTGCCGAGGACCGGAGCACCACGCGACGGATCGAGCTCGTCGAGGTCGTGCCCGAGGAGCACCTCGGCGAGCACTGCGTCACGGTGCGGGTGGTGGGCAACGCGTTCCTGCACTCGATGGTGCGGGTCATCGTCGGCTCGCTGGTCGAGGTGGGGGCGGGGCGTCGCGAACCTGCGTGGCTCGCCGGGGTGCTTGCCGCGTGTGACCGTGCGGCCGCCGGTCCCACCGCGCCGGCACGCGGGCTCACGCTCTGGCACGTCTCGTACCCCGAGGAGTGCTGGCTCTAGGGGCGGTCCGGATGGATACGCCCGGATGCGTGGACAGGTTGACAGCATTCGGGGTGGTGGCTAGAGTGTAAGGGTTCGCTTCCGGGCCCCGTGACTCCCGACTCGAACACCGGATGAAAGACGCGTTTGGAGGACCATTGAAGACCTACCATGCCAAGCCCGGCGAGGTCGAGCGCGAATGGCTCGTGGTCGACGCGACCGATATGGTGCTGGGCCGGCTGGCCAGCCAGGTTGCACAGATTCTCAAGGGGAAGCACAAGCCGCAGTACACGCCCCATGTGGACACCGGTGACTTCGTCATCGTCGTCAATGCGAGCAAGATCAGGCTCACCGGCAACAAGATGGCCACCAAGACGAACTACCGCTACAGCGGGTATCCGAGTGGCCTGAAGGAGGTCCCGATCTCCGTGATGCTCGAGAAGCGCCCCGAGCGCGTCATCGAGTTGGCGGTCAAGGGCATGCTTCCAAAGAACACCCTGGGGAGGGCCATGGGCAAGAAGCTCAAGGCCTATGGTGGGCCGGAGCATCCGCACCAGGCCCAGCAGCCCCGTGAGATCACCCTGGAGGGTTAGCGAATGGCTGAGAACAAGGCTGTCTATCAGGGCACCGGTCGCCGCAAGACCTCGGTGGCGCGCGTGCGCCTCACGCCGGGCACCGGCGTCATCACCATCAACGGCAAACCCGCCGCCGACTACTTCGGCCGCGAGGCGCTCGTGACCTTCGTCGAGACGCCCTTCAAGGCGACCGAGACGACCGGCCGTTTCGACGTCATCGCCAAGATCCACGGCGGCGGCGTGACCGGACAGGCCGGCGCATTGCGGCACGGCATCGCCCGTGCGCTGCTCGACGCAGGCGACGAGTACCGCGGCGACCTGAAGCGCGCCGGACTGCTCCGCCGCGATCCCCGTATGGTCGAGCGCAAGAAGTACGGCCTCAAGAAGGCCCGCAAGCGCCCGCAGTTCTCCAAGCGCTAGGCCGCGGGACGCCGATCGATCTTCGACAGGGCCCGCCCTCGTGGCGGGCCCTGTGCATTGACGGGAGGAACAGCATGACCCGGCTCTTCGGCACTGACGGCGTGCGCGGGATCGCGAACGTCGACCTCACACCCGAGCTCGCATTCCGACTCGGTGAGGCAGCGGGCCACTTCCTCGGCGACAAAGGCCGGGGCCGCATCGTGGTGGGCCGCGACACGAGGCGCTCGGGCGACATGCTCGAGGCGGCGATGGTCGCCGGTATCTGCTCGGGTGGCGCCGATGCACTCGTCGCCGGCGTCGTTCCGACTCCTGCGGTCGCCTACCTGACGCGTGAACTCGGCGCCGACGGTGGTGTGGTCATCTCGGCGTCGCACAACCCCGCGCCCTACAACGGGATCAAGTTCTTCAGCCGTGACGGATTCAAGCTGCCCGACGAGCTTGAGGACGAGATCGAGGAGTTCACCGTCTCCGAGCGCGACTGGGAGCGGCCCACCGGAGCCGATGTCGGCCGGATGATCCCGGTCAACGATGCCGTGCAGCGGTATGTGGCCCACGCCATCGATGCGATCGACGGCGACCTGACCGGCATGACCATCGCTGTCGACTGCGGCCACGGTGCCGCAAGCGTCGCCACGCCCCGTACGCTCAAGGAGCTCGGTGCGACGGTGATCAGTCTCAACTGCGAGTGGAACGGCATGGACATCAATGACGGATGCGGCTCCACCGACATGGGCCCGCTCGCCGAACTGGTCCGGTCTCACAAGGTCGACTTCGGCATCGCCCACGACGGCGACGCCGACAGGGTGCTCGCAGTCGACGATGCCGGCGACGAGGTCGACGGAGATATGATCATGGCGATCTGCGCCGTGCAGCTCAAGGAGCAGGGGATGCTACCTGCGGACACGGTGGTCAGCACCGTCATGTGCAACCTCGGCTTCGAGGTCGCCATGCGGGAGCACGGGATCAACGTGATCAAGACGAAGGTAGGCGACCGCTACGTGCTCGAGCAGATGCGCGCCTCCGGGGCGGTCCTCGGCGGGGAGCAGTCCGGCCACGTCATCTTCATGGAGCACAACACGACCGGTGATGGCCTCATCACGGCACTTCAGGTGGCCGCCGCGATCAGACGCTCGCGGCGCCCGCTGTCCGAGCTGCGGGGTGTGATGACCCGCTACCCGCAGGTGCTCGTGAACGTCCCGGTGAAGGACAAAGGTCGGCTCGGTGCGAGCTCCGCGGTAGCCGCCGCGGTACATCAGGCCGAGGAGGAACTTGGTGACAGCGGTCGCGTGCTCGTGAGGGCAAGCGGCACCGAGCCGCTCGTCCGCGTGATGGCGGAGGCTGCCGACGGTGATGCGGCAGCGGCGGTCGTCGATCGGCTGGTCGAGGTCGTCAAGGCCGAACTGGGCGGGTAACGTCCCGTCGTCGCCGGCCCGGTCCGGCAGGTCGTGCTGGTATACTCGGGGCGAACAGACTCCGGATGCGAGGGGAGCGCCGCGTCAGCTCAAGGCAGTGCAAAGCGCCTGGACTGGCAGGAGGGGCTGACGCCCCGCCAGTCGACGAGGAGAGAGCTTATCGAAGCGTTCGGCGGATGGCTCTCCGGCCCGACCGGGGTCGTGACGACACCGACAAATCCTGCGGGTGACCGCGGGCACAAAACGGTGTCGCTCCGGTGTCCCAGCCACTTCCGGGAGCCGCTCGGGCTCCCTGTCCCCATGTGTGTCTGCACCGGGGACGCAGTCCTGGACTTGCCCGCCGCGCTATCGTGCGCGCGCTTCGAAAGACAGAGGTAACACTATGTGTGGAATCGTCGGATACGTCGGCCCGCGTCAGGCGAGCGACGTTCTCATCGGCGGACTCGCCCGGCTCGAGTACCGCGGCTACGATTCGGCCGGGATCGCCATCATGGGCGACGGCGGGCTCGACGTGGTTCGCCGGCTCGGCAAGCTCGTGAACCTGAGCAGTGCCGTTGCCGAGGCGCCCGTTGTCGGCAGCGTCGGCATCGGTCACACCCGCTGGGCCACGCACGGCCGGCCGAGCGAGGAGAACGCGCACCCCCATGCCGACTGCACCGGCCGGATCGCGGTCGTGCACAACGGCATCATCGAGAACTACATGGAGCTTCGTGAGGAGCTCGCAGCGACCGGTCACATCCTGCGCTCCGAGACCGACACCGAGACCGTCGCCCACCTGGTGGAGGCGTACTACGAGGGCGATCTGACCGCGGCGGTCAGCCGCGCGATACGCCGGCTCGACGGCAGTTACGCGCTCGGGGTCGTCCACGTCGACCACCCGGATACGCTCGTCGCCGCGCGCAAGGATTCGCCGCTCATCATCGGCATCGGCGAGGGCGAGAACGTCGTCGCGAGCGACATCCCCGCGGTGCTCGAGTACACACGAGAGGTACTCGTTCTTCACGACAACGAGGTCGCCACGGTCACTGCGGGAGACGTGCGCGTGACGACGCTTTCCGGTGAGATCGTCGGCGAGCCGGAGATGATGTACGTCGAGTGGGACCTCGATGCCGCCGAGAAGGGTGGCTACGAGGACTTCATGCTCAAGGAGATCTTCGAACAGCCCAAAGCGATCAGGGAGACGCTTCGCGGCCGCATGAGTGAGAGCGGCGAGATCCAGCTCTCCGAGCTCGATATGCCGGCCGAGCAGGTCGCACTGATCGACCGGGTGTTCATCATCGCGTGCGGCACCTCGTACCACGCGGGTATCGTGGCGAAGTCCCTCATCGAGCAGTGGGCGCGCATCCCCGTCGAGGTGGAGGTCTCCTCGGAGTTCCGCTACTCCGATCCGATAGTCGACGACGAGACTCTCGTCGTGGCGATCACCCAGTCGGGAGAGACCGCCGACACCCTCGCCGGCGTGCGCGAGGCGCGCGATCGCGGGGCGAAGGTCATCGCCATCACCAACGTGGTGGGCAGCCGCGTCACCCGCGAGAGCGACGGCGTGATCTACACGCACGCCGGCCCCGAGATCGGCGTGGCGGCCACCAAGACCTTCACCGCCCAGATCGCCGCGCTTTACGTGCTCGCGCTCAAGCTCGCCCAGGCGAAAGGGATGATCCCGCAGGAGCGGATCGAGCACCTGTGGTCCGAGCTCTCGCGCATGCCCGAGCTCGTCGAGGCGATACTCGCGGACCAGGGCGGGCTCAAGGAGTGCGCCGATGCGTACGTGAACGTGAGCTCCTCCCTCTTCCTCGGCAGGGGCATCGGCGTGCCCATAGCCATGGAGGGAGCCCTCAAACTCAAGGAGATCTCCTACATACACGCCGAGGCGTACCCTGCGGGCGAGATGAAGCACGGTCCGATCGCGCTCATCACCGAGGAGGTCCCCGTCGTGGTGGTCGCCACCCAGGGACACACCTACGAGAAGGTCGTGAGCAACATCCAGGAGGTCCGTGCGCGCGGGGCCGAGGTCATCGCTGTAGCCACTCACGGCGATAACGAGATCAGCCGACATGCCGAGCATGTCCTGTACGTGCCGGCCACCACCGAATCGCTCTCGGCCATCCCGGCAACCATCCCGCTCCAGCTGCTCTCGTACTACATCGCCAAAGCGCGGGGGTGCAACGTGGACCAGCCACGCAACCTCGCCAAGTCGGTCACGGTGGAGTAGCGCCGTGTCGATCACCGGCCTCGGAGTAGACATCGTCGAGATCGACCGGATGCGGCGTGCGCTCGAGCGTCGGCCTGCGATGAAGGAGCGCATCTTCTCCGAGGCGGAGCGAGCGTACTGCGATGCGCGCAACAAGCCGGAGATCCACTACGCTATGCGCTTCGCTGCTAAAGAGGCGGTCCTCAAGGCGCTCGGGACCGGGTTTTCCGGCATGCGCTTCACCGACGTCGAGGTGGAGCGCGACGAGCGCGGCCGGCCGGTCCCGCGGCTGTCGGGACGCGCGCGCGAGATAGCCGAGGAACGCGGCATCATCGAGATGCACCTCTCGCTCTCCTTCACCCACACGACGGCCGTCGCATCCGCGGTCGCCATCACGGAGGAGGGCCGCCCGAAGCCCAAGGAGATCCCGCCCGATCCGCTTGCGGAGCTGGCTGCCTCGTTCAAGGAGGCGCGGGCCCTGCTCGACGAGGTCGAGGTGGGGGATACACCAGATGAGGAGTGAGCCGACGGCCCCCGCACGAGGGGGCCGTCTCGCACGGATATCGAGGAGGCGCAGTGATCCACGTTCTGACCGCTGAAGGTGCCAGGGCTGCCGAGGAGCGCGCGGTAGCAGAGGGCGGGCTGACGCTTGCCGGACTGATGGACAGGGCCGGGGCGGCGCTCGCCGACGAGGTCTCGGAGCGTTCGCCCGAGGGGCCCGTGGCTGTTGTGTGCGGCGCGGGCAACAACGGTGGTGACGGATGGGTCGCTGCCCGGCTGCTCAGTGGGGCCGGCCGTGAGGTGACCGTGTTCACCGCAGCCGGGCCCGACGCGCTTTCGGGCATCGCGGGAGATGCCGCGCGATCCGCACGTGCAGCCGGAGTCACCGTCAACGAGGTGAGCGGGGATTTCGGGCCGGAGGCGTTCGAGGGCTACGTCATCGTGGTGGACGCGCTGTTCGGCATCGGTTTCACAGGCGACGTCAGGTCGCCGTTCGACAGCTGGATCGACGCGATGAACCGCACGGATGCCCTCATCGTCGCGGCCGACGTCCCCTCGGGTGTCGACGCGTCGACCGGCGCGGTAGGCGCGCACGCCGTCGAGGCCGACGCGACCATCACCTTCTCCGCACCCAAGGCCGGGACCGTCCTCTATCCCGGCGCCGGGCACACGGGCGAGCTCGTGGTGGCCGACATAGGTCTGCCCTCCGGCTATCTCGGCTCCGCCGGGGACCCCGAGGTCTGGGATGACGATGACTATCGGGTGCTCCTGCCCAGGCCGACGCCGGAGGCGCACAAGAACACCCGCGGCAGGGTGCTGATCGTCGCCGGCTCGGGTGCCTTTCCGGGAGCGGCTGCGCTTGCCGCGATGGGTGCGCAGCGCATGGGTGCGGGCTACGTGACGGTAGCCGTGCCCGAGTCGGTCGTTTCCGTGCTGCAGGCCAAACTCACCTCGGCCATCGTGATGGGGTTGCCCGAGAACCCGTCCCAGACGCTTGCGTCGAAGGTGACCGATGCCGTACTCGACATCGCACGCGAGTTCGACGCGGTCGTCCTCGGGCCGGGAATGACCGTCGCACACGGCGCGGTGAACGTCGCCCGCGCTCTCGTCGGCTCCCTCGATGTGCCGCTCGTGGTCGACGCGGACGGCCTGAACGCGCTCGTGGACACCGTCGAGACCGTGCTTGGCCGGAGCGCGCCTACGATCATCACCCCGCATCCGGGCGAGCTCTCGCGATTGCTCGGGACAACCGCGACGGCGGTGCAGGCCGATAGGCTATCCTACGGGCGTGAGTTGAGCGGCCCGCACCTCGCCTGCGTCCTGAAGGGGGCACACACGGTCGTGAGCGGTGCCGGTCGGCAGGTGGTCACGCTCGCGGGCAACCCCGGCCTTGCGACCGCAGGGACGGGAGACGTGCTTGCCGGCATGGCCGGAGCGCTCCTGGCGCAGGGCCTCGCGCCCTTCGAGGCGAGTGCGCTCGCCGCGTATCTGCACGCGCGGGCGGGAGACCACGCGTCGGCCGATCTGACCACGCTGAGCGTGGTCGCCGAGGACGTCCCGGCATACCTGCCGGTGGCCATCCGCGAACTCGACAGCTGTATCTGAGCGATACGACCCCCGACATCCGTCGGACGAAGAGGAGGCACACGGCATGGCTGAAAAGACGGTTCGCGACATCATGGTCACGGATTTGGTGACGGTCGATCCGGGCATGAGTGTGACCGAGGCGGCGCATCTGATGGTGGACCGGCGGATCGGGGCACTCCCGGTGATCGAGGAGAGCACCCTCATCGGCATCGTCACCGAGGGCGACCTCATCATGCAGGACGTGAAGCTCGAGTTCCCTACCTATCTGCACCTGCTCGACGGATACATCCTCTATCCCCCCTCGACCGCGAAGTTCGAGTCCGAGCTCAAGAAGGCGGTCGCGGCAACGGTGCGTGACGTGATGACGCCGGACCCGCTGACGATCCAGGTCGGGGCGCCGGTGGAAGACGCGGCGACGATGCTCGTGGAGCGAGATGTGAGCCGACTGCCGGTGCTCGACGGGGAGGAGCTCGTGGGCATCGTCAGCAAGTCCGACATCGTGCGCTCGCTGCTCCTGAACGAGGAGTAACTACCGATGGGGTACGAGCGCTGGGCGCAGGTACGCATCGACCTCGATGCGATCGCTCACAACGTCCGCACGCTCAAGGCACTCACGCGTAGAGGCACGCAGTTCATGGCGGTCGTGAAGGCCGACGGCTACGGTCACGGGGCCTTCCAAGTAGCGCAAACCGCTCTCAGGGCCGGTGCGGACCGGCTCGGCGTGGCGACGGTCGAGGAGGCCATCGAGCTGCGTGAGGCCGGCATCGGCGGGCCGCTGCAGCTGCTGTCCGAGCCGCCCGCGTCCTCTGTCGGGCTCCTGCTCGAGCGCGACGTCATCCCCACGGTCACCACACGCGCATTCGCCGACGCGCTTGGGCGGGCCGCCTCGGCGGCGGGCACGACAGCACCGTTCCACCTCAAGGTGGACACCGGCATGAACCGCATCGGCGTGCACTTCGAGGATGCTCCGGAGTTCGCAGCGTATCTCGCCCGGCAGCCGGGTCTGAGAATGGAGGGCGTGTTCACGCACTTCGCTACGGCCGACGTGCCCGGCGACTGGGACTTCGAGACCCAGGTCGCGCGTTTCGGTGAGGTCATCGCACAGATGCGTGACGAGGGTGTCGCCCCGGGAATCGTGCACGCGTGCAACAGCCCCGCGACGATCCTCCACCCCGCGGCGCACCTCGACATGGTGCGGTGCGGCATCGCTATCTACGGCCTTCATCCTGCTCCGTCGACCTACGGTCGCATCGATCTGCGCCCGGCGATGACGGTCAGCGCCCGCGTGACGCTGGTGAAGCGCATCGGCATGGGGGAGGGCGTGAGCTACGGTCTCACGTGGCGCGCCGCCGCTCCCGCCACCATCGCCACACTGCCACTGGGCT
>Ga0114946_10000979_pt1 | contig 19716 bp, 12 predicted proteins | sample WalLakDeSediment_FD_88676 | JGI IMG/M metagenome (GOLD analysis project Ga0114946, IMG submission 88676) | Lake sediment microbial communities from Walker lake, Nevada to study Microbial Dark Matter (Phase II) - Walker Lake 11/02/13 Deep Sediment | ecosystem: Environmental > Aquatic >...
CCGGCGCCTTTTTGCTGAATCTTTGCTTACCGTATAATGAAGGGCATACAGGTGTCTATTCCTTCAGTAAGAACCTGTCGCCTGTCAGCTCTACGATCAGGCGCAGCCACCATTCAGGATATTCGGGATGTTCAACGATGGGGTAACGGCCATATTGATTGGTAAGAAACGCTCCGTTTTCTTCTTTCTTGCGGTTGCCGTCGATGTATTTCACCATCAGAAAGCGAAAAAGCTGTTCCCAGCGCTGCACGGTATAGTCGCCCATCCTGACGGAGAAGTCGGTAACGAACTCCCTGGCGAGCCCGGGGTCATTCCTGTACAGTTCTGATGCGACCATATCCACTACCGGCACCATGGAGAAGAAGCGATCTTCGAGTTCTGCCTGCACCTTGCGGATATCGGGAAGTTTCAGGCTGTAGCGCAGGTAGGCGAAGTGGGCCACCTTGTTGAAGACCCAGAAGGCGGCGTCGTCGGAGTATTCCAGGATATGTCCGTTGCCCACGGCATAGGATTGCGGCACGCGCTGCATGCCGGCATACATGGGCACGTACACCGTGGTGTTGGTGTCGTCGACGCCGAACCATAAGATACCGCCTACGGGGTCGGGGTAGTCCTTGCGGAGCTCTGCGATATAGGAAAAGGCGGTCTGCTGGGTGGCTGTGGTCCGTTCATGGACATAGGTTTTCCCATCCACCTCCCAGGTCAGGGGTCGCCAGCGGTACGGCTTGCCCCAGGGGCCGGCGCCGATGTCCTGGCTCATGTCGTACTCCGTGCCTTGCAGGTAATCGCGTTTGAACCCGATCAGATCCTGCACCGACAGCTTGCGTTCGGGTTTGATATACAGGGGCATGCGGTTGGTAAGGTCATACCCCATGGCGTAGTCCATGTAGCGGTCCATGCCGTTTTTAACCTGTCGGAACATGCTCCACACCCTTGCCTCGCAAAACCGGGCCGCCCCAAAATCTATCGGCGCATAGGTGTCAGAAAAGCTGAACTGCCCGTCGGGGCCGCTGTAATAGCCCATGCGGCGCGCAAAGCTGATCACGTCGTGCGCATATACCACGCTGATGCCGGGTTCGTGCAGCAGGTCAAGGTTGCGGCAACTGATGGAAGTGACCTTGTCTTCCAGCGGGAAGCCCATGATGCGGGCATGGTTGGCATGGGCCGATATATAGCCGTCGGGGATGCGCTTGGCCACCCATACGGCCCCCTTGTCGGCGTTGAAATAGGTTTTGCTGCGGCGGTCGTACTGCAGGTCGGTGCCCTTGCCGATCAGTTCCATGATCCACACCTCATTGGGGTCGGCAATGGAGAAAGACTCTCCCGGGCCATAATACCCGTGGGTCTCGACAAGCTGTGCAATGTGCCTGATCATGTCCCTGGCCGTGGCCGACCGCTGCAGGCTCACGAACATGAGGCTGCCGTAGTCGATGCCGCCGGTGGTGTCGGCCAGCTCCCTGAGGCCCCCGAAGGTCGTCTCGCCAATGGCGACCTTCTTCTCGTTCATGAAACCAATGACCGTATAAGTAACCGGCGGATGGGGAATCTTGTCGAGCGGCTTGTGGCTGCCCCTGTAATAGGCCTGAAAATAGGATCCTTCCGGCTGAGGTCCGCCCGGAATATAATACAACTCCCCATACCGTATGTGCGAATCAGCCGCGTAACTGATCATGGCCGACCCGTCGACAGAAGCGCCCGGGGTGACCAGGTAGCTGGTGCAGGCCAAAGAATGACCCATCCCACAAAACATGAAAAAAACAGCAAATAAAGACAACACCATCCAAAACAAAAAAACATTCTTTCTCATATGCGTTCGGATTAAAATTTTGATGCAAAGATACATAATGCCGGCAAACAACCATACAAGCATCTGGCTATGATTCATTTAACATAATTTAAACATAAACCCCGCCATAATTGTTATATTTGCACTCCTGAAACAGGGCTTATATCCATGAATGTCAAAAGCATATATCGCCGGGCTTTAATAGGGTTGGTGATACCGGCCATGATGGCCCTGTATTACAACCAGGCGGCCAACTGGCACTACCACATATTGCCCAATGGCCTGGTTGTTGAGCATGCCCACCCGTTCAAAAAAAATCATTTTCCGGGAACCCCCTTCCAGCAGCATCATCATACTGACCTGGAATTATCGCTGCTGTCGCTGCTGTATGACATTTCGGCCCTCACTTTATTAGTACTGGTTGCATCATCTCTTTTCATGCAATTTGGAGACAGTTTGTCAGGGTCATATTTCTTCCTGTTCATTCCACAAACAGTCACATCTTCCCGGCTGCTCAGGGCTCCCCCGGGAAGCCCCGCCATGCTCTCACACTGATTTTCAAAGGGTAGTCCTGCCTGATTTCATCGCATACCAGCGGCCGGCCACCCTGGTGATTGTCTGCAATGGGTGTGGGAGAACCGCAAAGACAGCGGGTTTGATCCATTTGTCATATTAAATGAATTGTAAATTGAATTATCAATGAATCACAGATATATATATCCGGTTAAGTGTTTTCTTTTACCACTGTTGCTTATTTTGTTTCATCTGGATGTTCATGCCTATTCTGAAACGCCCCATTCGGAGCAGCGGCCGCGAACCGATGCCAATGTTTTTGGGCACGTGGTAGATGCCAGGACTGGTGAACACATTCCGTTTATCAACCTCATTGTTGAGGGTACACGTATTGGCACCATTACTGACGTGACAGGGCACTACCTGCTCACCAATTTGCCTGTGGGCAAGCATCGTCTGGTGGTTCAGGGCCTTGGCTACAAGACCACCTATGCCGTGTTTGAGGCCATCATGAACCAGACGGTAGAGGTAGACATTGAGATAGAGTCAGCCATGATCAGGCTTGACGAAATAATCATCACTGCGTCGCCCACGCAGAGTGGTTTTCGTTACCAGCCCGACCAGGCCTTTTTTGGGGAGGCCCTTCAAAGGCGCAGTGAGGGGTCATTTGGTGAGATGCTGAACACGGAGCCTGGTGTGAGCATGCGTTCGCTGGGTTCGGCGCCTGCCCGTCCGGTGATCAGGGGCCTTGACGGCGACCGGATATTGATCCTGGAGAATGGCGAGCGCATGGGTGACATTTCTGAAACTTCGGCCGATCATTCCATTTCCCTTGACCCGCTGGTTGCGACGCGTGTAGAGGTGGTGCGCGGGCCTGCCAGCCTGTTGTACGGGTCGAGCGCCCTGGGCGGCGTGATCAACCTGATGACCACCGACATCCCTGATGATGCGGACCTGGGTTCGAACGGCGTCATCTCCTTGCAGGGGGCGACGATGAACAGCATGGGTGCCGGGTTTGGCCGTTACACCATTGCCAGCCATGACTGGGCTGGCACCGCCCGGCTGGCCTACCGGCAGGCGGGCGATATCAACACCCCCGATGGCAGGCTGATCGGCACCTCGATGAAGACCTTCGACGGGGCCGCCGGCATCGGCTTTAACAGGCCAATGACTTCCGGAGGGATCAGCTTCTCACTTGCCAATCAAACCTATGGGATACCGGAAAGCATTGACGATCCCGACGAGTCGGTGGAGATCAGGATGCAGCGGCAGGCCCTGCAGGGAAGGATCAACCATGAGCGCACCGGCTTCTTTGACAAGATGCAGGTCAGGTTCAATGCGTCAAAGATGGCACAACAGGAAGCAGAGCTCGAATTTACCGGTGGCCGTTGGGAGGAGGAGATAGAGCTTGAATATGACAAGCTGGCCATCAGTTCGACCATCACGCTGCAACATAAACCATTCAGGAAATTTGCACGCGGGGCGGTGGGCCTGAGCCTGCATGGGCACACCCTGAAAGTAGGTGGTGACGAAGCCTATACACCCGGAGAGAACAGGTTTTCGCTGGGTATATTTACTTTTCAGGAAATGCCATTAAGCAATATATTCAGGGTGCAAGCAGGCCTCCGGGCAGACCTTCAGCACACCTCCGCCATCGAAAATGAGTTGTTTCCCGGCATCTCCAGCGCACGAAACGCCATGAATATTTCAGGCTCCTTTGGCTTCAACCACCGTCCGGTGCCAGGCCTGGAAGTGGGAGGCCAGGTGGCACGATCGCACCGCAACCCCTCCGTGGAGGAATTGTTTGCCGACGGGTTTCACCTGGGTGCCGGCGTATATGAGATAGGTGATGCCTCCCTGAAGGATGAGATCGGTAACGGCGTGGATTACTTCATCCGCTACAACACAGACAGAGTGGAGATTGAGCTGGCGGGGTTTGTGAACCATTTCCGGAACTTCATCATTTTTCAGCCCACAGGAATGATCAATGAGGCCTCGGGCTTCCCTGTATTCCGGTATGAAGGGGATGAAGCCAGGATTCTGGGCGGAGAGGTGAGCCTGGCCTACAGGCCCGTTGCCGGATTGTTGCTCAGGGGAGGAATAGACTATGTGAATGGTGTGAGGATACGCAATGGGAGGGAAAATCTTCCCTTCATGCCGCCTTTGCGTTTTGTAACCAATATGGAATATGATTTTGGAATGGGATGGCTTGGCGGGAAGCTGCAAGCCGTTGCGGCACAAAACCGGGTAGCCCCAGAAGAAGACACCACCGGGGGTTATACCCTGGTCGGAGCGGTAGCGGGCTTCCGCCTGAATGCCGGAGGTAAGCATGTGATCATTCTCCGGGGCGATAACCTGTTAAATATTAGGTACAGGGACCATTTGTCAAGAATAGAAGACCGGAATTTCCCGATGCCGGGAAGAAACGTTAACCTCTCATACCGCTGGTTTTTTTGATTTTTTATGATTTAACACAACTGGTTTTGGCACGCATTTTGCAATAATGTAAAGTGAATTGGTTAAACTACACACTACTTACCCTTCTTTTCATGTAAGTTTTGGTTTGGCGCTTAAGCCCGGTACTCCACCGGGCTTAAGTTTTTTTGTTTTGTATCTTTGCGGAAAACAAAACAGATGCCGGAAACAAAGAAACTCTTCCTGCTCGACGCCATGGCGTTGATTTACAGGGCTTATTTTGCCTTCAGCCGCAACCCCCGCATTAATTCCAGGGGCATGAACACTTCTGCCGTACTGGGCTTTGCCAACACCCTTACCGAGGTACTCAGGAAAGAGAAACCCACGCACATGGCGGTTGCTTTCGATATGGCCGGGCCTACCCTGCGTGAGGCCGACTTTCAGGCCTATAAGGCGACGCGGCAGGAGACCCCTGAAGACATAGTGAATTCGCTGCCTTACATCAAAAAACTCCTTCAGGGTTTCAACATACCCATCCTGGAAAAGCAGGGTTACGAAGCCGACGACATCATCGGCACCCTGGCCAGGCGGGCAGAAGGGGAGGGCTTTACCGTTTACATGATGACCTCTGACAAGGACTTTGGCCAGCTGGTGACAGACAATATCTTCATTTACAAACCCTCCAGGATGGGCGAAGGGGCAGAGGTGCTGGGGGTGAAGCAGGTATGTGAAAAGTTTGGGATAGAGCGCCCGGAGCAACTGATTGATATTCTGGGCCTGTGGGGTGATTCATCCGACAACATTCCCGGGGTTCCCGGCATTGGCGAGAAGAAGGCGAAGAATCTCATCAGCGAGTTTGATTCCGTGGAAAATTTGCTCGACAACCTTGACCGGGTAAAAGAGGCCAGGAGCCGTGAAAACCTGAAGGCATATGCTGATCAGGCCCGGATGTCGAAGGCGCTTGCCACCATTATGCTGGATGTGCCGGTTGAGTGGGATGAAAAGGCCTTCAAAATAAGTGCTCCCGACCCCGGCCTTTTGCTTCCACTTTTTGAGGAGCTTGAGTTCAGGACTTATGCCAAACGTGTGTTCGGCGACCCCGGAATCATCCCGCCAAAAAGCATCAAAGAGGCGGAAAAGGTGATGGCACAGATGGATCTTTTTGGCGGCACCGACGCCTTTGCTGACCCGGCGGAAGCGGCAAAAGGTCAGCTTGACAGGTTGTTGAGAGAGAAAGACTACCATGCCGTGGCAACGCAGAAGGAGGTAAAAGACCTTGTTGACATTCTTGCTGCCGCCCCGTCATTTTGCTTTGACACGGAGACCACAGGGCTGGATGCCACCGGCAACGAGCTGGTCGGCATAGCCTTTTGCCTGAAGCGGGGAGAGGCCTGGTATGTGCCATTCCCGGAAGATCAGAAAAAGGCGGCGGAGCTTGCCGGGCTGTTCAGGAAAGTATTTGAAGACCCTGGTGTTGAAAAGACGGGGCAGAACCTGAAGTTTGACATTGGCGTGTTGAAAGGATATGGCATTGAGGTGAAGGGCAAGCTATTCGACACCATGCTCGCGCATTATCTGTTGCAGCCGGATATGCGGCACAATATGGATGTGCTGGCTGAGACCTATCTGAACTACCGTCCTGTGGGCATAGAACACCTGATTGGTCCAAAGGGCAGGCATCAGAGGAGCATGCGGTCGGTGCCCCTTGCAACCATCACTGTTTATGCGTGTGAAGATGTTGACGTTACCCTTGGCTTGCGACAGGTGTTTGAGCCCATGCTCAGGGAGGAGGGGCTTCTTTCGCTCTTCGACCAGGTGGAGACGCCCCTGATCCCGGTGCTGGCGGAAATGGAAAGACAGGGCGTGAAGGTCGACAAGAAAGCCCTGGAGGACTATGCCCTGGTGCTGGAAGAGAAAATACGGGCAACGGAAGCCGATATCTACCGGCATGCGGGGGTCTCCTTCAATATTGCATCGCCGAAACAACTGGGAGAGATCCTGTTCGACAGGCTGAAAATAGTCAGCCACGCAAAAAGAACCAAAACCAAACAGTACAGCACCAGTGAGGACGTGCTTTCGAAGCTGGCTGACAAGCACCCTGTTGTGAACCTGATTCTGGACTACAGGTCGCTGACCAAGCTTAAGTCGACCTATGTGGATGTGTTGCCCAAATTGATCAAACCGCAGACGGGGCGGGTGCATACCTCTTACAACCAGGCCGTTGCCGCCACGGGCCGTTTGTCGTCGAACAACCCCAACCTGCAGAACATTCCCATAAGGACAGAGGAGGGCCGTTTGATCCGCAAGGCGTTTGTGCCGCGTTCCGGCGAATATACATTACTGGCAGCCGATTACAGCCAGATAGAGTTGCGCATCATTGCCTCGCTGAGCAAGGACGAGTCGATGATGGAGGCGTTCAACAAGGGCCTTGATATACATACTGCCACCGCCGCCAGGGTATATGGCGTTGAGCTGGAAGCGGTGAGCAGGGAGATGCGCCGGAACGCCAAAACGGTAAACTTCGGCATCATATACGGCATCTCTGCCTTTGGCCTGTCGGAGCGGCTCAACATACCCCGCAGGGAAGCTGCGGAGATCATCGAGCAGTACTTTTTGAAATATCCGGGCATTGCCAGGTATATGGAAGAGACCATTGCCTTCGCCCGCAAGCATGAGTATGTCTCTACCATGCTGGGCCGACGCCGCTATGTGAAAGACATCAACAGCTCCAACAATGTTGTCAGGGGCTTCGCCGAACGCAACGCCATCAATGCCCCGGTACAGGGGTCGGCCGCAGATATGATCAAACTGGCCATGATCAATATTTACGAGCTGCTGGAGCGGCAGCGGATGAAAAGCAGGATGATCCTGCAGGTGCATGATGAGCTGGTGTTCGACGCTTACAGGCAGGAGCTCGAAGCGCTTAAACCGCTGATAGAGGAAAAGATGAAAAATGCCATGCAGCTCGATGTGCCGGTTGTGGTGGAGATAAACACCGGCAGCAACTGGTTGGAAGCGCATTAACCCCTGACCAGGGTGCATACGCGCGCATGCCGGCAAAGACCCGATGCATCCCCAGCCGGGATATTCACCCCCCTGCCTGACGGCCGCGCCAATGGCATCAGCCTTCCGGTGCGTTATTGCGGTAGTGTGAGTACCTTTCCAGGATCTGATTCACATAATTGAAGGGTTCGGAACCACGTGCAAAACCGAATCTGACCACGGGGTCGCGGTAATACTTTGGCTTCGACTTGTTGAGGATGTAATAGTCAACGTTGTCTTTCCAGATGTTGGGGTTTTTGCCGTACTTCTCTGCCAGGCGCCTGGCATCGAGCACATGGCCGATGCCAACATTATAGGAAGCCAGTACAAACCTGACACGTTCTTCTTCGTCTTCTATGTGGTTTGACAATATGTTATCCAGCCACCTGAGGTAGTTGACGCCGGCACGCACTTGCTCAGCGATGGGAGACCCGGGCTCCACGTCGAGTGATTCTGCGGTTTCGGGCATCAGCTGCATCAGGCCGAAAGCGCCGGCCCACGATACGGCATCATGATCAAACCCCGACTCCTGAAAAGCCAACGAGGCAATCAGTCGCCAGTCCCATCCCACCAAGGAAGCATACCTCCGGAAATAATGGTCGTATTCGCTTAACCTGCCGTTTACCGAAGAGTACAGACTGCTTTTCAACCGCATGGCCATACGGGGGTTGTTATAGTACTTGTTGTACAGCAGGGCGTATTCGCGCGTGCCGACAAACTCCGACAGCCATTCGTTGGCCGCGTTCAGCAAATGCGCTGCACCATGCCTGACGGCCCATGAGAGCTGTTGCTCAAAACTGAGCGGAACATCAACGTGCAGGTTTGAATAATACATACTGTTGATGCGCGCCAGGTGTTCATCGCTGACCGTGTAGTCAATTTCGCCGCGGGCAACCATTTCGATGAGCTGCTCCGTTCGCTCGGGCATTTCAACAATATACAGGGTATCGCCGATCTCATCCATCAGGCTGTGCAAACGCGAAATAAAGGCAGAATTCCTTTGTACATGGATGGTTTTTCCGGCAAGGTCTACCTGTCGTTGAATGACACCCTGGCCGGGATGGTTTTCGCTGCCCCTGAGGGGGCTGTCATGGCTTCTCTGAACGAGCACCTGCCTGGTGTAACTGTGCGGAACCGTGAAGTTTAACAGCTCCTTGCGGGATTTGGTAACGGTCAGATCGAGTGCGATGATGTCACATTCCTGGCTCTCCGTCAGACAGTTGATATTTTCTTCCAGGTCGTTGGAAATAAAAATCTCCAGTTCAACGCCGAGGTGCCTGGCAAACATACGAAGCATTTCCAGGTGAAAACCCATGGGCTCACCACGGTAAATAAAATAGTTGGTTGAATTATAATTGGTTGATGCACGCAAAACCCCACGCTCAAGAATCTCAGCGAGGTCGTCGGTGATCACCTCCTGTTCGAAGGGCAATTCTTTTGCCTTGCTGAACATGGTGGCAGTGAATACACCTGCGAGCATAAACGTTGCCAGAACAATGAAAAGCAACAGTTTATTTTGCTTAATGGTCATGAATAATAATTTTTGTTCTACTTAATCAGCTCTTGTTGAGAAATTTGTAGATTATCACGCCATATAAACAACAATTATGCCAAAAATGTTCGGAGGTCAGAAACGCGGGTTATATACAACTAATTCATGAACAGGTTTTGTGGTTTGTTAAAAATCACGTAGGTTTGGCTGTTCATTTCGACATAATATAACGCGATGTTTTTTAGAGATATTGTTGGACAGGAAAACATTATCCGTCAGCTTATTGCCAATGTGAGGTCAAACCGCATGGGTCATGCGAGGCTTTTTCTGGGACCGGAGGGCAGTGGTCATCTTCCGCTGGCGCTTGCCCTGAGCACTTATATGCATTGCAGAAAAAGGGGTGATGAAGATGCCTGCGGAGCCTGCCCGTCGTGCTTGAAGATGAAAAAGCTGGAGCATCCTGACGTTCACTATTTTTTTCCGGCAGCGGCCACCCAGGAACACAAAAAAGATCCGATGAGTCATCTTTTTTACCCTGTCTGGCGCTCGCTGATCATGCAACGCCCCTATTTCACCTATACAGAGTGGCTTGAAGCACTGGGTATTGAAAACAAACAGGCCATTATCAATGCCAGCGACTGTAATGAGATCATCAGGCTTCTGGGTTTGAAACCTTACGAGAGTCCTTACAGGATTGTGGTCATTTACATGATAGAGAAGCTCTATTATGCTGCAGCGCCCCGTTTGCTGAAGATCCTGGAAGAACCTCCTGACAACACCTATTTTTTGATGATCTCCGAAAACAGGCACCTGATCATCAACACCATCCTGTCGCGGTTGCAGATCCTCACTTTGCCCGGACCTGACAAGCGTTCTATAGAAAGCATGCTGAGCGGCCGTTACGGCATCTCTTCTGTGGAGGCAGGGCGTATGGCGGCCCTGTCGGAAGGCAATGTGTGTGATGCCATTAAAATGGCAGAAACCGATGCTGATATCTATGAGCATTTTGAGCAGTTCCGCTCATGGATGCGGCTCTGCTATAAGGGGGAAGTCCAGCCGGTACTGAACTGGGTCGATGCAACCTCAAAACTGGGCAGGGAAAAGCAAAAATCCTTTCTGGCATATGGTCTGAGGGTGTTCAGGCTTTGCCTGGCAAAAAACCATGACGCGGCAAGGCTGTTGAACATTCAGGGAGGGGAAAATAGCTTTGTCGAGGGCCTTGCTCCCTTTATTCACCAGGACAACATCCTGCAGATTGCCGACATGTTTAACGAGGCCATCTATCATATTGAGCGCAATGCCAACCCTAAAATATTACTGGCTGATTTGTCTTTTCAACTCTCAAAGCTATTGAAGCCTTTCTAAAGCAAAACAATTTTTCTACCTTTGCACAGCAATACACCATACGGAAGCTTTGGAAAAATTTGACAAAAAATATTTTATATCAAGGGGTTGCCCTTGTTTGCCGGGCGGGGGCAGCGAGCGGGCCCGCCAGGTTTCGTCCTCCTGCAGCAAACTGAACGCCACCGACTGGCTGAAGTCCTTTGTGCCGCCCGACACCCATCCGCTGCATGACATCGTAGAAGTCAGATTTAAAAACAGCCGAAAGGATTTCTTCCGTTTGGAAGAAGATCTTCATCTTGAAGTCGGCGATATTGTCGCTGTTGAGTCCTCCCCGGGGCATGACATTGGCATTGTGAGTCTTACCGGCGAGGTGGTTAAGCTGCAGCTAAAGAAGAAAAAGAACCTTGCAAGGATGGCCGATCTCAAAAGGGTATACCGTAAGGCGAAGTTGTCAGATATTGACAAGTGGGTAGCGGCTGTTAAGCTGGAGGATGACACCATGTACCGTTCAAGGGGGATGGCAACATCGTTGAATCTCAGCATGAAGATTAGTGATGTGGAGTACCAGGGCGACCGCACCAAGGCCATCTTTTACTACACAGCTGATGAGCGTGTTGATTTTCGCGAGCTGATCAGGGTGCTGGCAGAGGCTTTTCATGTAAGGATAGAGATGCGTCAGGTAGGCATGCGCCAGGAGGCCAGCCGGCTGGGCGGCATAGGCACCTGTGGCAGGGAGCTTTGCTGTTCAACATGGCTTACCCAGTTCAGGTCGGTATCAACCAATGCGGCCCGCACCCAGCAACTCTCTCTCAACCCACAGAAACTTGCCGGGCAGTGCAGCAAGCTGAAGTGCTGCATCAACTACGAAAACGATGTTTACAACGATGCCTTGAAATGTTTCCCCGACAGCACCATCATGCTGACCACCCAAAAAGGACAGGCTTTTTTTCAGAAGTACGACGTGCTCAAAAAAACAATGGGTTATGCATACAAGGACAACCCCGGGCAGCTCGTCATGATCCCGGCTGAACGTGTCAGGGAAATAATGGCAATGAACCGCAAAAATCAACATCCTGCCGACCTGCTGGCCGATGTCACGCAGAGCATTCCCGACACCAGTCCATTCAGCGGCCAGGGTACAGGAACCGAAGACAGCCTCACCCGGTTCGACAACCCCGAGAAGCCCAGAAGAAAAAGGAAAAAAAGAAACAAATCAAACACTTCGTCCAACAAAAATTAATATCCGGTGTCCGTCCCCGATATTCTTCTCAGAGCTTTGATCGCAGTCGGAGTGCCGCTTGTTTTCGCTGCCTGCGCAAGGCAGACCATTTACCAGGATGTACAGCCCATTCCGGCGGCAGGCTGGCAGGTTGATCAGTTGGTTGCATTTGAAGTGGAAATATCCGACACCATTCCACTCCATGAACTGTACATGCTGGTCAGGAACACCACCGATTACCCCTACAGCAACCTATACCTGTTTCTTGACATCGTGTTTCCTGACAACAGGGTGCTCAGAGACACACTTGAGTGCATGCTTGCCGCAAGAGACGGGAGCTGGACGGGAAAGGGTTTCGGCAAGATACGCTCCAACCAGTTTTTGTTTCGCGACAATGTGTGGTTTCCACAAACCGGCACCTATCAGTTTTTGGTGCAGCACGGTATGCGTGAAGATGTCCTGAAGGGAGTGTCTGATATTGGCATCCGGCTTGATAAGAAATAAACCTGTTGCGCCGACGTTATAGAAAAGATAATCAACAGTAAGCTTAACCTGACATGAGTGACCGTAAAACAAAAGAAAGGAATAAGTTATTGCGGTATTTCTGGATGGCCTTTTTCTTTCCTTTGGTCTTTTTTGTTCTTTTGTTTGCCGGCATCTCGGCCGGTCTGCTGGGCTTTATGCCTTCTTTTGAAGAGCTTGAAAACCCCCAGAGCAATCTTGCCAGCGAGATATATTCATCCGACGGGGTGTTGCTTGGCACTTTTGCCATCCATAACCGCTCTAATGTTGCTTATCATGAGATTTCGCCCAATGTTGTCAATGCCTTGCTGGCCACGGAGGACATCCGCTTTCATTATCATTCCGGGGTAGACATTCGCAGTGTGTTCAGGGTTCTTTTCCGCAACATCATAGGGGGTCGCAGGAGTGCGGGAGGGGGCAGCACGCTGAGCCAGCAGCTGGCCAAGAACCTTTTCCCGCGGCAGGAGAAACCGTCGTTCATCAGCATGGTGCTGATCAAGTTCAAGGAGTGGGTCACCGCTGCCAAGCTGGAAAGGAATTACACCAAGGAGGAGCTGATTGCCATGTATCTGAACACGGTTGATTTTGGCAGCCATGCATTTGGCATTAAAGTGGCCGCGCGGACCTATTTCGATGTCACCCCCGATTCATTGAAGGTAGAAGAAGCCGCTGTGCTGGTCGGGATGCTCAAAGCACCTTCATGGTTCCATCCTGTCAGGAACCCCGAACGCTCCTTGAACCGCCGCCAGGTCGTACTGGGCCAGATGGGGCGATATGGTTTTTTGACGCGGCAGGAGCTGGATTCCATCAGGGCGATCCCGCTTGACATGTCAAACTTCTCCATCCAGGACCAGCATGCCGGTCTGGGCACCTATTTCCGGGAGTACCTGAGGCAGGAGCTGACGCAGTGGGGCAGAAACCGCTATAAGCCCGACGGCACCATCTATAATATTTACAAGGACGGGTTAAAGATTTACACCACCATCGACTCCCGCATGCAGCGTTATGCTGAAGAGGCGGTAGCAGAGCATATGGGCAAGACCCTGCAGCCCGATTTTTTCCGTCACTGGAGAGGCTACACCAATGCACCATTCGGGCGCGACCTGACACAGGATCAGATCAACACTTTGATCAACAACTCCATCCGGCGTTCCGACCGGTATACCAACATGCGGCGTGAGGGGATCTCCGAAGACTCCATACAACGCGCATTCCGCACGCCCGTTCAGATGCGGGTTTTTTCGTGGGATGGGGCAGATATTGACACGCTGATGTCGCCCCTGGACTCCATCCGTTACTACAAGCATTTCCTGAATGCAGGCCTGATGGCCGTAGAGCCTCAGACGGGGCAGGTAAAAGCCTATGTCGGAGGCATAGACTTCCGGCACTTCAAGTATGACCATGTTACACAGAGCCGCCGGCAGGTGGGCTCTACCTTCAAGCCTTTCCTGTACACCCTGGCGATGCAGGAGGGTGAGTTCGGCCCATGCACCCAGGTGCCCAACACCCCGGTGAGCTTCAAGCTATGGGATGGCTCCTACTGGACGCCCAAGAACTCGAGCGACGACAGGGAGGGGGAGATGGTATCCCTGAAATGGGCACTGGCCAATAGTGTTAACTATGTCTCGGCATTCCTTATGAAGCGCTACTCACCCCTTGCCGTCATTCAGCTGGTCAGGCGTATGGGTATCACCAGCCCGATCGACCCGCAGCCGGCACTGGCACTCGGAACCCCCGACATGTCGGTGTATGAGCTGGTGGGAGCCATTGCCTCCTATGCCAACAAGGGGGTGCATGTAAAACCCTATTTTGTAACCCATATTGTTGACAAAAACGGCAACCTCCTGGAAGCGTTTATCCCCGAGCAGCAGGAGGCCATGAGCGAGGAAACCGCCTACCTAACCCTGGAACTGATGAAAGGGGTCGTGGAAAGCGGCACCGGCATCAGGCTCCGGTTCAGGTATGGCCTCACCAACCCCATTGCAGGAAAAACCGGTACCACGCAGAACCAGTCGGATGGTTGGTTTCTTGGCATCACACCCGATCTGGCCGCCGGCGTATGGGTAGGTGCCGAAGACCGCGGTATCAGGTTCAGGACCATCACCCTCGGACAGGGCGCCAACACCGCGCTGCCCATCTGGGCCCTGTTCATGGAAAGAATATATGCCGATACCACGATAGACATATCCAAAGGCGACTTCGCCAAACCGTCAAAGCCTGTCTCCATTGAAACCGATTGCAGCAAATATGAACAAAACCAATCCCCCAGGGATTATTTCAGGCAGGACATCTTCTAGGCCGGCGGTAGCAGGTTTTTTGCCGGCGGTGTTGTTCCTGGCGGTTTTTATCCTGCTGCACAATGATACCGCCGCGCAAGGCACCGCCATAGGCCAGTGGCGCCTACACCTGCCCTCAACGAATATCATTGCCCTGGCCGAAACGCCCCAAAGCCTCATCGGAGCAACCCCCTACGCCCTGATACGGTATGACAGGGCCGACAACAGCATCGAACTGTTCGACAAGGTGAAGGGTTTGTCAGACTTCGGCATTACCAGCCTGGCCCATGCCCCCGCCCGTGACCTCCTGATCGTCGGCTATGAGAATGGCAACATCGACATCATTAAGGACAGGCAGGTGATAAACATTCCTGATCTGCGCATGGCTACCGTGATGGGCAGCAAGCGGATCAACCGCATACATGCGGCTGCTGACAAGGCCTACCTTGCCTGCGACTTTGGGATTATTGAACTGGACCTGAACAGGTACCTGATCAATGACACGTATTATATCGGTTCGCAGGGCGGGCAGCTTAAGGTGTACGACCTGGCCATCAGCGCTTCGCATTTCTATGCCGCCACCAGTGAAGGCCTGAGGGTGGCCGGGCTCGATGCCCCGAACCTGGCAGACTACCGGAACTGGCAGCATGCGATGATCACCGGCATGCCCGGTGAGCAGGTTACCCTGGCAGCATTGCACCAGGGCAGGGTCATCATCAACCTTTCGAACCAGCAGGGCGACTTCCTGTATTACTATGATGGGATGGGCTGGCAGCTGTTCGACCCTTTCAGCGAGAACTACGCCGTTTACCGGAAAAGTAATATACGCAGCAGCCAGGGCTATCTGTTGATTTCCACCAGGCACTGGATCGACATCTTTGACGGGGACCTTGCCTTTGTACGAAGGGTTCAGCATTATCCCGATGGTGGGGTCAGGTCGCAGGATGCCATCTTTGACCGCGAGCAGTTGCTCTGGATTGGCGATGAGGCGGAGGGCCTGGTTCGCGAGCACCCTGACAGGACCTATGAGTTTATCCGTCTTCCCGGGCCGCGTACCGCCAATGCTTTCGCGCTGGGCAGCAACAGCGGCAGGCTGTGGGTGGCCCCCGGAAACATTTCAAGAGGGGGCAGCAACGCCTGGAACCAGGATGGAATATTTATCTTTGACCGGGGGAAATGGTCGTCGTACAGCCGCTGGTCCGTTGATCAGCTGATCGATGTGTGGGATATCATACGCATAAGGCCCGACCCGTCGAACCCCGACAGGGCCTATGCGGCCTCCTGGTCTTCGGGCCTGCTGGAGATCAACACCTCCGGCGTCGAAAAACGGCACGACCATACCAACAGCACACTGAGACGGCGCTTCGAGATCGATGATTTCACGCGTGTTGGCGGGGTGGCCATAGACCGGAGGAAAAATGTATGGGTAACCAACTCCCAGGTGCAACGGCCCCTGTCGGTGATGAAACCGGACGGGCAGTGGCTGTCATTCCCTGGCTCACCCCATATGGCCCCCAACCAGGTGGTAGGCAATATCATGATCGACCAGTCTGACCAGAAATGGGTGATCCTTCACCAGGGCGGCGGGATTTTTCTCTTCAGGGAAAACAACCTCGACAGCGACAACGATTTCCAGGCGAGGCGGCTGACCACCCAGCACGGGCTGCCCAGCAACGAGGTTTACAGCCTTGCGGCAGACCACAACGGATACATATGGGTTGGCACCGCCGAAGGGGTGGCCGTCTTTTACTCACCGGCAAGGGCATTCACCGGAGAGGCTTTCAACGCGCAGCGCATCGTGGTCGATCAGGACGGTTTTGGCGGATACCTCTTCGACGATGAAACCATACAGGCCATTGTGGTCGATGGCTCCAACAAAAAGTGGTTTGCCACCGCACGCTCAGGTGCCTTCCTGCTCTCTGCCGACGCCAGGGAAACCATCCTCCATTTCAATGCGAACAACAGCCCCATGCCGTCAAACAACGTGTTGGATATCTCCATCATGGAACATACCGGCGAAGTGTTCTTTGCCACCGACAAGGGCGTTGTCTCCTACAGGGCCATGGCAACGGCCGGAGGTACAACGCACAGCGATGTGCTTGCCTACCCCAACCCGGTAAGACCCGGTTATAACGGGTACATTGCCATCAGGGGACTGGTGACCAACGCATTTGTCAAAATCACCGATATTGCCGGAAACCTTGTTTTTGAAACCGTTGCCGAAGGAGGACAGGCCGTCTGGAACGGACAGGACCTTTCCGGCCGACGACCAGGCAGCGGTGTGTACCTGGTGTTCTCTACCAACAGCGACGGCACAGAGACAATGGTCACCAAGATACTTTTTATCAATTGATGAAAGGCAGGATCATCCCATGAAAAGCCATGTAAGTGAAGGTTCATCATACGTTTGCAGGGCTGCAGACCGGGTGCACGGGCCTGCATGCCCGGTTATGCAACCAACTAACAATAGCAGTTAACAGGGCCATGATACACAAAACCGCAGGCATCGTTTTGCACAGCTTCAGGTACAGGGAGACCAGCATTATAGCCCGTATCTTTACCCGCGATCTCGGCTTGCAGTCATACCTCGTGCCCGGCGTAAGAAAAACACGGGCCACCATCAGGCAAAACCTCTTCCAGCCATTAACCCTCGTCGACATGGTGGTGTTTCACAAGGAAAAGTCAGGCCTTCAGCATATAAAGGAAATCAACTGCCACGAGAGCTATGCCAGCATCCCCTACGATATCATGAAATCGTCGGTTGCGATATTCCTGTCGGAGATGCTGACCAAGTCATTGAAGGAACGGGATCCCAATCCCGAGATGTTCGATTTCATCGTCAGCTCCTTGCGTTTTCTGGATCAGGCAAAAGGAAAGACAACCGACTTCCACCTGGTCTTTTTAATGCAGCTGAGCCGCTATCTGGGCTTTCAGCCCAGGAAAAACTTCGACGCCGCATACTGTTTCTTCAACCTCAGAGAAGGCTTGTTCCAGCCTGTGTTCAGCGGCGAGAACGAATGCCTCGACAGGGATCTGAGCCGCTTGTTCCACCAGCTTAGCAACGCAGACTTTGATCAGCTCGACCAGATGAACATCCCCATCTCCATGCGCCGGTCGCTGCTGAGAAAAACAATAGATTACTACCGCTTCCACCTGTCCGGCTTTCAGGAAGTCAGGTCGCACCTCGTACTGGAAATGACGTTGAACTAATTGATCACATGCACCTTCGTATCTTCCATGCCCGGGAAACGGCTGAACCAGTGGAGGCGGTTGGCGGTGCTGGGCTCAAACCAGTAGGGGGTATACATATGGTCTGAAGTGGCGGTATAGCCGTTTACACTTATCAGGTGCAGGGCTTGTGCGGCCAGCATGGCATCGAGCTGGTAAAAGATGGCGTTTGTCCGCATCGTATCGGGCTCGTACGAGACAATGCTCCCCGGGGGCAGGTGCCCCATCTTGCCAACCAGTACCTCGTGCCTTTCCTTTATGCCGGCCTTTTCCATCCTTACTATTTTCGTGGGATGGCTCAGGTTTTCCACGATGAGCAGGGCGATAAAACCTGCCAGGACCAGGTTTTTGCGGGATACCCCCGCGCTGACACTGTTCATGACGGCCGTGACGGCAAAGGCAAGCGCCATTCCGATGAACAGCAGCTCGATATTGATGATCCGCGTCATGGCGCGCATGGCGCCAAAACCGGGTAGCTGATGCAGGAAGTAGTACAGGGAATGCTGGTCTATCCTCAGATAGAAGAAAAAGATGATAAAGCCTGCCAGGAAGAACCATTTGAGCGCGGGAGAGAAGAGTGCGCCGGTTTTGCTTTTGGGTTTGATCACGGCCACTGTCAGCATGATGAAAACCGTGATGAAGCCTGCGAGTGCGAGCCCTCCCGGGAAGATCCAGTGGTCCCAGAAGGCGGTATAGCCATCAACCAGCCTGTGCAGGGGCGCATACACGATGGAGGCGGGATGTGCCGCCAGGTAGCTGGAGGGGGTGGGGATGCTGTGGCTGACATCGTGAAAGGCCTGCAGCCCCACATGCCCGGCCCGGCGCATGTAAGGCAGAAAGAGCCGGAGCATAAGCCAGAGGTTGAGCATCAGCGCTCCGGCATAGACCGGAACGTCGGCCATGGATTTTAACCTGACGAGGAGGTGCTGCCAACGGGTCAGAAGGCCGAAAATAAACAGGATGCCGAAGGGAATGGCTGACATGAACCCCAGGTATATCCCACAATAGAACTGATAAACCAGCAGGGTCACCGACAGGGCAAAATCCCTGGCTTTAAAGTCTTTCAGCCAGAGCAAAAGAAATAGCAGCGACAGGGGCATGGCGTATCGCGGAAAGGTTTGCGCATGGTTCATCTGGGAGGTGATGCTGAGGGAGAAAGCATAGACAAAGGCTGCTATGGCCGCGGTCTTTTTGTTGTTCAGCAGGTGCTCGGCCAGCTTGTAGGACGCCCAGTAGTTCAAAAATGTTATGGCCAGCAGCCAGAGCTGGAAGGCGGTGAAAATATCGGCGCCCAGCCACCGGAACAAGGCAAATACCGGCGCGGCACCCAGGTAATTCTCCGAATAGGTGATCACCTCGGCCTCGGGGTACATGAAACCGGCATTCCAGTAAGCGCTAATCTCACGGCCAAAGTATTGCTTTGCATGCTCCAGCACGAAGATGTTAAAGCGGGTGTCGCCCATGTCGCCCGGCAAAAACCGGAAATCAAACCCGACATAGGGAAACGTAACGGCCATGATGCCGATGAGGAAAACTACCCAGAACCAGGGGTTCATCCCAGGAAATAAATCCCTGATTTTCATATGCTCACACGGGTTGTATTCATGACAGGGCGAAGGACATAACCTGCTATTGCCGGCATGGTGTTTGTCTGCAGCAGGTGTTGCTGAACATACCCGGACAGGTTTTCCGGCGCAAAGATACGTCCCTTCCCCGATTTTTTGTATTTTTATCCGGACAAAAATTGATGACGCCTGTAGAGACGCGATTTATCGCGTCTCCAAAAACAACCTGGCCGGATGACATTCCTGAATCAACGGGTTATCGCGTCTCCAAAAACAACCTGGCCGGATGACATTCCCGAATCAACGGGTTATCG
>Ga0114946_10000980_pt1 | contig 19714 bp, 18 predicted proteins | sample WalLakDeSediment_FD_88676 | JGI IMG/M metagenome (GOLD analysis project Ga0114946, IMG submission 88676) | Lake sediment microbial communities from Walker lake, Nevada to study Microbial Dark Matter (Phase II) - Walker Lake 11/02/13 Deep Sediment | ecosystem: Environmental > Aquatic >...
CCAGCCGGTCCGCGTGGGCGGGGCCCGGGTCGAGCTGACGGCGGACCTCCTGAACGTCCTGAACCTGCTCAACAGCGAGTGGGGGCGGGTCTGGGAAGTGGATCCCCTGGTCCCCATCCTGGGGATCACCACCCGGGCGGAGCAGGGGCTGGACGGCCCGCTCCCGAGATCCGCCCCGATCCTGGGGTATACGGGGGGCGTTACCCGGGATGCGGAGGGGCAGGTCCGGCCGGTCCTTCCCCACAACCTGATCGTGCCCGCCTCCCAGTGGCAGGCACAGATCGGGCTGCGCGTGAGCTTCTGATGGACGACCGTCCACCTCGGCCCGGGGGGGGCGCCGCGTGAGTCCCGTCGGGGCAGGGAGGCGAAGGGGGGTCGTGACGGGGGTCATGGCCGCGGCCTTCGGGGGGCTCTTCCTCCTCGTTGCCCCGCCCCCGGTCATGGCCCAGTCCCTGGTGCTTGGACGGGTGATGGACGGAGAGACGGGGGGGGCGATCCCCGGGGCCTCGGTGGTCCTGACGTCCGCAGGGCTCCAGGGAGCGGGGCGCCTTGCGGCGGTGACCGATGCCGATGGGCGGTTTCGCATCGAGGAGCTGGAGGCCGGAAGTTATCAGCTCACCGTGAGCCACCTGGCCTGGGCCGACGTGGAGCGGACCCTCCAGGTGGCCGGCGGGGGGCGCGTGACCGAGGTGGCGGTGGAACTCTTCCGGGAGGTGGTGTCGGTCTCGCCCATCGTGGTCCGGGTGGACCCCCGGCCCACCTTCGGACCCCTGGGCGAGGTCTACCAGCGGATGGAGCACATGGAGCGACTGGGGCAGGGGCGGTTCTGGGACCGGGAGGCCATCGTGGAGTCCGGGACGAACCGTCTCACCACCCTGCTGAGCACCATGGTGGGGGTCCGGGTGGTGGGGGGGGCGGTCCTCCTCACCTCCACCCCGGGGCGTTCGGCGGGGGCCAGCCGGTGCGATCCCCTCCTGTTCGTCAACGGGACCCTCTTTCCCCTTCGAGGAGAGAGCCTGGACCAGGTGGTCCCCCTCTCCGAGCTGGAGGTGGTGGAGGTGTACCGGAGGCCCTCCCAGCTCCCGGCGGAGTACAGCGGAAGCGACGCCCGGTGCGGGGTCATCGCTGTCTGGACCCGGCGGGGCTGAGCGGACCCACCGAACGCCTGAAGGCGCGTCGGCTCCCTTCTCCGAGGGCTCCGGGGGCGAGGGGTGGAATTCCGGCGCCGGAGAGGGTACGATCCGGAAGATCATCCAGCCGTCGGCTCGCGGTGCTGCGGCACCCTCCCGACGGTTTTCCACGGTCTGTTCCCCACGCCCAGGATCCCCGATGAGCGACGCCGCAAGGGCAACCTCCCCCCTCCCGGACGGTGGCTCCGCCGCTTCTTCCGCTCCCGTCCACCCCTCCCCCTCGGAGGATTCCTCGTTCGACGCCCTCTGGGCCCGAGCCCGGAAGGTCCTGCCCGGCGGCGTGAACTCCCCGGTCCGGTCCTTCCGGTCGGTGGGTGGCCGTCCGTTCTTCGTGGACCGGGGCGAGGGACCGTACCTCATCGACACCGAGGGGAAGCGCTACATCGACTACATCATGTCGTGGGGCCCGCTGGTCATGGGCCACGCCCACCCCCTCCTGGTGGAGGCCCTGGAGGCCCAGCTCACGCGGGGGACCAGCTACGGCGCCCCCACCGCGGCCGAGGTGGAGATGGCGGAGCGCCTCGTGCACCTGGTCCCGAGCCTGGACATGGTCCGCCTGGTGAACTCCGGGACCGAGGCCACCATGAGCGCCCTCCGCGTGGCCCGCGGGTTCACGGGGCGGGACCGGTTCCTCAAGTTCACCGGGTGCTACCACGGCCACGCCGATCCCTTCCTCGTGGCGGCGGGCTCCGGGGTGGCCACTCTGGGGCTTCCCAACTCCCCCGGGGTTCCCGAGCCGGTGGCCCGGGACACGGTGGTCCTCCCCTTCAACGACGCCGACCAGGTCCGGGATCTCTTCCGGCGTGAGGGCGACACGATTGCCGCCATCTTCCTCGAGCCCGTCATGGGGAACGCGGGGCTGATCCTTCCCGAACCCGGCTACCTGGAGGCGCTCCGGGAGATCACCGAGGCGCACGGCGCCCTCCTGGTCTTCGACGAAGTCATGACCGGCTTCCGGGTGGGACTTGGCGGGGCCCAGGAGCGCTTTGGCGTGACGCCCGACCTCACGACGCTGGGGAAGGTCATTGGCGCCGGGCTCCCGGTGGGGGCTTTCGGGGGACGCCGGGAGATCATGGAGCAGGTGGCGCCGGCAGGTCCCATCTACCAGGCCGGAACCCTTTCCGGGAACCCCCTGGCCACCGCGGCCGGAAACGCCCAGCTGGCGTGGCTCGAGGCCAACGATCCCTTCCCCGCGCTGGAGACCTATGCCCGTCGGCTGGTCGACGGACTCCTCAAGGCTCTGGGGGATGCAGGGATCCCCGCCTCGGGCGGGGTTGCAGGCTCCATGTTCGGCGTCTTCTTCCACCCGGGGCCGGTTCGGAGCTTCGAGGATGCGAAGGCTGCCGACATCGAGCGGTTCAACCGCTTCCACCGGGCCATGCTGGAACGGGGTGTGTTCCTGGCCCCGTCGGCCTTCGAGGCGGGGTTCCTTTCCATCCGCCACGGGGAGGCGGAACTGGAGGCCACGCTGGCGGCGGCCCGGGCGGCGGCCGAGGAGGTGGCAGGATGAGGGCGCACGGGGAGCGACGTGGAGCAGGGGGGGGCGTGAACCCTGCCTGGAGGATCCGGATCCGCGCCGCCCTGGGCCTGGTGCTGACCGGAGCCGCCCTGGTCCTGGCAGCCGGGGCCGCCGCGACCCCGGCGGCGGCGCAGGCGGTGACCCTCGACGAGTTCGACTACGAGAACCTGGCCTTTCGGGGGGTGATGCTGGACCTGGGCTGGGTCCGTCCCGGCCGGGTCGTCCCCACCCAGTCCTTCGGGGCCCGCTTCGACCTCGGCTTTCTCGGGCCCGGAGTTCGGGTGACGGCAGGCTTCTCCCGGTGGGCCTCCACCCTTCGCCAGGCCGAAGTGGCCGTCTTCGAGCGCCAGCTGGCCGACCTGGTGGAGGGGGAAACCGGGGAGCGGCCCCCGGTGAGCCTCGGGCGAATCACCTGGTCCGATGTGGCGCTGAACGCCGATGCCCACGCGGTGTGGCGAATCCCGGGCGGCGTCCTGACCTACGCCGGAGTCGGGGGCACGGCCCACGTGATGCGGGGAGGGGGCGACGCGGTTGACGGCACCTTCGTGGAGGATCTCCTGAACACCATCCGGGCCGGGATCAACATCCATGGGGGCGTGGAGCTTCCGCTGGGGGAACGACTTCGGGTGGTGGGGGAATCCCGCATCGAACTGGTCCAGAGCGTGACCTACGCCCAGGTCCGGGCCGGCCTCCAGTACACCTGGGGTCCGGTGGCGCCGGGCGAGCAACGCTGACCTCGCCATTCCCCGTGCTGGCCCGGGTCCCCCTCCCGGTCATCGGCGCCATCGGCGGTGTCCTGCTGGGGGTTGGGCTTCCGCCCCTGGCCTTCCCTCCGCTGGCCTTTCTCGGGGTCCTGACCTTCGCCTACGTGCTGGACCGGGCGACCGGGACGCGGGGCGCGGCGCTGGCGGGGGGCGCCTTCGCGGGCGCCGCCAGCCTGGTGGCCCTCCACTGGGTCCCGGCAGCCGCCGAGCCCTGGCTGGGGCTCGGCGGCGGGCTCGCGGCCGGCCTTTCCACCTGGATGCTCCACGCCTGCGCCGGGGCCCTTGTGGTTGCGGCCTCCACGCACCTCAGGGAAACCCTCCCCCTCGCCCTCCGGGCCGGTGCGGCGTGGGGCGTGCTGGAATGGCTTCCGGGCGCCATCCCCGTGCTCGGCCTCCCGTGGTTCGCCGTGGCCGCGAGCCTTACGGGTTGGCCCGCACTCCTCCCCGTGGTGGCCGTGGCCGGGAGCGGAGGGGTGGGGATCCTTCTCGCGGCCGTTCTCGGGGCCGGGATCCACGCACGCCGGGCTCCCCGGGTGGCGGCGGGGGTCATGGTAGCGACGGTGGCGGTCGTCGCCTCGACCGCGCTCCTTCCGGCCGCTCCCGGACCCACCGGAGGCGTGAACCGCATGGCTGCGCTGGAATGGGAGCGCTCCCGGGCCGAGGTGGCGGATGCGGAGCGCCTGCGGGCCCGGGTGGAGGCCATGCTTCGCATCCCCCTCCCCTCCGACGATCCCGGCCGGGATCCGGTGGCGGTGCTCTGGCCCGAAGCTCCGCTCCCGGGCGTTCCGGGCGTCGATGCCGGTGCGGCGGGGGAGGGAGAGGACCTCCTCACGCGGTACCTGCGCCGCGTCCAGGCCACGGGGGACCCGGGAGCGGAGGAGGCTCCGGGGGAACGGGTCCTCGAGGATCCGCCACCTCCTGGAGTCGGCGAAGCCCCGTCGCCAGACCGCGTGGCCCCCGAATTCGGGGCCGTCACCGGGATCCAGGCCCTGGTCGCCGGGCGTCGGTACAACGCCCTGGTGCGGACCGGGTCGCTGGATGAAGCCCCCGAAGGCGTGCACCGGAAGCGGTACCTGGTTCCCGGGGTGGAGCGCAGCACCCTGACCGCGCCTGGCCGGGAAGGTCGGGGCCTCGCCCCCGGGGCCGGGGCGCTTCCCTTCTCCTGGGGTAGCGTGCAGGTGGGTGGGCTCATCTGCTTCGAGATCCTCGTCCCTTCGGAGGCCGCACGACTCCGGCGCCGGGGCGCCACCCTCCTGGTCCAGGCGACGAACGACGCCATGCTCCAGCCGGGGGGGCGATTTCCGGTGGCAGGGGATGCGGCCCGCCGCCAGCACGAGGCCATGCTCCGACTCCGGGCGGCCGAGTTCCGGATGCCCGCGGTTCGGGCCGCCCACGGCGGACAGGCCCGGGCTGCCGGACCCGACGGGCGGAGCCTTGAGCCCGCAGCCGTCATTCTCCTTGGAGACGGGGAAGGACGGTGGGTGGAGTTCGATCTCCCTCCGGCGGCCGCGCCCCCCCCGTCGGCCTGGGTCGGTCCTCCCCTGGGCCCCCTGGCCCTGGCGATCCTTGTCCTTCCGCTTGTGGCCCTCTGGCGCCGGGAGCAGATTCTCGCAGCGGGAGGGCGGTGAAGCAGCAGGGCGGCGCCAGGTGAACGGCGCCTGGAGGACGGCACCAGGAGGACGGCGCCAGGAGGGCGGCGCCAGGAGGGCGGCGATGGACCCCGTTGAGAAGAGGCTCCGGATCCGGTATCTTACCGGGCTGTATCCTAGGGACCCAACCACGGGTCCCGTCGCTGTTCGATCCTGTTCCTGTTCCTGTTCCGGGCGCACCCGGACGCGGAGACGTACGATGAAGCCAGGGATCCATCCCGAATACCGGCCCGCCAAGGTCATCTGCTCCTGCGGCACGACCTTCGACACCCGCGCCACCCAGGAGGAGATCCGGGTGGAAATCTGCTCGGTCTGCCACCCGTTCTATACCGGGAAGCAGCGCCTGGTGGACACCGCCGGCCGCGTTGAGCGGTTCAACCGCAAGTACCTGACCTCCTCGAACTGACCGGGGCCGACTCCAGCCATGTCCGGTGGCAGTCCCGCGGACGGTGGTCCCGAGAGGGGTCGTCGGCCCCCGTCGGAACCGTCGCCCCTGGATCAGCGCGTCGAGCAGCGTCTGCATGAGGTGATCGCCCGCTTTACCGGGGTGGAGATGAACCTCGCCGACCCCTCGCTCTCGCGGGATCCGGACCGGATTCGTCGCCTGGGACAGGAGCGGGCCGAGCTGGAGCCGGCCGCCGTCGCGGCCCGGGAGCTCATGGTCCTGGTGGAGGAGTGGCGGGGGGCCGTGGAACTCCGCGACCAGGCGGGGGACGCCGAGCTCCGGGAAATGGCCAGGGTCGAAGCCGAGACGCTGGAGCGCCGGATCCGTTCCCTCGAGGAGCGGGCTCGGCGCCTTCTCGTTCCCGGGGATCCCCTTGCCGATCGAGCTGCCGTGCTCGAGGTCCGTGCCGGGACCGGGGGCGACGAGGCCGGACTCTTCGCCGCCGACCTTCTCCGCATGTACCAGCGCTACGCCGAACGACGACGGTGGACCATGGAGCTCATGGAATTCTCGGAGGGGATCCCCGGATCCGTCCGGGAGGCCATCTTCACGGTTCGCGGACCGGGAGTCTATGGAACGCTCCGGTTCGAGTCCGGGGTGCACCGGGTGCAGCGGATTCCGGCCACGGAGAGCCAGGGGCGCATCCACACCTCCGCGGCCACGGTGGCCGTGCTCCCGGAAGCCGAGGAGGTGGATGTGACGCTGGATCCCGCGGATCTCCGCATCGACGTCTTCCGGTCCTCGGGACCGGGAGGGCAGAGCGTGAACACCACGGATTCGGCGGTGCGCATCACGCATCTCCCCACCGGCATCGTCGCCACCTGCCAGGACGAGAAGTCCCAGCACAAGAACAAGGCCAAGGCCATGACGGTGCTGCGGAGTCGGATCCTGGACCGGCGAGTGGCGGAGCACGAGGGAGCCCGGGCCCGGGCGCGAAAGGCGCAGGTGGGGACGGGCGATCGCTCGGCGAAGATCCGGACCTACAACTTCCCGCAGAACCGGGTCACCGATCACCGCATCGGACTCACGCTGCACCAGCTGGAGGGCGTCCTGGACGGGGAGCTGGATCCGCTCCTGGATGCGCTCCGCCTCGCCGCCGACGAGGAACGCCTGGCCGCCGAGCTGGGAAGCGATACGTCCGGGCCCTCCGGCGGACTGTCGTGATGACGGCGCCCCCCCGCCCCCGCTTCACCGAGCCGGTGGACCCGCCGCCGGAGGGGCGCCCCTGGACGGCTCTGCATCTCCTCCGGTGGAGCACCCAGTACCTTGAGGGGAAGGGGGTTCCGGATGTTCGCCTCGACGTGGAACACCTTCTGGCCGATGTGCTTGGGATGGCTCGCCTCGAGCTCTACCTTCACTTTGACCGCCCCCTGACCCCGGACGAACTGGCCCGGTTTCGACCCCGGCTCCAGGAGCGGGCGCGGCGCCGGCCTCTCCAGTACATTCTTGGCAAGGCGGCGTTTCGGGACCTGGAGCTGGAGGTGGACGAACGGGTGCTGATTCCGCGACCCGAAACCGAGGAGCTGGTGGAAGCGGTGCTCACCCGTGTACGGGAATGGGGGCGGGACGGACTGGTCGCCGCGGACGTGGGCACGGGAAGCGGCGCCATTGCCCTCGCCCTAGCGTCGGAGGGGCCCTTTCGCCACGTGCTTGCCACGGATCGCTCCCCGGAGGCGCTGGAGGTGGCGAGCCGGAATGCCGAGCGCCTCGGTCTGGATCGCCGGGTGAGCTTCCACGAAGGCGATCTGCTCGCGGCCCTTCCGCCGGGGACCCGGGTTCAGGTTCTGGTCTCGAACCCCCCCTACGTGGCGGAGGCGGAGCTGGCCGGGTTGGCCCCTGAAGTGCGATCGTGGGAACCCCGGGGTGCCCTCACGGCGCCCGATGGAGGGTTCGCCCTCCTGGAGGCCATCATGCGGCAGGCCCCTTCGGTGGTGGAGCCCGGGGGGCTCCTGGCGCTCGAGATGGGCATGGGGCAGGGGAGGCGGGCACTGGCCCTCCTCCGTGAACTTCCCGCCTGGGAAGGGGGTGTGGTCCTTCGGGACCTCTCGCGCCGGGAGCGCATCCTCCTGGCCACGCGGACTCGGAACGACCCGGGTCGGACAGCGTCCGGCGCGGAGGCGAACCGAGGGATGGAAGACGGCAGGACCGACCACGGGAGCGACCCGGGGCGGACAACGGAACGATGAACGAAGGGCGGTACCCGATGTCGAAGATCGAAGAGCTGGCGATGGACCTGGGGCAGGCCCTGGGGCGCACCGACGAGTACCAGGCACTTCGCCGTGCGGCCCAGACCGTGGATGACGACCGGGAGCTCACGGAACTCCGCAACGCGCTGCAGGCGCTGGAGAGCGAGCTCATGACCTCGCTCCGGGCCGGGCAGGAGCCCTCGGACGAGGACAAGGATCGCTACGAGGCCCTGGCGCGGGATCTCCAGTCCAAGGCGGTCTATCAGCGCCTCGTGGCGGCCCAGGCCAACTTCGACAAGGTCCTGCAGCGTGCCAACGAGACCATTTCGCAAGGCATCGAGCAGGGCGCACAGGGGCGGATCATCCTCTCCTCCTGAGTCCTCCGGTGCCGCAGTCCTCCGGTGCCGTGCGGGCCGCCGCCGATCTCCCACGGAACGATCTCCATGCCCTCGCTTCAGCAACTTCGTGGTCCTGTCTACCGGATCATCGACCCGGTGACCCGGGCCCTGATCCGCTGGCGGGTGCACCCCAACGCCATCACCACGATCGGCTTTGCCGTCACAGTGCTGGCGGGCTGGCTGTACCACCTGGACCATGTCCGGCTGGCCGGGCTCTGTGTACTCCTGGGGGGCCTTTCCGATATCTTCGACGGGCGAGTGGCCCGGGAGAGCGGCCTCGCCTCCAAGTTCGGCGCGTTCTACGACGCCACGCTGGACCGCGCCAGCGAGATCGTGGTCTTCATCGGACTGATCTCGCTCTACATCCAGTACGGCAGCTCCATGGCGGACGTGTGGATGATCTACGTCATCGCCGTGGCCATCGGTGGGTCCCTCATGGTCAGCTACACCCGGGCCAAGGCCGAGGCGCTGGGGCTGGACTGCTCGGTGGGCTTCATGCAGCGGGCCGAACGACTGGTCCTTCTTGGCGGCGGCTCGCTCTTCTTTGGACTGATGTGGGATGGCGCGGTCCTGAAGGGGATCCTCATCCTCCTGGCCGTGACCACGGTCCTCACCACGATCCAGCGCATCGTCTGGGTCTACCAACACGCGGCGGGGGTGCCCCTTGACGGGGCGCCCGTCCCGGAAGCCCCGGTTCCGCCTTCCACCACGAACGACGACGGAGCAACCCCGTGACTGATCGACCCCACGTCAAGCCGGCCGAAGGGCGTCTCGGCATCCTTCTCCCCGGTTTCGGAGCCGTGGCCACCACCGTGGTGGCCGGGGTGGAGGCCGCCCGAAAGGGGCTGGCCAAGCCCATCGGATCAGTGACCCAGATGCAGACGATCCGGCTTGGCAAGCGGACCGATGGGCGGGCCCCCCTGATCAAGGACTTCGTTTCCCTCACGCCGCTGGAGGACATCGTCTTCGGGGCCTGGGATCCGATCCCCGATGACGGCTACGAGAGCGCCCGGGTGGCCGGCGTTCTGGACCGGCACCACATCGACGCCATGGAGGACTTCCTCCGCTCCGTGAAGCCCATGCCCGCCGTCTTCGACAAGAACTACGTGCGGCGGCTGGACGGCCCGAACGTGAAGACGGGGAGCAACAAGTTCGAACTGGCCCAGCAGCTCCGGGAAGACATCCAGCGCTTCAAGGCCGAACATGACTGTGCCCGTCTCGTCATGGTCTGGTGCGGCTCCACCGAGATCTTCCTCCGCCCCGGCGCGGTGCACGAGACGCTGGAAAGCTTCGAGGCGGCCATGAAGGCCAACGACGACGCCATCGCCCCGAGCATGATCTACGCCTACGCCGCCATCATGGAGGGCGTCCCCTACGCCAACGGCGCCCCCAATCTCTCCGCCGACATCCCGGCGCTGGAGAAGGAGGCGAAGAAGCGGGGAATCCCCATCGGTGGAAAGGACTTCAAGACCGGCCAGACCCTGATGAAGACGATCCTGGCCCCGGGCTTCAAGGCCCGGATGCTGGGGATCGACGGGTGGTTCTCCACCAACATCCTCGGGAACCGCGACGGCGAGGTGCTGGACGACCCCGACTCCTTCAAGACGAAGGAGGAGTCCAAGCTGAGCGTGCTGGACAACATCCTCCAGCCCGAGATGTACCCGGACCTCTACGGGAACCTCTACCACAAGGTCCGCATCAACTACTACCCCCCCCGGGGCGACAACAAGGAAGGGTGGGACAACATCGACATCCGTGGCTGGATGGGCTACACGATGCAGATCAAGGTGGATTTCCTCTGCCGGGACTCCATCCTCGCCGCTCCCATCGTGCTGGACCTGGCCCTCTTCCTGGACCTGGCCTCTCGGGCCGGGATGGGCGGGGTGCAGGAGTGGCTCTCCTTCTACTTCAAGAGCCCCCAGACCCTCCCGGGCCTCTACGCCGAGCACGACATCTTCATCCAGCACCGGAAGCTCAAGAACACGCTCCGCTGGATGGGGGGCGAGGAGCCCCTGACCCACCTGGGCCAGGACTACGACCCCCACGGCGCCGAGGACGAGTGACCGACGGGACCCGCGATCCGCGACCGGGGGAGGGCTCCTCCTCCCCCGGACCGGGGCTCCCCGGCGAGGGACCCCCGGTCCCCGGTGAGCCCCGGGGGGTCTTCCTGGTCCTGGAAGGGGTGGAGGGGGCCGGCAAGACCACCCAGCTCCACCTCCTCCGGGAGGAACTCGAGCGCCGGGGCTTCCCGGTGGTGCAGGCCCGGGAACCGGGGGGCACGCCGGTGGGGGAGGCGGTTCGGGCCGTCCTTCTGGACCGGGTGGAGCTGGACATGCCCGCGGAGTCCGAACTCTTCCTCATGCTGGCAGCCCGCGCGGCCTTCGTGCGGGATGTGGTGAAACCGGCCCTGGAGGCGGGGGCGGTCATGCTGGCGGATCGGTTCGAGACCTCCACCTTCGCCTACCAGGGGCATGGGCGAGGGCTTCCCCTTGCCGAGGTTCGTCGGCTCAATGCCTTTGCCACCGGGGGGCTGCGGCCGGATCTTGTCCTGATTCTGGATCTCCCCCTCTCCGAGGGTCGGGACCGGCAGCGGCGGGAGGGGAAGGACGCCGACCGCATCGAGCGGGGCGGGGAGGACTTCCACGGCCGGGTGGCCCGGGGGTACCGGACCCTGGCGACCTCGGATCCGGAGGTGGTCCTGGTGGACGCAAGGGGCGACGAAGCCACCATCCACGCCCGAATCCTCGATGTGCTGACGCCGCTCCTCGCCCGGGTTGGACCGGAACCCCGGGTGCGCCCAGGGGGTCTCAGCGAGGGGGTACCGGCCTCCAGGGTCCCTCCGCCCGCCCGCCCGATCTCCTCCGACACCTCCGACTCCCCCGACTTCGCATGAGCGCTCGCCCAGCCCCCTTCGGACCCGTGGTCGTTCTCGTCCTGGCCCTCGTGGCCGGGGGGTGGTTCCTTCAGAGGGGGGTGGCCCAGGGGCAGAACGTGTACGTGCAGTCCCGCCTCTTTCAGGAGGTGCTGGACCACGTGGCTGACCGGTTCGTGGACGCGGTGGACCGCGAGCGGCTCTACGAGTTCGCCATCGAAGGGCTCCTCCAGGAACTGGGGGATCCCAACACCGCGCTCCTGAACGTGCAGACCTACGAGAACTTCCGCATCCAGACCGAAGGCGACTACGGCGGAATCGGTCTCGAGATCGTGGAGCGGGACAACTTTGTGACCGTGGTCGGGCCCATCCCCGGGACACCCGGTGCCCGGGCAGGCATTCGGCCCGGAGACCGGATCGTGGAGGTGGATGATCGGGACATCCGTGGCTGGACGAGCCAGGAGGCCGTGCAGATCCTGCGCGGCCCGCCCGGAGCCTCGGTCACGGTCATGGTGGACCGCCCCGGGGTCGAGGGCCTCATCGAGTTCGTGCTGGAACGGGCACGGATCCAGCTGCGCTCCGTGCCCTTCGCCACCCTCATGGAGGGTGATGTGGGCTACATCCCTCTTGGCGTCTTCAACGAGGGCGCGATCCGGGAGGTACGGGCCGCTGCGGATTCCCTTCGGAACGCCGGGGCCCGGTCCCTGATCCTGGACCTTCGGGGGAACCCGGGGGGGATCCTGGAGCAGGGAATCGGCGTGGCCGATCTCTTCCTCCCCGCCCAGGTGGCCGTGGCCGAGACCCAGGGTCAGTCCCGCGAACAGAATCAGCGCTTCGGCACCGGTTCCGCCGACCGATTCGAGGGGATGCCGCTCGTCGTGCTGGTGGACCGGGGAAGCGCCTCGGCTTCCGAGATCGTGGCCGGGGCCCTGCAGGACCATGACCGCGCCCTGGTTGTCGGGGGCACCACGTTCGGGAAGGGGTCGGTCCAGACGCTGTTCACCCTCACCGGGGGGAACGTCCTGAAGCTCACCACGGCCCGCTGGTACACGCCGGCCGGTCGATCCATCGAGCGGGTGGTGCCCGTCTCCGCCGACGAGGACGAGACCCGGACGGCCCCTGCGCCTGCGCCCCAGAGCGTTTCCCTGGCGGTAGACGGGCAGTTCGTGTTCCCGCCGGATACGGCGGGCCGGCCCACGGTGCAATCCATGGCCGGGCGGACGCTCTATGCCGGGGGAGGGATCGTGCCCGACCTCCTGGTCACGGCGGACACGCTCACCTCGGAGGAGCAGCGGGCGGTCAGGGCCCTCTTCACCGAGGGGGGGCGCTACAACGCCGGGGTCTTCAACTACGCCGTGAACTACCTCCGGGAACGGGGCGACCCCGGGGTGCCGGGCCGGACACCGGACTTCGAGGTGGGGGAGACCGAGATGGCCGAGCTCTACCGGTCCCTCCGGGCCAGGGAATTCGGCATCGATCAGGCGACGTGGCAGCGGGCCCAGCGGTTCGTCCAGTTCCAGCTCGAGGGGGAGATCGCCCTCCAGGGATGGGGCGAACTCGGACAGTTCCTCCGCAAGGCTCCGTCGGATGTTCCCCTCCAGCAGGCGCTGGAGCGGCTCCGCGCCGCCCCTTCGGTTCAGGCCCTCCTCGATGTGCCGGGAGCCGCCGCCGGATCGGAGGCCGACGCATCCCCCGCCCCCCCCGCTCCGGACGCGGACCGCTGAGCCTCCTGGCCATCGCCCTCGCCCTGGGGGTCGGTGCTCTCACGGGGATGCTTTCCGGGCTTCTGGGAATCGGGGGGGGGACCGTCCTCGTTCCCTTTCTCTACCTCCTCATGGCCCATCCCGAGTGGTCCGGGGTGATGGCGGACCCCGCCCAGCACGCCACCCTGGCCCATGCCACCTCCCTGGCGGTGATCGTCCCCACCTCCCTGGCGGGAATGGTCGCGTTCCGCCGCCACGGGCTCGTGGACTGGAACATCATCGTGCCCCTGGGGCTGGCCGCGGCGGTGGCGGCCCTGGTCGGGGCGCAGGTGGCGGTCCATGTCCCGTCCGATCTGCTCAAGTTTCTCTTCGGGGCTCTCCTGGTCTGGATCGGGGCGCGGATGCTGGGGCTCGCCGGCGGCTCCCGGCCTGGGGCGGCCGCAACCGAGTCCCCTCCTCAGGGATCGCCCTCGCTTCGTCCCTCCGCTGCCCTGGCTGGAGGAGGTGTGGTGGGATTCCTGTCGGCCCTGCTCGGCATCGGGGGTGGCGTGGTGGCCGTTCCTCTCCTCCTTCGATTTGCCCGGATGGACCTCCACCGGGTCACCGCCGCGTCCATCGGGATCGTGGCTTTCGCGGCCCCGGCCGGAATCCTGTCCTACGCCTGGGCCGGCCAGGGCGTCCCGGGTCTCCCGCCGGGCTCGGTTGGCTTCGTCTCCCTCCCCCTGGCGGCGGCCCTGATCCCCGGGGCCGTGCTCATGGCTCCGGTGGGGGCACGGCTGAACCGGGGCATCCCCATGCGGCAGCTTCGCCGCATCTTCGGGGTCTTTCTCCTGCTCATGGGCCTGCGCCTTGTCGTGGTGTATCTTCCGGCGCTCGTCGGAGGGTCCGGCGTCGGTGGGGCCGCAGGCGGTGGGGTTGGGGGCGTGGCCGGGATGGTCTAGGGTGGTTGGTGTCGTCGGTCCCCTTCTTCCATGGGCCCGCCCCGGGGACAGGGCGAGGTTCAAGGCAACCGGAGGGAACAGATGAGCAAGGGCGTCGTGAGAAGGCCTGCGGGTCGCGTGGTCCTCCTCCGTGGTGAGAGGGTGGAGTCGGAGCACAGGGTGCACGCGGTGGTGACGGATGCCCGGGGGGCCGTGATGGCGTCCTTCGGGGAGGTGGACCGGCCGGTCTTCCTCCGCTCGGCCGCCAAGCCCTTCCAGGCCCTCCCCCTGGTGGAGGATGGAGGGGCGGATCGCTACGAGGTGAGCGACGAGGAACTCGCCCTCACCTGCGGGTCCCATGGCGGAGAGGAGACGCATGTCCTTACCGCCCGCCGCATCCTGGACCGGGCTGGCCTGGACGAGACCTCGCTCGCCTGCGGGCCGCAGCTCCCCATGCACGGGCCTGCGGCCCGAGCCCTCCTGGCGAGCGGAGAAAAGCCCGAGCGGATCCACAACAACTGCTCCGGCAAGCATGCCGGGATGCTCCTCCTGGCTCGACATCACGGATGGCAGCCGGATGGGTACCACCGTTCCGGACACCCTGTTCAGGAACGCATGGCCAGAGAAGTGGCCCGCTGGACCGGAGTCTCCCCGGACGCCATGGGGCGAGGCGTCGACGGGTGTGGAGTGGTGTGCTTCACCACGCCGCTGGTGGCGCTGGCCCGGGGGTACGGGGCGCTGCTGGCCTCGGCGCTCGAGGCGCCGGGGTCCGCGGCGGGTCGGGTCGTCTCGGCCATGACCCGGCATCCGGTGCAGGTGGCCGGGACCGGCCGACTGTGCACGGCTCTGATGGAGGCGTTCCCGGGTGTCGTTCTGGCCAAGGTGGGTGCCGAAGGGGTCTACGGCGCCGCGGTACGGGCGCCGGAGGGGGTGCGGGGGGTAGCGCTGAAGGTGGAGGATGGCGCGCGACGTGCCGCCGAGGTGACGATCGTGAACCTGCTGGCGGGGCTGGGGCTCTTCGGGGTCGTCGACGAGGGGACGTGGTCCGCGGGACTGGCGCCATGGACCGATCCGGTGGTGCCGAATACCCGGGGCGAGGCGGTTGCCCGGCTCCGGGTTGAACTTCCGGAGTGGGGGACGGCGTGATGCGAAGAGGGCTCAGGGCGCTCGTACGTGCCTCGGCCGCCCAGGCGGCGCGGGACAGGGAGGGGCTGGAGCGTGAACTTCATGCCGTGGCGGCCGTGGTCGAGGAAGGGGAGCTGGAGGCGGTCGCGGTGGAGGAAGCCCTGGTTCAGTCCTACCTCTTCCTCGGGTATCCGGCGGCCCTTGAGGCCCTGGGCACATGGCGACGGGTCTCCGGACACCCTCCGCCTGAACCCCGCGGCGGTGAATCGGAATTCTGGAACGAACGGGGCGACGTGGTCTGCCGTCGAGTCTATGGAGACCAGATGGAGGCGCTCCGGCGGAACATCGCCGGTCTCCATCCCGACATGGCACGGTGGATGGTGGAGGAGGGATACGGCAAGGTGCTGGGGCGGGACGGCCTCGACCTGGGCGAGAGGGAGGTGCTCATCTCGACCCTGCTGGCGGTGCAGGATGCGCCGCGCCAGCTGCATTCCCATCTCCGGGGTGCGCTGCGGAACGGCGTGGCGCCGACCGTGGTGGAGCAGCTGCTCGAGGAAGCGGAGGGCTGGATCCCGGACGCGGAGGTCCGCGCGAGGGTGAGAGAGACGTGGAAGGTCGTGAGGGAGGGACGTCGTTCGTCCGGACGAGGTCCATCAAATTCCCCCGCCCGCGGGGCGGGAAATCAGGGGCAACGAGAGGAAGACGAATGTTCATCGACCAGGTGACAATCCGGGTGGAGGGCGGCCTAGGTGGGTCCGGGGGCGACTCCTTTCGGCGCGAGTCCTTTGTTCCGCGGGGTGGACCCGACGGGGGGAACGGAGGGCATGGGGGGAACGTGATCCTCGAAGCGGACGACCAGCTCGCCACCCTTACCGATTTCCGGTATCTGGCCGAGTACCGAGCCGAGCGGGGTCAGCATGGAACCGGGAGCAACAGGACGGGACGCAGGGGGTCCGACCTCGTGCTTCGGGTCCCACCGGGAACGCTCGTGCGGGACGTGGAGGCCGACGACCCCATCGGCGAGCTTCTGGAACACGGGGACCAGCTGGTGGTGGCCCCCGGTGGCCGCGGCGGGCGTGGAAACGCCAGCTTCGCCACGGCCACGAACCAGGCCCCACGCCGATGGGAACCCGGGAAGGAGGGGGAGCGTCGGACCCTCGAACTCACCCTCAAGCTCATTGCCGATGTGGGGCTGGTCGGGGAGCCCAACGCCGGGAAGTCAACCTTCCTCGCCGCGGTGTCGGAGGCCCGGCCGAAGGTGGCGGCGTATCCCTTCACGACCCTCCAGCCCAACCTGGGTGTGGTCAAGCTTCCCGACTTCCGAAGCTTCGTCATTGCGGACATTCCCGGAATCATCGAAGGAGCGGCTGAGGGGAAGGGACTGGGACACCAGTTTCTCCGGCACATCGAGCGCACGCGTTCCCTGGCCGTGCTCGTGCCCGTCGATGACCCGGACCCGGAACAGACCTACCGTCAGCTCCTGTCCGAGCTGGAGCGTTACAGTCCCGAGCTGGCCCTTCGCCCCCACTGCCTTGTGCTGACCAAGATCGATGTCCTCGGGCCGGAGGAGGCGCTGCCCCGGGTGGAGGCCCCCACGGCCTGGGGTGTCTTCGCCATCTCTGCCGTGGCCAGACGGGGGTTGAACGATCTCCTGGAGGCCCTTTGGCGGAGGGTCCGGCAGGAGGTCAGGGGAACCGTCCTCTCCGACGAGGACGTCGACGCGGCCTCCGCAGACGTTTCCGGGGAGGTCTCCGGGGAGGCGCGCGGCTCGTCCCGTGGGGCATTCGGCAGCGATTCCGGCGAGGCGACGCCAGGGAGCGGGTCCGACCCTTCCTCCGGGGGGCTCCCGGACCCGTCCGCCGGGGAGGAGGAGCCGGCGGGTGCGGGTGAGCGGGCTGCCGACGGAACGTCGCTGGACGACGAGGAGGAATGGTGGGGGGGCACGCCTCTCTGACCGGGGGCACCCCCGGCCCGCAGGAGCTCGAGGCCGCGGCACCCCCCGACGTGGTTCGGCTGTTGGCCCTCCGGAGCCTCCCCGGGGTCGGTGATCGGGTGGCCGCCCGACTTCTTCTGGGTGCCTCCTCCCGGGAGGAGGCCATGAAGCGCGTTCTGGGAGGCGGGCCTGGCGTTCCCCGTCCGGCCCGGGAAGCCTGGACGGTGTCGTCGGCCCGGATCCTGGAAAGCGCCCGAGAGGTCGCCCGGCGGGCCGCGGCTCAGGGAATCCATATTCTCGGCATCGATGAGCCCGGGTACCCCGCGTGCCTTCTGCGCCTCCATGATCCCCCGGCGGTCCTCTACCTGCGAGGGCGTACCGAACTCCTGGGGCGGCCGGCCCTGGCCCTCGTGGGATCCCGTCGGGCGACGGCCTCCGGGCGACGCGTGGCCGAACGATTGGCCCGCAGGCTCTCGGAGGACGGGTGGACCGTGGTGAGTGGCCTGGCCCTGGGCATTGATGCCGCCGCCCATCGAGGCGCCCTCAGCGGGAAGGGAGGCACGATGGCGGTACTGGGGCGGGGTCCTGACCGGGCCTACCCGCTGGCCCATGCTGACCTCTTTCACCAGATCGCCCGGGACGGGCTTCTGGTGAGCGAGTTTCCCCCGGGGGTCCCGGCGAGTGCTCACAACTTTCCCCGCCGGAACCGGGTCCTGGCTGCGCTATGTCGGGGCATCGTGGTGGTGGAGGCCGCTCGGAGGAGCGGAGCGCTCCTGACCGTGGACCATGCCGTGGACATGGGGATCGAGGTCATGGCGGTTCCCGGGTCGGTGGAGGCCCCCTCCACCGAGGGGTCGAACGGCCTCATCGCCGACGGAGCCTCCATGGTGACTTCGGCCGAGGACATCCTTCGCCAGCTGGGAGAGGAGCCGGGCTCCATGCCTTCCGGGCCTCCCTGCGGTACCCGGACATCGGGAGGACCTCCGCGGGGGAGCGACCTCGGGGACGAGGCGAGCCGAGGCCAGGATGACGGAGACCGCGTCGTGGCGCTTCTCTCCCTGGACCCGTGCCCTCTGGATCTCCTCCTGGAAGAGGCCGGACTTCCGCCCTCCCGGGTGCTGGCTGCGCTCACCCGGCTTGACCTGGCCGGTCGGGCACGCCGGGAGCCCGAGGGGTGGATCCTTCTCCCTGCCACCCCGGGCGAGGGCGAGGGCGGGGGAGGGTTCCGATGAGCGACCCCGCGGCCCACCTCTACCTCTCGGTATCCGATTCGAAGGACCCGGCCTGGCCGGGCACGTGGGCCGGTGCGCTTGCGAGGGAATGGGAGCTCCGATTTCCCGTCGGGCGCCCACACCTCTCGCCTCGAGCTCTCCTGGTCGGGGGAGCCCGGCCCGACGTCCTCGGGACGGAACTTCCGGACCTGGTCCGTCGGGTTCTCGGGGCCGGGGGGGCGCGTGGCCTCGACGAGTGGACCGTGGAGGTGGACGACCCCGCGCTTCCGGAAGAACTGGTCCGTGCCTGGATCGAGGGGGGCGTGGACCGCCTGAGCCTCCGTGGAGAGGCGGCCCGGCCCGACGTGGCGCTGCGGCTGATGGACCTGGTTCGCGCCCTGCGGCCCCCGCGGCCGGTCCGGATCGCCGCAGAAGTTTCGCTCCAGCGAGAAGTCCCGTTCCAGGGAAGAGGTCGGGGTGACGGCGGGACCGGGGCCTCCGCGGAGCAGACGCTGAAGGCGCTGCTGGCCGCAGGTGTGACCTCGGTGGCGCTGGTGGAGGAAGAGGATCCTTCGCCACCGGCCGGTTCCGACGATCCGGACGGACGGGACCCCGGGGTGTGGCTCCGGGCCGCCGGAGCCCTTCGGCGAGCGGGGTGGACCCTGTCGGACCTGGCCTTTGCCCACGCCCCCGGCCATGGACCCCGTTACCCTCGCGCCCTGGCCCGCCGCCGCCCCGTCCTCGGACTGGGACCGGGAGCCATCTCCTTTCGGCATCCCCACCGCCGATGGAACCATCCGGAGCTGCGCCCGTATCTGGCAGCGGTCGACGCCGGAAGCGACCCCGTGTTCGGCTTCGAGGAGCTGAGTCCGGCCGAGGCACGGCTCGAGCGAGTCTGGGCTGCCCTTCGAACCGACGAGGGCCTCCGCCTCCCTTTGCGCGATTGCCGGGAAGAGCCGTGGCTCCGCCGATGGCGAGAAGCCGGTTGGGTGCAGTCGCAGGCGCCGACGGGGACGGGATCGGAGCGACTTTGTCTCTCTCCCTCCGGGTGGTTGCTGGCCGATGATCTGGCCGTCGAACTGGCCCTGGTGGTGGAGCGGATTTCCCGGGGGGGTCGACGGATGGAGCCCGGTGTCTGAACTTTGAAGGATGATGCAGGAAGAACAGGATCGATCCAGTCGCGAGCTTGAACAGGAACCGCCACTTTCCCTGAGGGAGCGTCGGGTCCTGGAGGCCGTGGTGCGCACCTACGTCGAGACGGCGGAGCCGGCGGGAAGCCGAAGTGTGACTCGCCGCTTCGACCTCGGGGTCTCGCCGGCCACGGTGCGGAACACCATGAGTGACCTGGAGGAGAAGGGGTACCTGTACCATCCCCATACCTCGGCCGGGCGCGTGCCCACCGACCGGGCCTACCGGGTGTTCGTGGACCACCTGATTCACCCTGCTCCCCTGCCGGCCGAAGAGCAGGAGCGGCTGGCGGCGGAACTCGGCGGGTTGGGGGCGTCGGCCGTGGAGCACCTGGTCCGCCGGGCCACCCGGGCCCTGGGGCTCCTTTCGCAGGAACTCGGCGTGGCCGTGGGGCCGCGACTGGCGTCGGCTGTCCTGGAACGCCTCGACCTCGTCCGGGTCTCCTCCACCAAGGTTCTCCTGGTGGCCCAGATCCGCAGCGGCGTCGTCCGCACGCTCTACGTGGATCTCTCCACCGATGTCCCCGACGACACCCTGGTGACCCTGACGGTTCTCCTCAACGAGCGCCTGTCCGGCCTTACCCTTTCGGAGATCCGGGAGACGGTGGCGGA
>Ga0114946_10000981_pt1 | contig 19714 bp, 14 predicted proteins | sample WalLakDeSediment_FD_88676 | JGI IMG/M metagenome (GOLD analysis project Ga0114946, IMG submission 88676) | Lake sediment microbial communities from Walker lake, Nevada to study Microbial Dark Matter (Phase II) - Walker Lake 11/02/13 Deep Sediment | ecosystem: Environmental > Aquatic >...
GGCCATCCACTTCGTGATGCGCACATCAAGTTCGGAAAACTTGCCAGCATTTTTCACCATTGCAACATCCTTTCATTTGTTCTCCTGCCTTTCGCTCCCTTGAATACTCCAAACTGATGACACTGTGGATTCGGGAACGAATGTCCGTACGAAACAACTATTCTGAATATGCGAGGATACGTTGATCGAAGCAACCGCCGATCATGTGCGACGCGCAAGCGATGCGATCTCAACTTCCCGTTTTAGCGCTTGATTCATCTGTTCGAAACCGCGTCTGGTTTTCTCAAACAAAGAATTAGGGATTAGCGATACGAGAACACCGCGAAAATGCTCGCTGTGCAAGAATCGCACGTGAGCGTCCCCATTTGTTTCGATGCGGAATATGTGCTCTCCATCGAAGAGTCCGCGTATCCCAAAATGGCCTAACCAACGCAACTCTTTGCCCGGGTGCACAACGCGAACCCTAGGTTGAAACGTCATCACCTTGCCTTCCGGAGGATGTATGCGGATGGTCAGCCGTGAACCAGGTTCGGGTTCGCCGACGATATGCCTGATGAAAGGGTTCCACTCGCTATACCTTTCGAAATCGATCAACCTCGCCCACACCTGCTCCGGTCCGCTCTCTATGAGTATTTCGGTTTCTATAGTTTTCATTAATTTCATTTCCAACTGTCCGTGATCAATATTTGATGCAGTCCTTTCCGGAACGATTCGCTTGCTCGCCTCCCTTTCAGTCCTCTCTGGATAGGAAGACCCATGGCGCACGAGTATCGATTTTCACATCCTCACCGTTTCGTCTATTCCTCCGTAAGCGTTGATACACGCCGTAAGCGCTGATACACGAATGAAACTCGTGCTTCCCGCGTGGGTTTCAGTAATTCTCGACACGCTATCCTACACTGATCTACGATTCGACGTGTACAACCCTTGAGTTCACACTACCGATGCTCTCATGTGTGTCGCATGGCTGGCGCCTGAAAATGCATCGTACCAAGGGCCTTCAGCAGCTAGCTTAGTCGGACTTCGAGTTGCAAATATTTTTCAAATTCCCTATATTGCGGCATCATATATGATTAATATATCTTATATCCGTTATTAGTCTTTTTTCGTTTAGCCACACGCTCCTTTCAGTTCGATATCTGCGATAGATCCCGCAGAGAAAAACAAGCCGCGCACCTCGAATTACTCAAGCACGTATAGATGCGTTCTATCCGCAGGAATGCATTAATGGCGATTCATTGAAAGAAGCAGTAGCGAGGTGACAGCCGTGTGATCGAATCTAACGTGTGCACAATCTCTATGCGTTGACCTAGTTCGCCGCGATCCGTAAAAGTAACCACGTTCGCGCTTTCTCCCCGAGACTGGCTATGTAACACACACATACACGGCACGAATTGCGGACTTGATTACATGCTATTCCCCTTTACTGCGATGGAAACTCATGACGTTCCCACAACACAGCGAATTGTTTCATTCCATATAACAGGAGAACAGTCAATGACGGAACAGCAAGTATCGCCTACGAAACGTTCGACTCTTATCAAGCTACTCTGGGGTGGAGTTGCTGCCTTCGTTGCCGCAATCTGTTACCCGATTTTCGCATATCTCAGACCACCGGCTGTTTCTGGTGAGAAGGTAAGCAGTGTTCTTGTCGGAGCGGTAGATGATTTCGATCCGGGAAGCGGAGTGCACTTTCGCTTCGGCAACGAACCGGGGTTGCTTGTACGGCTCGACGATGGAAGCTTCAAGGCGTTCTCAGCTACTTGCACGCATCTGGACTGTACAGTACAGTACCGCGAAGACATGGGCTTGATCTGGTGCGCATGTCACAACGGTAAATTCGATTTGCGCGGACGAAACATCGCGGGACCACCACCGCGACCACTTGACGAATTTCAGGTGCTGATTCAGGGAGGGGAAGTCCATGTCAAACAATCATGAGCATCGCAGGCCGCTGCGTCCGTCCACATTCGCCTCGGCAGTCACCGACTGGTTTGATGAACGAATCGGCGTCCGTACCCTTATCGACATGGCAAGAAAAAAGCAGGTTCCGATACACCGCCATTCGATATGGTACTATTTAGGCGGCGTCACGTTGTTTCTATTCATCATACAGGTTATCACAGGTATTCTCCTGCTCTTCTACTATCGCCCGGGAGCCGATACAGCCTTCGAAAGCATCCGTTTCATCATGACGAAGGTGCAGTTCGGATGGCTCGTGCGTTCGATACACACTTGGGCTGCCAATCTTATGATTCTTGCCGCCGTGATGCACATGTTCAGCGTTTTCCTGACGAAGGCATACCGCAAACCACGCGAGCTGACATGGATTACCGGAGTTCTGCTGCTCGCTTTGGCGTTGGCACTCGGTTTCAGCGGATACCTGCTGCCATGGAATGAACTGGCGTATTTCGCTACGAAAGTGGGAACGGAAATCACCGGTGCTGTGCCGTTCGTGGGCAAGCACATGTTGGAATTACTTCGTGGTGGACCGCAAGTGAACGATGCGACGTTGTCCCGTTTTTTCGGATTTCATGTCGCCCTCTTCCCCGCCCTGTTCACTGTGCTACTTGGGATACATCTTTTGCTCGTGCAAAAACAAGGGATGAGCACTCCTCTGAATATCGAGAAGAAAAAGGAAGTGAAAAGCATCCCGTTTTTTCCGAATTTCCTCCTCCGCGATCTTCTGCTCTGGCTCATCGTCCTTAATATTCTGGCGATTCTCGCCGTATTCTTCCCTTCGGAACTCGGAGAGAAGGCCGACCCCTTCGCACCCGCGCCAGCGGGAATAGTACCGGAATGGTACTTTCTGTTCATGTTCCAAATACTCAAAATGCTTCCACCGAAAATACTATTCGTGGATGGGGATGTGTTTGGCGTATTGTTGTTCGGCCTTGCAGGTTTGTTTTGGCTTCTCATTCCTTTCCTTGATCGGTCCTCACAAAAAGGTCTGCAGAGTCGGAATTTCACGTATATAGGCATCGCAGCAATCATTGTCGTTCTGTTTTTCACAATTCTAGGATGGGTATCGTGATGAAAACAACAATCGTTCTTGTTACGACTACCTTACTCCTGGTCGGCCTTCTAGTGTCCACGACCATGAACACCCAGCAGCGTCCTAGAGAAGACCAGTGTTTCGTTTGTCACGACATGCTGGAAGACGAAGCTACGGTAGCGTTCCGTTCGGACGTTCATCGCAGTGCGGGAGTTTCCTGCGCTGATTGTCATGGAGGCGATCGCTTTGAGGAAGACATGGATATTGCAATGAGTTCCGCGAAGGGCTTTATCGGAATCCCTCGCGATATAGCGATTTCCAAAGCATGCGCGTCCTGTCATGATGACGAGGAACGAATGAGAAACGCTGGATACACGGGGCCGATCGGTCAGTTGGCGTCTCTGCGGCACAGCGCACATGCGCAAGGGACGCATTCCGGTGAGGAACTGGTGCTGCAATGCACGAGCTGTCACGGAGCGCACGGAATCAGACCAGTGAAAGATCCCCGCTCTCCGGTTTCACCACTGCGAGTAGTATCGTTGTGTGCGTCGTGTCACAGTGATCCTGCATTCATGAGAACATACAACCCGTCGCTTCCAACCGATCAACTGGCGAAGTACCGCACGAGTGTTCATGGGCAACGAAATCTTGCGGGCGATCCCAGAGTTACGACTTGCGTGGATTGCCACACGGCACATGATATCAAACCAGCGAACGAAACCACGTCCAGCGTCAATGCTTTCAGACTGCCGGCAACCTGTGGAAAATGTCATAGCGATGCGGAATACATGAAACCGTACGACATACGTACCGACCAAGTCTCGGAATTCACTACCAGCGTTCATGGAATTGCATTGCTCGAAAAAGGCGACTCAGGATCCCCTTCCTGCAACGACTGCCATGGAAATCATGGCGCCATGCCGCCCGAAGTCACCTCGATTTCCCATGTGTGCGGAACCTGCCATTCCTTGAATGCGGAACTATTCAGAAAGAGCAGGCACAAGGTCGAGTTCGAGCGCTTGGGAAAACCGGAATGCGAGACCTGTCATGGATATCACGCCGTGCAACCGGCTACCGAGGAGTTGTTGAGTCTCGAGACGAATACTGCCTGCGGCTCATGCCACGGTCATGAACGCGCTCCGGTTGGCTATCGCGCTGCGAACATCATGCGCGGATTACTCGATAGTCTACAAATCACTGTCGCCCTCGCCGATGAGCGCCTTCACGCCGCCGAACAGAAAGGCATGGAAGTAGACGACATCCGCTATGCGCTTCGCGGCGCGAAACAAGCACGACTACAATCACGAACCGCCATTCATGCCTTCGATCTCGATGTGTTTCGAGAAGTCATGGACCCGGGACTGCTCACAGCTCGGAACGCGTTGCGCGACGCGGAAGCCGCGAACTCCGAATTCTTTTTCCGACGCTACGGACTTGCAGTAGCGACGTTGATTATCACACTCAATGTCATACTGCTGATTCTCTACATCCGTCGTTTGGAACGCAAAGATCGAGCCGTTGCGTAAAGACAATCACCACTGAGCACTCGCTATTCGCATCATACTTCATTTCACAATGCCCGAGGATGCGTCATGACAGAGATAAACGATGCTTCGAATCAAGACCGAATCCAGCGCTCTCTTGCCGTAATCGACCGAAGACTACATGCGGTCGAACAAAGATTGGGTATTGTCGTGGACGAGCCCGCATCGCCTGCGACTCGACAAACAATTCACGCGGAAAATGATACGGAGACGCTCGAATATCGTATCGGACGCAATGTGCTCCCGAAAATTGGCGTAGTGGTATTCACACTCGGTGTGGTGTTCCTGCTTACTCTCCCACTCACTGACTTACCAAGAGTGCTGTCCGAATCCATGGGTTTCATTTTTTCCGCAGTGTTGTTTTTGCTCTCGCGGTATTGGGCGAGTTCCGTCGCTCAATTCTCACGCTATTTATCAGGCGGAGCAATGCTGTTGTTGTTCCTCTCGACACTGCGCCTGCATTATTTCGGCACGGAACCCGTCCTCGGCAGTACTGTCGCACTTTTCCTCGTGCTTGCAGCCGTCACTGTCGTCAATCTGTTTCTTTCGGCACGAGCGAAATCCTCTTACCTCAGCGCAATGAGTTTACTTATGGGATTCATAGCCGTGTTGACTATCGAATCGCCGTTGCTGACGTTCATGGGAATTATGCTAATGTCCCTGATCACAGCCTGGACTGTATACAGAAATTCCTGGACGTATATCTTTTCGCTGGGTATAGCGTTCGCAGTGATCGCTCATCTGCTCTGGGCTATCAACAAACCATTGTTCGGCAATCCCATTGTTTTTCAGATCGTCCAATTCGAACATCTGATGTTCCTGCTGTTGTATGTGTTGATTTACGGTGTCGCGGTGCTTTCGCACGAACAGTGCCGTGACGAAACGGATGCAATCATTATTGCATCGCTTTGTAACGCGGCTCTGCCGCTTTTCCTGTTGCTAGGGCTGGGTTCTCTACTTGATCCAACCGGACATGGAATTCTGCAATTACTACTTGCCCTGATCTATCTCGCCCTTGGGTCGGCATTCTGGATTCGCCATCGCAGTCGATATTCCACCTTCATTTACGCAATGGCGGGAAGCATGGCCTTGAGTGCGGCGATCATGAATCAGTTCCCAATACCACAACTGTTCCTGTGGCTATGTTTACAGAGTCTCCTGGTCATTTCGCTTGCGATTTGGTTCAGGTCTCGCTTCATTGTTGTGACGAATTTCGGAATATTCCTCGCGATTCTCCTTGCCTACCTGTTGCTGACACCAAGCATCGGTGGCCATAGTCTCGTATTCGGTGTTGTTGCTCTTCTGAGTGCACGCATTATGGGCTGGCAACGAGATCGATTGGAACTCAAAGCGGACGCTCTTCGAAATTCCTATTTGCTGACGGCGCTTTTCGTATTCCCCTTCACATTGCATCACATGCTCCCGGCAGTCTGGGTAAGCCTCTCCTGGGTAGGTGTAGCACTCCTGTACTATGTGCTCGGTAAAATACTGCGGAATTACAAGTATCGCTGGATGGCAATGACAACGCTGATTCTGGCCGTTTTTCATGTACTGATAATAGGCACGACTGGTCTCGACGCTACGTTTCGCATTCTCTCATTCATCGTCATTGGCATAGTTCTGCTCATTGTATCGCTGTGGTACCTGAAAAGCAGCGAACGTATAACCGGAGCCAGTATGAAGAAGAACCACGAGGAACAGAAGGATAACACCGAAGCTATCTCCTGAACTCCATGTACACTACTCGTCTCGGGTGCGATGACGAAGACTGTTCGTGAAATATTCCTCTGCGATTCTTCCATCGCAATCAACAACCGCGACGCTGGGGGAATGGACTTTCATCGGCATCGAACACTTGCCAACACTGAAGACCATCCCAACTACGGAAACGACGAATAAAAACTCGTGTATTATCCTGCACAGCACAGATGACAGATTTCCTGCCGATGCGCTACTCACGAATTCATATACTCTCTATACATGCTCCCCCTTCCGTACGAGCTGATCGTCTGCTAATTCGATCGGGAGCACGGCTCACACGTGCGCGGTAATACAGTACAATTTCCCAATGCTCTCTATTTCATGACTTGCGAAACCCGCCTGCCGTACCAGCGAGTCGACGCGTGTCCGTGTGTAGAAATACACATCACAGCCATTGACTGCAAGCCGAAGTTTGCGCAGCGGCGCACGCCAGGTCCAAAATCTCGGTGCACTGATAATAACTTTGTCCTTTGAGAGTTCCCGCATTCTTGTCAGAACAGGCAAAGGCTCTCGAATGTAATCGAACAGACCGAGACCGATGCATACGTCGAATTCGTCTTCAGGGTGATATTGCAGAATATCCGTATGCAGGAAGCGACAGTTGTCGCCCGCTTGTTGCTCGGCGGCACGCCGGCGGCAAACGGCAAGCATGTTTTCGGCAATGTCAATTCCGACAACCAGACGCGCACCCCGTCGGAGATATTCCATAGAATAAATTCCCGTGCCACAACCCACATCCAAAAAAGAGCGTCCGCGTATCGGTTCTGAATGCTCCATTGTGTAATCGTAACGAGCATTGATATCCCAACGACACTTCGCATCCAGCCAACGCGCGAACCTGCCTTTTTCGCGGGTGTAAATCGCGTCGAAATCCTTGACTTCACCGTCCCAGTATTTCTCCTGCCTTGCTAAATCAGCTCTCATAATCCTAATATCTCTTTAATGGATGTAAATGTGAAATCGCCTTGTAATTTCGCGAATCGACGTTCGGTCTTGTCGAGATTGACATAGTGCCTAATAGCTTTCAACAGCGGCAGCTTCATGCGTGGTTGGCCCGGATCCATCTCCCAAGGATGAATGTAGAAAACCACAGGGCGGCCTGCGGCATTGCATCGCCGCATCAGCCGTCGCGATATCGAATAGGGATACAATCTGAAATACGCTCCGCCGCTACATGGTATTCTCGCTCCCATCACTTCGACGCAACTCATCGGCACTTCAGTTATCGCACCCCGCTGATGGATTTCCAGCAGCGCGTCGGCTATGCCGTAATCAGGATGAAAGCGTACAGGGAAAATCGATGAATCGTATTTGATACCATTCGCCTCAAGAATGTCGAACACCCACAGCGTCTTGTTCGTAATGGTGAATGATGGAGCGCGAAACCCAATAATCGGTTGTTCGATACATTCACTGGTGACGCGCAATGCTCGAGCAAGGTCTTCCTCGAATGATTTTGGTGAAACATCAGTCAACATTTTGTGTGAATAGCCATGCGTCGCTATTTCATGCCCGCTCCTATCAATTTCACGCACTATTTCCGGCATGTGTTCAGCGAACCACCCCAGCACGAAAAACGTCGCTTTGACATTGCTCTCGTTCAATATTCGAAGTATTTTCCTCGTCGAATCAACAATGCGCAATTCCTGCGTACCCCAGTCTTTAATATCGATCCCCAAATTGGTTGCACAGAACCAATCCTCCAAGTCGATCGAAAGAGCGTTTTTCACATTCCTCCCCGCAAACCGGCCCGGGGGTGCGTGCTAGTTGCAACTGCTTGTACAGCCCCCGATGCTCGTCTTTCCGTTTTCGTGAAAAACCGGCAACACTGGAAACACAAAGCAAAAAGAGCTGCATTTCTCCGCTGCGAGCCATTCGCGTTGTACTGATTATCCCGCTGTGCGCTTCTTGATCGGGCACTATCCCGATGATGCAGTTCTAGCCATTCCTTGTCACCGTAATCGCGAGAATTCACTGTTGCATTGCGCCTAATACAGTGGCGTATACTCCTTGAGCCGCGATGATCATTACGAGGGGAGCCGCTCTTGCGTCTGCTCGTGCCTACATGGCACTGATTGCCGGTGGGCGAATCGATTGACATGATGGCCGTGAATCCATGTAGGTGAAGCTCGGCATTACACAACAACATTATTCGAAAATCCTTTCAACCTGGATGGATAGTATTGCGTAAGTTAATTAAAACATTCGGAAATACGTTTACTACACTACTGCACGTTCGATGGAATCGTTTGGATTATTCCGTTGCGCCCGTGTAGCCCGCTTCTGTACTTTGTCGGAAAACCGCAGAGACAAAACACAGTTACGTCACGTGATTCACATCGAGTGGGAACGCCAGGACTCTGCTTTCTTGCGCGTATGCAGTACGTTGTCTCGTGTGACGCTCATTTCGGTTACGGACTGGAACTCTAATGCTCCACGTAATTACTGTGACGACGAAGATTCCGCCGTTTGCATGATAAAGAATGCTGAGAAAGAACGCATCACGTCCGCTCTCGTTTCAACAGTTTTTTCGCTACTGTTTTACCTTCTTCGAGCCAGACTTTCGCACGCTTTTCGAGAAATTCCTTACTGGGACGGACCCCCGCGATTTGATAGAGGAAAAGAGCTTCGCCAATAGCTGACGTGAATGCGTACGCAACACCTCCCTTGATGATTGGTCCAGCAGCAGGGGCTTTTCCAAGCAGGTTCGTTGCCGCTGATTGCGCGACCTTGGCAAGTCCCAGAATGATTCCGAATTCCGGAAGGGTGTGTAATGGCTGTACGCGTCGGCCGGACAGCGCGACGAGTTCGAACATCATCTTGATCTCATTGACCGTCAGTACAACGAAATCGGACAAGGCTTCTGCTGGAATAGTGAACACCTGTCCCGGATTCGGGACAAGATTGGGTGCGGCAGTGAACAATGCCCAGGAGGCGTTCTGTATTGCCGTTGCACGAATTTCCATACGCGCATGAATTGCGCGAAAAACCGGGAAGCAGTGGCTGAGCGCGAAGCGCAATTCCTGTTGCGTCTCAAGAATTTCCGCTGCTGTTCCTTCGCCGTCACCAGCATCATAGACGTGGAGTGACGAGGCATGCGGGGCGAGCAGCGTCGCCCAGCGCGCCGTGGTCAGGCAGAATGCAGCCTGACGCAATGCCACGCAATACTCTTCCGGAAACAGCGCAATGTCGCCCGCATCGGCGAAACGAACAACGCGCAAGCGTCGGCGCTGCCTCGCTTCATCGACAACACCGGTAGCGGACCGCCTCGCCCATTGTTTCAACAACGGGTATTCCAACGTGTCGAGCCACCGTTGCATATCATTGATTTCACTGTCCGTCCCGGCGAGCACGAGAGTGAATCTTTTCCTCGCGCTCTCGTTCAGATGCTGGTAATTGATATGCCGCAACTCCTCGCGAATACGAGAGAGAACGCTGTTGTTGAGTTTCGGCAGTTTCGACATGGGCTACCCGGATGAAGCTTCTCACACAACAATACGTACACCGTTGATGAGATACCACGTTCAGAATGAAAAATACAGAGCGTACGAGGTTTTCGCTAGCGACAACGCGAGATGTTCCAGGACATCGTCCCTCGACATACGAGAGGGTGCTACGTTGACGGGAAGGTCAGGAGAAAAACCGCACCCTCTCCCTCCTTGCGTTTATCTGTGACGAGTTCGATTTTGCCGTCATGATCATCCATGATGAAATAACATAGGGTGAGACCCAAGCCCACACCCTTGTCGCTTTTCGAGGCTGTAAAGAACGGATCGAAAATATTTTCAGAAATGTCGGAAGGAATACCTGGTCCGGTATCGTTGACGCGTACAAGCACACGGCCGTCCTTACGTGTGCCGCGGACATGTAAGCTGCCTTCTCCCATCATCGCGTTGAGACTGTTCGTGAACAGGTTATAGAACAATTGCACGAGCATTTCCCTATTCCCAAGAACAAGAAACGCATCCTCGTGCAGTTCCGAGTGCAGTGTGACTTTGGCAGCAAGTGGATTCGAGGAAAGCATGGCTTGCGCTTCGGAGACGACCCCAGCCAGATCGAGACGACTTTTCATCAGTTGTCCCTTGGGCTTGCCGATCAGAAGCAAATTCTCGATGATTTTATTGGCCTTCTCCACACCGGAGTAAATGGCGCTGCCATATTTTCGCATCTGCTCCTCGGATAATTCTCGCTTGGATAGCAACAACTGCGCTGCGGAAGATGCGTACCCTAGAGGATTACGCAATTCGTGCGCAATTCCTTCGGAGAGTATGCCGAGCGATGCAAGCTTCTGCGACTGAAGCAATTCACGCTCGAGTCTCTTCCTTTCCGTCAGATCGATACCGATTCCGACATAACCGGTCACCCTTCCGTCTATTTCAATGCTATTCCATCTTGAATACACCGGAAGCTTGCTGCCATCTCGCCGTCGACGCTCGACCTCGCCCTCCCACGAGCGTGTTTTCCGAAGCACGGGCATCACTTCCCGCATGAATTCGGGACCAAAAACGGGTACATCGCCAATATTCATCGATTTAACCTCGCTGGCAGTCCAGCCGTACATCGTTTCCGCGAAAACATTCCAATACACGATACGACCTGCGGGGTCAAGTGCGACGACGGAATTCCTGACTATACTGAGCAGTGATGCCTGAAATTGCATATACTCTTCCGCATGTTTTCTCGCCGTGATGTCGTTGAAAAAATTCAGCGTCGCAGGCTTCCCTTCCCACGATATCATCACGTCGCGCACCTCCATCCACTTGATGGTTCCATTGCTGTCGAACATGCGGACATGATAGCCCTCCGGTAAACGATCACCTCGCAGTCGGCTTCGGTAATGATCGCGAACCATTTCGTGATCAGCCGGATGTATGAATTCGAAAAGCGGAAGATCGAGCAGAACGTCTTCGGATAACCCGGTGAATTCGTTGACTTTGTGATTGAAGAATTTCAACAGAAAATCCTGTATCACAACTATACCCTCGTTAGCATACTCGAGTACGGTGCGGTATTTCGTCTCGGATTCCTTCAAAGCACGCTCCGCCACGAGACGTCGTGTAATATCACGAACGGTGGCGATGAGCAACGAACTTCCTTCCGCGGAAAAGGCACGTACAAGGATCTCGACCGGAATCGGAGTCCCATCCTTGCGCTGAAATATCGTCTCTAAAATGCCAATCGATACTTTTCCGTCCAGAACCTCGCGTAGTAACTTCAGCACACGTTCTTTTTCCTCGCTAGGAACAATGTCGGCCAAGCTCATGGTCAACAGTTCCTGACGCGAATAATCGAGAGTTTCCGCCGCACTGTCATTAATGTCGACGAAAGTCATCGTTACAGGATCTATGATGTAAATATTATCGGCTGCGCTGTCGAGAGCGAAACGAAATCGCTTCAGCCGCTCGCTGGCACGCTGGAGTTCCAACGTCCGAGCTTCGACAAGTTCTTCAAGATGATTTCGATGTCTGTCCAGTTCGCGCTGCGTCCTAACACGCTCAGTGATGTCCACCGCTACACCGATCACTTGAGACACGTTTCCATTTTCGTCAGGAAGCGGTGAATACCAAGTTTCGAAAGATTTGTCTTCGATGTGGACTATGGAGGCGAGTGCTTCGCCGGCGAAGACTTGCTCAAGATTGCTCATGATCAAGGGATTGTCGCCGTACACCTCGCTATAGCTCTTACCCACAACCTGTCCTGGAGCAAGACCAAGTGCGTCAAGTCCTTTACCCTCGGAGAGCGTGAATTTGCGATCCGCATCGAAAGAAAACAAGATCACCGGAAGGTTGGAAATGACTGTCCTGAGTTTTTTCTCACTGTCGATCAATGCACGCTCCGCGATTTTCCGCTCCGTGATATCCCTCCCCACACCAATAATCGCATAGATGTTGCCTTCGGCGTCCAGCAGTGCGGTGTCGGACCAGGCCACCCAACGCCAACCATCGCGTGTGCGGGCTCGCTGCTCAAAGACGGCGGAATACGGTGCGGCCGTCAGTGCCTGCATCGCCTCGAGCGTAGTATTGCGATCATCCTCATGCACCATGGAAAGAAACGACGTTCCGATCAATTCTTCTTCCAAGCGGTCGAATAATTTGCAGTAGGAGTGACTGACGAACAGGAAACGTCCGTCCAAATCGAGCTTCACAAGCAGATCAGTCTGATTCTCGACAAGTAACCGGTACTTCTCCTCGCTGTTGGTCAGAGCGAGTTGTGCGAGCTTGCGCTTGTGAATGTCGCGAGTATTCCCGTGCAAACTGACGAATCGTCCGCGCCGGTCGAAAATCGGTGTGGCTACAACCTCGACCCACAAGAGAGAAGCATCTTTTTTTCGTATCTGTATTTCCTCGCGTATGCTACGTTCGCCGTATTCACCGCTCACAAGCTCTTTTATACGCGTCTGTAATTCCGACATTGTAGCGTCGTACGAATCGGTGACAAGAAAGTCGCGAAAATCAAGCTGCATGAATTCCGTCGGCGAGTAGCCCAGAATATATTCGACCGAAGGACTCACGAAGGTCAGCTTGAATTCATGATCGCTTGTCCAAATCACGTCCGAGGAGTTTTCGGCGAGCAATCGGAATTTTTTCTCGCTGTCCTCGATCGCGATTTCCGCATATTTGCGCTCGGTCAGGTCCAGCAACGTGCCGGCAACGCGAATGGGAGCCCCTGATTCGTCACGCTCGACCACCTTCCCTCGCTCGAGCACCCACTTCCATTCGCCACTCCGACAAATCATCCACGTCTCGGCCTGATAGAAGGGAGTCTTGCCGTTCAGATGCAATTCCATCTCGTCTCGCAGGCGACGCACATCGTCGGCGGGCAATATCTGCAAACGCAACGCCTTGAACGAAGGTATCTCTTCATGTTCATAGCCCAACATGTTTCTCGCGCGCTCATTGAGGATGATAACGTCGTCAGCGATGTTCCATTCCCACGCACCAAGGTCGGCGCCCCACAGCGCAAGTTCCAGCAGTTCGCGCGAGTCGCGAATTTCGGCTTCTATTTTTTTCTGTTCGCTGATGTCCTCACCCGAACTCAGCACACCGACGATTCTCCCCGAAGCTTCCCTCAGAACCGCGTTGCGCCAGCGAATGTAGCGAAACTCGCCATTTCGCGTTACAACTCCGTTTTCATGCAGTTCGGGCACAGCTTCCTCACCCGACATGAAGCTGTCGAAGTACTTTCGCAAAGACTCTCGCTCGGCTTCCGGAATGCATGTTTCAAACCAATCTTTGCCCAGCAACTCCTGCTCGGAATACCCGAGAAGATTACATCCTTTTCTATTGATCAGCGAAACCGCACCATCCGCGTCCAGCGTGAGAAAAACAACCTCGACGATGTCGAGATACTGTCTGCTCTGTTCCCGTGCTATTGGAACTGGCGATTCAATCAATGTTACATCTTCGGCTACTGGAGTAAATGCTCCGGGGATAGCACTCTGAACTGACAACGCAGCGGGTGCGCCGGATTCTACCCTGGTGTCTGTCTTGTCACCGTCAACATGTACGTGACGCTTCCTGCCAGATTTCAGCGTGGCTGAAAAACGTCGCCGCCGTTCGACGCTGCGAACGATCAGTTCCGGAAGCATTTCGTCAGGGTCCACCCCTGAAAGAACATAATCCCGCGCTCCATGCCGCAGTGCCGTCTCCGCAATACGTATCTCTTCGGGACGCGCAAGTATCAGAAGCACCGCCGCACCGGCTTCGGTGGTTACTGTTCGCACTGCAACGATGCCTTTCGCATCGGTGAGATGCAAATCGAGGAGAATACAGTCCCATGTTCGACGCCGCAATTCACGAACGCCGGAGGCGAGTGAATCGACGGCGACGATTTCCCAATCTCTCAGGATTTCCACTTGCAGTTGCGCCTTCGTTGCTTCGACACGCGCTCTGTCTGATTGAATGACAAGCAAGGAAGATGTATGTCGGTCGGAGGTTTTCGTCATGTTTCCACAGAAGCAACGGTTCTGAAGCAGCGTGTAGTCGAGAATGCACCGAGTGCGAAGATGATCAACTGTTAGGATTCTGGATGTCGTATTCGCTGATTTTCGTCAATAACGTGTTGTACGCTATTTGCATGATTCGCGCGGCCTTTGCTTTGTTCCAACGCGTGGCTTTGAGCGTCTCGAAAATTATTTGCCTTTCGATCTGCGCGATATGCTTTTTCACATGGTCTTTTAATGGCGCGCCATTTTCTATATCGATCCCTTCGATTTGCGTAAGCCCTGAAGCCGAACCTCCGGTGATTTCCATGAACTCCAAATGCTCGACATCTATTGTATCTCCTGCTTGAAGTACAGCACTGCGAATCGTCGACCGCAATTGGCGCACATTTCCCGGCCATTCGTATCTGATAAGCATATCCATTGCATTCGTTGTACAACCCTGTACGTGCTTGTCGAGTTCGAGATTGGTCTGACGCACGAATTTTTCGACAAGGTAGGGTATGTCCCCGCGACGTTCGCGCAACGCAGGTACATGAATGGAGAATTCGCGCAGCCTGTAGAATAAGTCCGCACGAAATTCCTTTTTTTCAATCACGGCTTGCAAATCCGAATTGCTCGCGGCTATCACCCGAACGTCAACGGCTATTGGTTTGATGCCACCGACGCGAAAAATCGCACGATCCTGAAGTGCCCTGAGGAGTTTGGCCTGAGAAGCCCACGACATGTTCGGAACTTCGTCCAGAAACACCGTTCCACCATCCGCCAGTTCGAATTTTCCCTTTTTCGTGCTTCTCGCATCAGTGAACGACCCCTCTTCGTGGCCGAACAATTCACTTTCGAGCAACGTCTCGGGTATTGCTCCGCAGTCTATCGGAATGAACGGCTTGTTCGCGCGACCGCTCAGAGCGTGTATGGCGCGCGCGATCAACTCCTTGCCGGTTCCAGTTTCTCCGGTAATCAACACGTCGAAATTGCTTCGCGCGACTCGTTTCGTTCTGGCCGCGAGTTCCAGTATCACCTCGCTGGTTCCCATATCATAGAGAATCGGATCGCGAACATCGCCTTTTTCCGTCTGCGACCCGTCGAATGTCATTCCGCCGTCAGGACGCTGTTGCAGTGCATTCTCAACCGTACGAAGTAAATCCTCGTTTCTGAAGGGTTTCGCAATATAATCGTAGGCACCGCTGCGCATGGCCTCCACGGCACCAGTGACGCCCGCCATTGCCGTCATAAGTACGACAGGAATGCTCTCGTCAATGCTTTTCAAGCGCCGCAATACGTCCAAACCGCTCAAACCGGGCATGATAATATCGAGCAGCATCACGTCTGGAAGCTGTTCACCCAGTAGTCGCAGTGCGGTCTCACCGTCCGACGCACTCCGTACGGTGTACCCGGCATCCTCGAACACCCCGCTCAACACAAATCCCATCATTTCTTCGTCGTCAACTATCAGAATGTTCTTAGCGTTTGCCATTCTTCTTTCCCGTCATCCTTGTTCTATCAAAATGCATCTTGTTCAATTTGGAGAATGAGATTAGCGTTGAATTTTATACATTTCATCAATGAGACGCAAATGAACGAATCGCATTCGATTGCATCGACCCGGAGATCAGAGTCATGGCGACAAACCGTACCGTGATAATTACAGGCGCTTCCTCAGGAATTGGTCTCGCAACAGCCAGGCTGTACGCTTCCAAGGGCTGGACCTGTCTCCTTGTCGCACGCGATGCGGCTCGTTTGGAAACAATAGCAGAGCAGTTGCGTGACACGTACAATGTTCCCTGTCTCAGTCTGATCGCGGATGTGCGCAACATGGTCGACCTTCGTGCTAGCTGTGTCGATGCGATAGCGACGCATCCACCCGACCACGTCATCGCCAACGCCGGCATCGGGCAGTACGGTCCATTCCATCGATCACCATGGGAACATATAGATACGCTTCTTCGGACGAACATCGACGGTGCGATGGCGATTGTTCGCCTCGTTGCACCCGGAATGGTGCAGCGTCGCCACGGCAGCATCGTGCTGGTCTCATCCACGCTCGGGAAGCGTGCCATGCCCTGGAATGCAGCCTACTGTGCAAGCAAATATGCGTTACACGGTTTCGCTGATGCGCTTCGACTCGAATTGCGACCGTTCGGAGTGCATGTCGGTGTGCTGTGTCCCGCGCGTACCGACACGCCGTTTTTCGATCGCATGACGATGTCAGTACCACGGAAACGCGAGCGCCACGTACCGACCAGCTCACCGGAGCGCGTTGCGAAAGCCATCGTGCGATGTGCGAGCAAACGGAGACGTGAAGTCACGGTGAGCTTCGGAGGAAAATTCTACGCCTTCATCGGTGTCCATTTCCCGCGATTCGCGGATTTCGTACTTTCCATAGCAGTACCACGACCGGAGGACGAATGAAGTATCAGCAATATCTGCGTCTCGTACTGTTCGACATCGACGGTACACTCATCACAACCGACGGGATTGCCAAGCGAACCTTCGCCGAGGTTCTGGAGAACGCCCTTGGTCATGGACGCGTCGCGTTGGATTACGATTTCGCAGGAAAAACGGACCTACGTATTTATCGGGAAATCATGCAGGCCTCGAATATCAGCCAGGAAGGACTGGAACAAAGGCGTGAAGAATTCTTCGATGTTTTTTTTCATCTGCTCGAACAACGGCTGAACCACGACAACGTGACAGTGCTGCCCGGTGTGCGATTATTGTTGGACGCGTTGGAGCGGGAAGAGGCGGCTACGCTCGCTCTACTGACCGGCAACATGATCCGCGGTGCCAAAATCAAACTGACGCCACCAGCATTGCTGCGCTACTTCAGCTTCGGGGCATTCGGCAATGACGCCGAACAACGGCACGAACTCGCTGAAATCGCGAAAGCGCGTGCATACGACAAAACAGGCGTGGTATTCAAAGCGAAAGACATCATCATTATCGGCGATACGCCGCACGATATAGACTGCGGAAAACATTTGAACGTTCGTTCCATCGCTGTTGCGACAGGAGGATTCACTCATGATGACCTGGCCTCACATCGTCCGGATTATCTGTTCGACGATCTTGCGGACACGGACCGAGTGCTCGACGCCATATTCGCCTGAGCGTCACTACGTACTCCTTCCATTTCTGTTCCTCTTCCTTCTTCCCTTGCCGGCGCAGGGACAGATCGAATTACAATGGCGTACGGATTTCTGGAACGACCGCTTCGAGGCATTCTTTTCCTCCTTGTATATCCTTGGCCCGAATACAACTCATGACGCGAACGCTGGAAATATCGTGCTAACGCAGGCCGCCCCGGCACAAGCAGGAAAACTGTTTTATCGGCGCCGAACAAACATCGATGTGTTCGACGCGTCTTTCAAAGCGTCGTTCGGCGTCCGGACATCGATGAACGGCGGAGGAGCCGACGGAATCGTGTTCGTGTTTGCACCTGTCGCTGAGTATACAGCAGGTGGCGGCGGCTCGTTGAATTTCGACGGATGCCTCGGATACGGCGTCGAATTCGACACCTACATGAATACGGAACGCTCCGATCCATCGGAGGAACACATTGGAATTATTCAGAACGTAAGCAGCAACCATCTACATACCGTGACGCTGGTACCCACGACCTTGAAGAACGGCGGGATGCATGATATTCTGATCCGATTTCGCAACGGTGCCGTACAAGTCTGGCTCAACGGAGTGTTACGCCTGACGCATTTCATCAGTGGGTATACGCCTCTGGACGGATACTTCGGTGTCACATCAGCCTGTGGTGCGGCATTCAACGAGCACAGAATCGATGACATGCGTGTATCGATGCCTTGGCGTGGTATGACGGATTTCGGCACGCTGCCATTTTGCGATACCGTCGTCGTCGATACGTTCTTGTACGTTCGAAACAACCATCCCGACCGTGCCGATTTCACCATCACCGAGATGACGCTGGAATCCGTCACCCCGGATGTGTTTTCTTTTCCCGTCATTACTGTGCCATCAGTGATTCCTGCAGGAGGCCGCGTACAAATCCCGTTACGCATTCGCATCCCGGCCGAGGGGTCGTACCAAGCAGTTCTGCGCATGGATGCCGACAACGGCGAGACACTTCTGGACACATTGCGTATTTCCGCAGCTACACCACAACTTGCCTGGTCCGTACCAGAACTCCACGGATCACCGCAACAACTCGCTTCCACACGAGATACGGTGGTACAACTTCGCAACATTGGCATCGTCGCAGCGGATGTACTTGGTTTTCATACTTCTACCTCCGCTGTAACCGTCATGTCTCCGACCTCGTTTCCTCAGCGTATCTCCCCAGGTGAAAGCATCGCAGTAACATTGCGCTTGCAAGCTCTCATCGGCGGCTTACTGGAAGACAGTGTCAGCATCGTCATTGATTGCGGCATCGCGCCATCCTTGCACGTACATGTAACTGGAGTCGTTGAGACGGCATTGCTTCACTTCACATCTCCGGCTTTGATGCTCCGACCGAATGATGTTGGTGTGACCCAGTTGTTCGTTGATTCCCTGCCACGCTACACTCCGCTAATGTCGATCGACGGAAGTTTCGAGTACGACAGGGACATTATTCGTTTCGAAGGTATCACAGCACTTGATGGAGGCACTGTTGCTGCGACGTTTCGTGCGACGGAGAGCATACCGGGTATTGTGGAGTTCAGTATCGAATATCCATCGCCCATCATCAGCGGCACTGCGGTCGCGGGATTTCGTTTCTCGCCCCTCGTCCTCGAGATGCGCTGCGAGGAGCTGCACTTTATTCAGGGAACTGGGAATGCCGGAAGCACGATTCATCACGAAATTCCCGTCTTCTGTTCAGACGGGCGAGTGTGCATCAACGCTTCGTGTCGTCATCCCGATGGAATACGACTGGCTCTACCACCGACAATGAAACTGTACCCCAACCCCTTCTCAACACGCGCAACGGTACTTCTGACACTGTCTCGTGATGAGCATGTGCGCCTGCTATTGCGCAGCACGCTGGGAGAACGATTGATGCACATTCGCGAAGGAACGTTGTCGGAAGGGACTCACAGCATCACCATCGATGCTGATCAACTACCTGCAGGAATGTATTTTCTTGAATTGGCATGGGACGACGGATTCAGCATCTCACCAGTGATTCTATATCGCTGATCTGAATTAGCCGGAATCCGTAGCAGCGGACGAACGCGGAAGAAAGCAAGGGATTCTGGTCAACGCTCAGATACGTATGAATGAATGTTTTCCCTTCAGATCTCGCGTGTGCCGCTCTACCTATTCGTGCAGATAGCAGCAAAAGCTGATCGAGTGCAGCCGCCTTCGAAGATTGATGTGTGCATGCACTCCTGACTTCGTCGCTCGTATCTGACCCTATGTGCCAGGGTGTTTGTTTATAACGAGTTAGTGTAATTCCGGATTGCGTTTCGGGTGCTGCACGCTTACTATTCGATCATGTTCATTCGAAAAAACAGGAATCGA
>Ga0114946_10000982_pt1 | contig 19711 bp, 10 predicted proteins | sample WalLakDeSediment_FD_88676 | JGI IMG/M metagenome (GOLD analysis project Ga0114946, IMG submission 88676) | Lake sediment microbial communities from Walker lake, Nevada to study Microbial Dark Matter (Phase II) - Walker Lake 11/02/13 Deep Sediment | ecosystem: Environmental > Aquatic >...
CATCGGCCCGAGCTCACGCATGATCGCGCGGGTCAAGGTCGCCGCGTAGATCGCCAAGCCCGTGAGCACGAGCAGATCGCCGGCCCACATCCGCTTGGCCGAGAACAGCCCCATGGCCAGGAGGTAGGCGAACGACACGACGACGATCAGCCCCCACCACTCGGTCGCGTGCCGGCGGGCGCGGTACAAGCTGCGCGCGAGGGCGGTCATCGTCGGTCTCCCACGCGGGCTCCGCTTGGATCGGCGCTAGCGGCAGCGAGCGCCGCAGGCGGCCGCCGGAGTTCGAACACCAGCTCACCGGGTTTGATCATGTTGAGGTCTTCACGGGCAATCCGCGCGAGTTCGCGGTCGACTCGGTCGTGTGACTGAGGCTCGTCGGGGTCGCGGTGGAGCGCGTCGACCTCGGCCTCGAGCAGGCGTATCTCGTCGCGCAGGCCGACGTTGCTGTGCTCGAGCGCCTCGCGTTCGGCCCGTACGCGGGCGAGATCCTCAGCACCGAGGTGCTCGTAGGTCGGTAAGAACGCGAGCCCCGCGGTGATGAACAAGGCCAGCAGGATGCGATTGAGCCAGGTCATCGAGGGTGCTGGCAAAGTACGGATCCACGATCGCGGCCGCAAAAAAACGGAGGGCCGGCCACTCCCGCTGCTGCTCGCCTGGACAGTGGCGCCGCGCGGCGAGACCATCGCCGCGCGATGCAAAGCCGGTGGTCCGATCAGCAAGCCCAGGAGTACGTCGAGCGCTACGCGTTTAACGAAGACCTCGCCCTGCGCGTGTACAGCTCCCGGCTGATCGGCCGCGAGCCCACGCTCGTGCTCCACGGCGGCGGCAACACGTCCGTCAAGACCTCGCTCGTCGACGACACCGGCGAGCGCGTCGAGGTGCTGTGCGTCAAGGGCAGCGGCTGGGACCTCGGCGAGATCGAGCCCGCCGGGCTCCCGGCCGTGCGCCTCGCGACCCTCACCGCCTTGCGCTCGCTGCCCTCGATGACCGACGAGGACATGGTCAACGCCCAGCGCACCCGGCTGCTCGACGCTGGCGCACCCAACCCCTCGGTCGAGACCCTGCTCCACGCGTTCTTGCCGGCCAAGTACATCGATCACTCCCACGCCGACGCGATCTTGGCCCTCGTCGATCAGCCCGAGGCGCCGCGGCTGTGCGCGGCGCTGTTCGGCGATCGGCTCGCGCTCGTGCCCTACGTGATGCCCGGCTTCGCCCTGGCCAAGCTCGCCGCCGAGGTCGCCGAGCAGCACCCCGAGGCCGAGGGCCTGCTGTTGCTGCAACACGGGCTGTTCACCTGGGGCGCGACCGCCCGCGAGTCCTATGAGCGCCACGTCCGGGCGGTCGACGAGGCCGAGCGCTTCATCGCGAGCTGGCGCGACGCGTCGACCCCTACCCCGGCACCCGCACCCGCCCCGGTCTCGCTGCCGAGCATCGCCGCCGAGCTGCGCGGGCGGCTTGGCCAGGGCCAGCGCCGCTACTTCTTCGCCGTACGCGAGTCCGAGCCGATCCGTCGCTTCGTCGCGCGCCACGATCTGCGCGAGCTCAGCCAACGCGGCCCCGTGACCCCCGATCACGTGATCCGAACCAAGGCCGCCCCGCTGATCGTGGATCGCTGCTCGCTCGACGGCATCGACGCCGCGCTCAACCAGTTTCGCGCCGACTACCAGGCCTACTTCGCCCGTCAGGCCGAGGCCCGACCCGGCCGGACGCTCACGGCCCTCGATCCCGATCCGCGGGTCGTGCTCGTGCCCGGCGCGGGCGCGTTGATCGGTCTGGGCCGCTCGCCCCAGGCCGCCTCGATCGCCGCCGATCTCTACGAGCACACCATCGAGGTCATCGACGCCGCCGAGGCCGTCGGCCGCTACCAGGCCCTGCCCGAGTCCGACCTGTTCGACATGGAGTACTGGTCGCTCGAGCAAGCCAAGCTCGGCAACCAAAGCCCGCGGCCGCTCGACGGCCAGATCGTCTACATCAGCGGGGCCGCCCGCGGGATCGGAGCCGCCGTCGCCCGGGTGTTCGCCGACGCTGGCGCGGCCTTGTACCTCGTCGATCGCGACGGCGAGCCGCTCGCCGCGATCGCCAAGCAGCTCAAAGCCGCCAGCGAGATCCTCGACGTCGCCGACGAGCAGGCCGTGCGCCGCAGCGTGCAAAACTGCGCCCTCACCTACGGCGGCCTCGATGGGGTCGTGTCCAACGCAGGCTTCGCGCCGCAGTCGCCGATCGCCCAGTGCCCAACCTCGCTGCTCGAGGCCAGCTTCGCCGTCAATTTTTACGCCCACCAGTGGATCGCCGCCGAGGCCTTTGGCCTGCTCGAGCGCCAGGGCATGGGCGGCTTCTTGCTGTTCAACGCGTCCAAGGCCGCGTTCAACCCGGGCCCCCAATTTGGCCCCTACGCCCTGGCCAAGGCCGCGCTCGTGGCCCTGACCAAGCAGTACGCGCTCGAGGGCGGCGGCCTGGGGATCCGGGCCAACGCCGTCAACGCGGACCGCATCCGGACCAATTTGATGTCCGCGACCGAGGTCGAGGCCCGCGCCCAGGCCCGCGGCCTCGAGGTCGACGCTTATTTTCGCTCCAACCTGCTCGATCGTGAGGTTACAGCCGACGATGTCGCCGAGGCCTTCCTCCACCTCGCCCGAGCCCCAAGCACCACAGGGTGCGTGCTGACGGTCGATGGGGGCAACATCGCCGCGAGCCCGCGCTGACGTCCACCCCTATTAGATTCAGCATATAGGTAACTACACCCCAATGTGACCGGCTCGCCATAAATAGCCTGAGCCGGCGCACTTCGCCCAATCGCACGATACCATCGCCATGTGAACTCGGCCGCCGGCCAACCCCCTGCTGATGTCACCCTGATCTCGGGTGATTCGCTCATGGGCGAGATCGCTGGTGTGAGCCGGATCGGCGCCGGCAAACTGATCGACCGTTACATCGTGCTCTCGCACATCGGCGTCGGCGGGATCGGGGTCGTGTATGCGGCCTATGATCCCGACCTCGATCGCAAGGTCGCGATCAAGCTGTTGCGCCCGCGCGGGGTCAAGCGGACCGAGCAGCTCCTGCGCGAGGCCCAGGCGATGGCCTCGCTCACGCACCCCCACGTCGTCGTCGTCCACGAGGTCGGTACGATCCACGACGTCGTCTACATCGCCATGGAGCCCGTCGAGGGCGGGAGCTTGCGCGACTGGATCGACGCCGGTCCGCGGCCGTGGCCGGTCGTCGTCGAGCTCATGCAAAAGGTGGGAGCGGGGCTCGCAGCGGCCCACGCGGTCGACTTGATCCACCACCACTTCGGGCCCGCCAACGTCTTGCTCGACCGGGTCGGCGACCCGCGGATCACAGACTTCGGCCTCACCCGGCGGACCGACGGCGACGCCCAGCGATCACGCAAGATCCGAAACCCGCGGTGGTTCGACGAGAGCACCAGCGCCGACTCGAACCCCAAGCCGCTGACCCCCGCAGACCGACCGCGCGCGAGCACACCGACCGCCGCCCCCGAGCAATACGCCGGCGAGCCCGTCGACGCCCGCGCCGATCAGTTTAGCTTTTGCGTGACGCTCTACGAGGCGCTCTACGGCGAGCACCCCTTCGACGGCCGAACCCATGAAGCCGTGGTCCTCGCGATCGAGGAGGGTCGAGTGCGCCAGGATTCGGCGCGGGCCAAGGTCCCCGGGTGGCTGCGCCGCGTCGTCATTCGCGGCCTCGCCCACGATCCAGCCCAGCGCTGGCCGAGCATGACCGCCCTGCTCGACGCCCTCGCCCGCGGACCCGGCCAACATCGCCGGCGAGTCGCCGCGAGCGTCGTGAGCACCCTCGCGGTGCTCGCGATCGCCGTCGCGAGCATGCGGCCCCAGCTCGCGCCCGAGCGCGAGGCCCCGCCGAGCATCGAGCCGCGAGCCACCCCCGACTCGCTCGCGCGCGCTGTCGGTGAGGCGCTCGCGGCCCACGACCAAGCCCTCGCGATCACGCGGATCCTCGAGCTCGCGCAGGCCCTCGAACACGACGCCCCCCAAGAGAGCCTGCGCTGGCTGACGATCGGCGACTCGCTGCTCGCCCAACCCCCTGCCCATCCCGGGCGAGCCAGCCTCGCCGATGACCTGCAGCGAGCCCGCGCGCGGGCCTCCGCGCGCGCGGCCCAGGCTCGCTAGGGAGCAGCCACCCTTGGACCATCTCGCCGCCGCCCAAAGAGCCCTCCGGGATCCGCCCGATCGGCCGACCGCGCTCGATCACCTGATCCGGGCCTGGCGCAAGCACGATCGCCACCCCGAGCTCGCCCGGCTCGTCGAGGCCCTGTCGGCCGAGAGCGCCCGCACGCTCGAGCCCCTCGACCCGACCCTCGGCGACGCCGACTACCACGCCACCTGGATCACCCGGGCCGCCCACGCGCGGCTCATCGACGTCGAGGTCCTGCTCCCGGGCTTGTTTCGCGGCCCGCTCGGCACCCGGATCAGCGAGCGCTTCGAGTTGATCGCCGCGTTCGCCGACGACCCCCGCGTGAGCGCGGCGTTTGGCCGCATGATCGCCGCGCCCCCGGTCACCTCCGCCTCCAACTTCCCGCTGTGGACCCTGCTGTTCACGGCCCTCCACCGGGTCCCCGACATCCGGCTCCGGCCCGTGCTCGAGCAGCGCATCTCGACCCCCAACGGCGGCTCGCAATTTTGGCCGATGCTCCAGCAGCGGTGCTTGGCGCTGCTGCGCGAGCTCCCCGAGCAGGTCCCCCCGCTCAACCTCAGCGTTCGCCCGCAGGCCGCCGCCTTGCGGGAGCGCATCGCCACGCTCGCCCGCCATGAGCTCGGCGTCGAGCTGCGCTCGACAGGCTCCTACGTCGACATCGAAGCCGGGCTGCTCGCGCAGGTCTACGCCGAGCCCCACGTCCTCGAGCACCGCATGGTCTGGGCCGACGCCCTGCAAACCCGCGGCGACCCCCGCGGCGAGTTCGTGCAGCTGCAGCTGACCCGCGCCGCGGCCGGCCGCAAGCCCAGCATGCGTGAGCGCTCGCTGCTCAACCAATTCGAGGTCGCATGGTTGGCCGAGCTCGCCCCGCTCGTCGATCGCAAGCGCCTGCGCTGGGCCAACGGCTTCCCCGTCCAAGCCGAGGTCGTGTTCAGCTCGCAGACCGAGCGCGAGCTGATCGGCCGCGAGATCTGGGCGACCTTCGAGGAGCTCGACTGTGAAGACTTCGAGCTCATCACCTCGCCGGTCCTGCGCTCGATCCGACGGGTCGGCTGCTTTGGCTTGGACACCCTGCTCGCCCTCGCCCAAGCCCACGGCTCGGCCCTGCCGCTCGAGCAGCTCGGCCCGGTCGACCTCCGACAAAACCCGCCGCCCGAGGTCCACGGCCTGCACCGCGCCCCCGCCGAGCGCTTGCTCGCGGTCCGCGAGCTTTGGCTGCACCAGGCCCACTCCGCCCTCAGCCGCGCTCCTCGGGCCTTCGATTGGCTGTTCTCTACCCCGCTTGGCGGCCGGCTCACCCGCTTTCGCCTGTCCGCGGTCATGCAGCTCGAGCCCGGCGTCCAAGCGACCGAATGGGTCGACTGGATCGCCGCGCGCGCCCGCTGGTCGCTCGAGCGCCTGCGCCTCGACATCGGGCTGCTGTCCGTCGAGCTGTGCGAAGCCGGCCAGCTGCGCGTGCGGACCAAGCTCAGCGGTGATCTCGGCCACCTTTACGACGACGTCATCCGCGATCAGCTCGCCGCCTTTCGTGCCGAGTTCCCGCGCTTGCAGTTGATCAGCTGCGGCTCCCAGCCGGTCTCGCCCGAGACCCTCGCGCGCTGGGCCGAGGTCGCCGGCTTCCTCGAGTTCGAGCACCGCCACCGTCCCTCCAAAGAGGCGATCACCAGCCACCAAGCCAGCGAGCTGCTCGGCGCGTTTTGGGCCCGGCAGCGCACCGCCCGAACCCGCATCGCCCGGGGCGGGAGGCTAGCTAGCACCACGCCCAGGATCCCGCGCCGCTACGGCCCCGGCCCAACTGGCCCATGGGTCGCCTTGGAGGGCCCCGAGCAGGCCCCGCGGCTGCGCGCCAGCGCCAGCCTCAACTTTGACCGCGACGCGCTGTTGGTCGCCGACGAAGAGCTCGCCGGCTTGCACGTCCCCGAGCTCCAGCTCGCGTGGTCCTTGCACGACCGCAACCGCTCCTCGCTGTCGAGCTGCGCCTACGATCCTCGCGCGCGCCACCTGTGGATCGGCACCACCAACGGCGCGACGATCCTGTGGGACGTCGTCACCCGCCGCGAGCTTGGCCGCGCACGGTTTCACATCAACCAGGTCACCGCCGTCGCGATCGCTGATCGGCGCATGTACAGCGCCGACCGCGATCGCAAGCTGCATCTCTGGGCTGAGCCGGCCGCCTCCGAGGCCCGCGAGCCCGCCATGCTGATCCCCGAGCGGACCGTCAGCCTCGACGCAGGCCCCAGCGCCATGGTCATCGATCCCGCCGGCCTGATCTTGGCGTTGCTCACCAACAGCCGCGTGCAGCTACGCCAGCTCGACCAGCCCACCCGCCGCCACGACATCGGCCCCGCCAGCCAGCGGCACAGCATCCTCGCCTGGTCGCCCGAGGGCGATCACCTCATCGCCGGCCAGGCCGACGGCACCCTGCTCGTGTGGGACCGCGACGGCGCCCTGCTCACCCGCCTGCGCATCCACGACCACGCCGTCCACGGCGTCGCCTGGACCCCCGACGGCGCCCAGCTGATCACCATCGGCGACGACGCCGACGGCCCAGCGATCCGCGTGAGCGACCGCGAGACCGGCCAACTCTGCCTGCGGATCCAGCCAACCCGGCCCGGGACCCTGACCAAGCTCGCGGTCTCGACCGACGGCCGCTACGTCGCCGCCAGCGCCGACGCCTGGGTGGGCTGCTGGTCGCTGGACGACGGCGTCGAGCGAGGCCTGTGGGAGTACCGCGCAGCCCGGTAGGCATGTGCGTAGGCTCCCCTTGACGGGTGCTTGCGAGCACGCTACACACCCGCTCCCGGCTCGCACGTCTGTGCGGGGAAGGGGTCCCAGGGGGCATAGCTCAGTTGGGAGAGCATCGCACTGGCAGTGCGAAGGTCAAGGGTTCGAGTCCCTTTGCCTCCAAACCCGAAGACAGGCAGCTAGGTCTCTAGCTGCCTGTCTTCTTTGGTTTGGGCTGACGGCGACGCCCCTTCGCGCTAGCCCCGAGGATCGCCACGCTGGTGCCCCCCCCTACCGGGACGTTGACAACCGTCGCTCGCCGAATCAATAGCACGGCTGCCACTCTACCATGAACGGCATCTGGGCCAGCTCATTGGGCATGTAGGGATCGGGAGCCCTGCGCGAGCGCGTGGTCGAGCGCAGCCCGGACCGCGGCGACCTGGGCCGCGTTGCAGATCTCCGGCGTCGCCTTCGCGCTGTCCGGGTAGACCTCGGTCGTCGTCGTAAACCGAGCGTCGGTCACACCCGCGCACAGCCCCAACGCCTTGCACGGATAGACAATCACGCCGCGCTGCGTCACCGGCGAGCCAATGATCTCCCCGTTCTCATCAGCCGGGGCAATATGAGTAACCGCCTCGACCCCGCGAATGATCGCCGCTTGAAACTCCGGCTGCGGGTTGTGGGTGTCGCCGACCGTATAAAAGCCGTCAGGGATCAGCCCAGGCACGAACGGCTCGCCGTCGCGGGCCGCGAGCGCCGGGCGAAACTCCTGCTCGTCGCTATCGGTGGTCTCGTGCAGATCGACGTGAACCAGGAACTCCACCCCCCAATCGGTGACGAGCTCGGCGACCATTCGCATCAGCGCCCGCGACTCCTCAGCCCGGCCGTCGGCGGCGAACGATCGGTTGGGGTCGATCGCCTGGGCGTTCCAGCGGTTGATGACCTCGTAGGCCCAAGCGCTCACGCAAGGCGCGACGACCAAGTTGATCCGGCCGAGGTAATCGCCGGCCGCCTCGCGCAGGAACGCCAAGGCCCCCTGCACGCCGCTGGTCTCGTAGCCGTGCACGCCGCCGGTGATCAGCGCCCACGGGGCCGCCGGGTTCGGCGAGCGAGCCTTGACCACGAACAGCGGGTAGCGCTCCGGGTCGATGCGCAGGGCGCCGTACTGCTCGACCGTGAACGAGCCCGGCAGCGCGTCGAGCTTGCGCCGGACCTCGTCGGCGTAGCTGCGCTCGATGGTGCGTTGCGCGAGCCAGGTGCTCGTCTCGGCCTCGGTCCAGGGTTGGCCGGGGGTGCCGATCGGGTAGAAGCGCTCGAGGGTCGGCATGGCCCTCGCTTGTAGCCTGTCGAGGGCGCCCACCGCTAGCAGCAGCTTGGGGCGAAGCTCGCGCTGCTAGCCCGGTGGGTGTCCAACCGGGCGCAAGCGGGGGTAGGCTGCGCGAGCCGATGCAACCTATCCAAAGCGCGATCGAGTCGCTCCACGCCAAGGAGCTCTGCCCTCGCCTGCACGTGGACGTGACCCACGCCGACGCCGTCTGCCCGGACTTCGTCCGCGACAAGTGGAAGGAGCAGATGATCATCGACCTCGATCCTAGCTACCCGTTGAACCTCGAGTTCACCCCGGTCGGCGTCGAGGCGGACCTGTCGTTCGGCGGCTACGTCACGCGCTGCGTGTTTCCTTGGCCGGCGATCTACGTCGTCGCCGATCGCGACGCAGGCACCGGCAGGGTGTTCGCCGGACACATCCCTGAGTCGCTCCGCCACAAGTTCGCCGGCGCGGTCGCGGAGCCGACCATCGCGCCCGAGCTGACCGAGGTCCATGATGACCTCGCGGCCAAACGCAGCTCACGCCGCAAGCGTCGCCGCGAGCCCAAGCCGCCGCTGCAATTCGCGGTCGTGAGCGAGGACCCGCCGACCACCGACGAGGCCCCAACCGAGGCCCCAACCGAGGCCCCAACCGAGGCCCCGACCCAAGCGGACGCCGTGAAGACTCGCCGCGCGGCCTTCAAGGTGATCGACGGCGACGGCTAGCAGCCCCCTACATGCTACCGACCACAAAGTCGACGCAGCCGGGGATGAACTCGGAATCGCCGAAGTCCCCAAGCATCGCCCGCGAAACCACCGCACCAACCAGCATCGCCGCGATCCGCTGCACGTCGGGGTCGTCGGCCACGGCCTCGCCGAGCGCGGCCCGGATCACGACCTGAATCGAGTCGGTCCCCTCGCGCACCAGCGCGGCTGCTAGTTGCCCGTCGAGCTTAGCGGCGAGCTGTTCGAGCGCGGCGATCAGCTCGAGGCGCAGCGAGTCGACCGGCCGGCCGGCGAAGCTCAGGCGCTCGTCGACGAGCGCAGCGACGGACAGGCCGGTGAACGAGGTCTGGGCGGAGCTGAGGATGAAGCTGCCAGCGTGCCCCTCGATCGAGGCGATCAGCTCGTCGACCGGGGCGTTGGACAGCGAGAGGATCACCAGCTCGTCGAGCACGTCCGCGAGCTCGTCGCCGATGATGTCGCGGACGACGTCGTCGAGCGCCGAGAGATCGTCGGCGACCAGCGTCTGCCCCGACTCCTCGCGCAGCCGGTCCGAGACCATCTGCAGCAGCCGCAGCGAGAAGTAGGCGTCGTCGAGCAGGCCGAGCACGCCAAGCTCGTCGGGGACCAGATCATCGGGCTCGTCCCAGTAGGTGATCGCGGCCGCCATCACCTTCTCCATGATCGCCTCGACCGGGGTCCCGACCGCCGACGCCGAGGCCGACGCGAGCAGCTCGGGCACGCTGCGGACGTAGCTCTCAAACAGCTCGAGCGCCTCGCGTCGCTGCTGATCGCTCAAGCTAGCGCCGCGCTCGGCCGCGCGGCCGGTCAGGTAGTTGGCGAGGTGACCCTCGTTCGCCTCGATGGCGACGGCGGTCTCGATTTGGGCGTTGAGCCTAGCGGTGTCCATTGCGGTTGGGCGAGGGCGGGCCCCATTCGTACCTTCGCGACGCCGCCGCGTCCAGCGACGACGCCTCATATCGTAATCTAACGATGAAACGATCCGCCCCCCGTCGGGTCTCGTTGCCCGCCGCCGTGCATCCGCTCGTGCACGCCGATCATTCGCCGTACCAAACCTCGCAGCCAGTCCAGCCCGAGTCGGGCCAGCCGTTGAAGCCGATCAGCTCGGCGAGCAAGTCCGGCGCGCTCGCAGGCCACACCGCCGCCGCCCACCCCTCGCTGACCTTCCACAGCGCGAAGATCACGTCGACCACGTCCCCGGGGTTCTCGTCAAAACCATCGTCTTCGGCCTGCTCTTGAATGAGCTCGACGTCGACGATGATCCACTCGCCTGGCGAATGGGCCCAGCGTCCCTCGCCCTTGCAATTCCAGGTCGCGACCGCCCCGCCGAAGTTGGCGTACTCGACCAGCTGCTTCGGATCAGTGAGCACCGTCTCGCCCGGGTCGCGCTGCTGGTAGAGCACCGCGAACGGCGGATCGTCAGACCACTCACCGACTCGGTCGAACGACCAAGCCGCGATGGTGGCGTGGTGCTCGAACTCGGTCGGCGTGTTGAGGGTCGCGTCAGGCTGTGACGCGCGGAGCCGATCGACGGCGACTTGAATGCTGCGAACTTGGAAGGGCATCGCGGGTGATTGTGCCCGACGGGACGGTGCGCGAAGCGACCGCAAAAACTTCGCGCGCCCTAGCAGCCCGTGGTCTACTCCCCCCGTGCCCGCCAAGGCCCCCAGCAACTTCGCGAAGCTAAGCACCCAAAACGCCAGAGCGCAGCCCGACCTGCTGCTCGCCCTCGGCGCCTACCTCGGCCTCGACCCCGACCCCCTCCAAGCCTGGCTCGCCCCGATCCACGGCCGAACCAAGCTCCCCAACGCCCTCGGCCGCCTGTGGCCGGCCTCCCCCGACGCGCCCCGCGAGCGCCTCCCTTTCTCCGACGATCTCGCCGAGCTGCGCGTCTCGGACGCCCGCCACGATCCCGATCTACAGCTTCGCCTCGCGCAGCTCCTCGGCGCCCCCTTGGCCACCGTCGAAGCCGCCCTCCAAGCCGAGCACCACCGCTCGCGCCTCGATCGCTGCGCCTTCGATCCATGCGAGCAAGCCTACCTCGCCGCCCTCGCGCGCCGCCAAGCCACCGCGCCCGAGCCCGCGCCCGAGCCCGAGCCCGAGCCCACCACCAACTTCCCCCCCGAGCTCGCAACCCTGCGGGTCTCCGACGCCCGCGCCGACGAGCTGATCCTCTACCGCCTCGCCGACGCCCTCGACCGCACCCCCGGCAGCATCCGCGCCGCGCTCGAGCGGGCCCACCATCGCCAGCGCCTCGACGGCGTCGACTTCACGACCTCGGGCCCCACCCAAGAGCTCCTGCTCGGCCCCCAACCCGCCGAGCCCAAGCCGCCGCGCCCCTACCCCACGCCGACCCCCGCCGCCGCCCCCACCATCGCCCGCGACGCCGGCCCCGGGTACCGCGTCGTCCCCAGCCAGCCCTCGGCCCTGCCTGAGCGCCCCCGCGCCGAACCGAGCGTCAGCGTCCCCAAGCCTGGCCAGATCGCCCGTTGCCGCCACCGCAATTGGTTGGTCGAGGCCGTGCACCCGCCCACCCAGGCCCGCCGCAAGGCCGCACATTTAATCGACCTGGTCTGCCTCGACGACGACGCCCCCGGCCGCGAGCTCAGCGTGCTATGGGAGCTCGAGCTTGGCGCCTATGTCACCGAGCCCGAATCCGGCCAGCTGCGCGGGCTCGCGGCCTTCGATCCGCCCGGCCACTTCGCCGCCTATCTCAACACCTTGCGCTGGAACGCGACCACGGCCGCCGACGCGACCTTGTTTCAGGCCCCCCTGCGCGCCGGTATCCACGTCCAGCCCTATCAGCTCACCCCCTTGATGAAGGCCCTCGAGCTGCCCCGGGCCAACCTCTTCATCGCCGACGACGTCGGCCTCGGCAAGACCATCGAGGCCGGCTTGGTCATGCAAGAGCTGCTCTTGCGCCAGCGCGTCGAATTTGTCCTGGTGGTCGGCCCCGCGAGCGTATGTCTGCAATGGCGAGAGGAGCTCTACAAGCGCTTTGGCCTGCAATTCCAAATCTACGATCGAGCCTTCGTCGCTCGCATGCGCCGCCAGCGGGGCTACAAGGTCAACCCGTGGACCACCCACAATCGCTTCATCATCTCCTATCCGCTGTTGCGCCGGGCCGATTACCTCGAGCCCCTGCGCGCGTTCTTGTCGGCCCATAGTGAGCACGGCAAGCGCCGCAAATCGCTGCTGATCCTCGACGAAGCCCACACCGTCGCGCCCTCGACCGGCAGCGCCTACGCCGTGGATTCGCAGATCACCCGGATCGCCCGCGAGCACCTGTGCCCGCGCTTCGAGAACCGCCTGTTCCTCTCGGCCACCCCCCACAACGGCCACACCAACAGCTTCTCGGCCCTGCTCGAGCTCCTCGATCCCCAGCGCTTTCACCGGGCCAGCTCGGTCGAGGCCAACGCCGAGGCGCTCCGGGCCGTGATGGTCCGCCGGCTCAAGCGCGACATTCGCAAGGTCGCCAAGGGCCTGTTCCCCCGGCGCGAGGTCGTCGCCTTGACCCTGCTCCACACCAATGATCGCTGGCAGGTCGACGCCGCCCTGCATGCGCCTCGGCCCGCCCGAATCGACGACCACCCCAATTACCAGCGCCCCGCGCTCCCGCTCGATCAGCCCTGGGCCCTCGGCGAGGAGCTGCCCGCCCCCGAGCTCGAGCTCGCCCGCATGCTCGGCGAATACGAGGCCACCGTCGCGCCCGCCAACAAGCGCCACCGGCTGGTCTTCGCCAACTTGCAAAAGCGCCTGCTGAGCTCGATCCCAGCGTTTTACCGGACCCTCAGCGCCCACGCCCTGCACTTTGACCAGCACTTCGCCGGCCGCCTCGACGCTGACCCGCGAGCCGAGCGAAGCACCCCCCTATCCGACGACGACGACGAGCTCGACCGCGCCGACGAGGCCATCGAAGACGAAGAGCTCGAGCGCACCGCCAGCGCCAGCGCCAGCTTGGGCGCCCCCTCCGAGCGAGCCCGCGCCCAGCTCGAGGCCATGCTGACCCTCGCCAAGCGCAGCCGCGGCGCCGCCGATGCCCGGGTCCGCGCCTTGCTCGAGTGGATCCGTCGCAACCAATGCCCGGCCGTCGGCGACCCCAAGGCCACCACCCAATGGCGCCCGCGCAAGCTCCTGGTATTCACCGAATACACCGACACCAAGCGCTGGCTCAAGACCGTCCTGCACCGCGCCTTCGAGGGCACCGATCGCGGCGACGAGCGGATCCTCGAGATTCACGGCGCGATCGGAGACGAGCGCCGCGAGGACATTCAGCGGGCCTTCAACGCCCCGCCCGATCAGCACCCCGTGCGGATCCTGCTCGCCACCGACGCCGCCCGCGAGGGCATCAACCTCCAGGGCGCCTGCGCCGACCTCATCCACTTTGACATCCCCTGGAACCCCGCCCGCCTCGAGCAGCGCAACGGTCGAATCGACCGGACCTTGCAACCCGAGCCCGAGGCCCGCTGCCACTATTTCGTCTATGCCCAACGCGAGGAAGACCGGGTCCTCGACGCCGTCGTCCGCAAGGTCGACGTCATCCGCGCCGAGCTCGGCTCGGTCGGCAGCGTGATCATGGCCCAGGTCGCCAACACCCTCGAGGGTCGCAGCATTCGCCCGGCCCTGACCGCCGCGATCGAAGCCGCCAGCACCCCCGGCGCCCGCCAGCAGACCGTGCTCGGCCAACTCGAGCGGACCTTGAGCCACAATCACCAAGAGCTCGACCGCGACATTCGCAAGGCCGGCACCCGCTACCGCGACGCCGTCAAGCAGCTCAACTTCAAGCCCCGCCTGCTCCACCAGGCCCTCGACGTCGCGCTCGCGCTCCTCGCTAGCGACCCGCTCGAGCCGGTCCCCGGCGACGCCGGCGTCCAAGCCTTTCGCGTGCCCGAGCTCCCGCCTGGGTGGGAGAGCACCCTCGACGCCCTTCGTCGCCCCCGCCAACGCGACGAGTCCCTCTGGGATTGGCGTCGCGCCGCCCCGCCGCAGCCCGTCGTCTTTGATCCGCCCCCGCAGATGACCTCCCCGCGGGTCCACCTGCACCTCCATCACCCCTTTGTCCGCCGCCTGCTCGACGTCTTCACCTCCGCCGGCTTCGGCGCCCACCAGCTCGAGCACCTCGCCTTGCTCGAGCACGAGCACGACGGCCACGCCTACGCCGTCGCCCTCGCCCGCGTCTCCTTGTTTGGCCACGGCGCCGTCCGCCTCCACGACGAGATCGTCTCGCACATCGTCCGCCTCAGCGGCGACACGGCCGAGGGCCCGATCGAAGAGGTCACCGACCACGAGCTCGGCCAGCTCTCGGTCGTGCTCGAGAACCTGCTCGACGTCGAGCGCCACGAGATCCAGCTTCAGCCGCACATGCGCGACTCCTTGCTCCGGCGCGCCCGCGACGACTACGCCCAGCTCTGGCCGATCGCCCGCACCCGGGCCCAGTCCGCGGCCGAGCACGCCGGCACCCGCCTGACCGCCCGCGGCCAGCACGAGAGCGCCCAGCTCCAGGCCCTGCTCCTCGCCCAGCGCCAGCAGCTAGGCGCCGAGCTTGGTCGCCAGCTCTCGCTCGAGGGCATCACCAACGAAGCCGAGCGGCGCCAGAGCCTCGCCGATCGCGAGGCCCTCAACGATCGTGTGGGCGCCATCCAACACGAGCTCGACCACGAGCCCGAGCAGCTGCGCACCCTCTACGAAATTCAACTCAGCCGGATCGAGCCCGTCGGCCTAGTCTACCTCTGGCCCAAGGTGTGGGGATGAGCACGAGCAACGACCGCATCCGTTCCTACCTCCAAGCCGTCGACACGGCCCAGTCCCAGGCCCACCGAGGGTTGAGCGCTGACGAGCTCGCGGTTATCGCCGCCGAGCTCGGGACCTCCGACGACCTGCTCGCCCTCACTGCCCAGCGCGCCGAACACGACCTCCGACGCGGCTACGGCTTCCTCCGTCACGACCTGCACGACCCGGCGATCAAGGCCTTACGCCGGACTCGCGCCGTTCGCCCCGACGACACCGTCGTGATGTGCTACCTCGCCCACGCTCACCTCGCCCGAGCCGCGCAACGCTCCGGGCCCTGGGGCGAGGACCACGAGCAGGCCGACCACCTCGCCCACCTCATCCTCGAGGTCGACCCAGAGGACGCCGAGGCCTACAAGATCCTCAGCGCCCTCGCCACGCTCCGATCCCAGCTCGCGGCGCCTCCCGGCCCCCTAGCGAGGCTCCGCGCGCTCTTCGACCGGCTCTGGCGAGCGCTCACGCGCCGACCTGCGCCGCCGCCCGCCGTGGTCGCCGCTCTCCCCATCCCTCCCCTCCCCATCGCTCCCCTCCCCATCCCCCCGTCCGAGCTCGCGCCAGCGCCTACCCCCTCGCCACAGCCCAGCCCTCGACCCCAGCCCCCGGACCCGGCCGATCTCCCATCCCCGACCCCGACCTCTGTCCCCTTACGCTGGATCGCCCCGCCAGACTTCCCCCTGCGCCTCGTCCCGCTCGACGCCGAATACCGCTACGGCTACCTCCACCTCGCCGCCTACGTCCACCACGACCAGGGCCCGCCGGTCCACGCCGCCAAGCTCCGCATCGACGTCTACGACGCCGACCACACCCGCCAGGCCGCTTTCGACACCGACCTCCTCAGCATCCTGCACACCCCGATGCTCGCTGGCGACGTGGTCGGCTTTCGTACCCTGGTCCAGGTCCTCGACGCGCAGCCCGCGTACGCCGAGCTCCGGCCCCGCATCGACCCGAACGCAGGCCCCGACTTCATCCCCGACGCGCAGCCCACCCCGCTCGACATCCCCTGGGAGCCGCCCCCGTCCGCCGCGTTGAGCGTCCGCTTCCGCCTTCGCGGCGAGCTCCGGCGCTCCCACTTGGGACGCATGGTCTTCCACCGACTCTTCCTCGACGCCACCAACACCGGCGATCAACCGATCCGCCTGCTCCGCGTCCGCCTCCGCCACCTCCAGGACCAAGTCGTCCTGCTCGAATCGACCACCTATGTCGCCTCCGCGGCCTCCGGCGCCCCCATGCTCCCTGGCCAGACCACCCCCTTCGTCATGAGCGGCATCGTGATGCCCTTCGCCGCGTTCGAGCTCGCCGTCATCGAGGCGAGCTGACGCATCGCCCCCCGACGACGATCAGACCTGAGCATGAGCACGAGCAACGAATCCTATTTCCACGAGAGCTGGCTAGGCATGGTCCGCCAGGACGGCCTCGTCGTCTCGGTCCCCGTGCTCACCGCTGCCGAGCTCATGCACCAGCGCGGCGCACCAGCCCAGCGAAGCTACCGCGCCCACCTGCTGCCCCCGCTCGCCCAAGCCGAGGCCCCGCGCCTCGAGCTCCCCTCGCTCGCGACCTTGCTCTTCGACCTGCTCGAGTTCAGCCCCGCCGACATCGACCAGCGCACCGAGCTGCCCGCCTCCCTCCACGTCGTCGCCGCCGACGCGGCCACCAGCGCCATGGTCCGCCCGACCGCCGCGATCCGTCGGCTCCCCCGGATCCCCGCCAGCGCCCCCGCCACCCCGCTCGCCCACGACGATCCCTTCGCCCCCAACGACCCCTTCGCCGACCCCTCGCCTGGCCCCTCGCCTACCCCCGAGCCCGAGCCCGAGCCCGCCGCCGCCACCGACCCCGAGCTCTCGACCGCCGCCCTCCTCGGCCGCGACTACCTCGCTCTGATCTGGGACCTCGCCGACCCAGCCACCGGCTTTGGCCCCGCCGCGATCGGCCGCCCCTTCGATCGCCCCGATCAAGACCCCAGCTGGAACTACCCCCCCGCCGCCAAGTTCGAGCGCCTGCTTCGCCACACCCGCGTCCCGATCGGCCTGCTCACCAACCGCACCCACCTCCGCCTCATCTACGCCCCCCACGGCGAGACCACCGGCTCGCTGTCATTTGATCTCACCGACATGGCCGAGGTCGGCGGCCGCCCCATGCTCGACGCCTTCGCTGCCCTGCTCGGCCGCGATCGCTGGCTCACCCAGGCCCTCGAACGCCGACTCCCCGCCCTCCTCGACGCCAGCCGCAAGCAGCAAGCCGAGGTCACCGAGCGCCTCGCCGATCAGGTCTTCGACGCCCTCTCCACCCTGCTCGAGGGCTTCGAGGCCGCCGCCCGCCGCGACCGCAGCGACCTCTTGCAGCGCTTGGTCAGCCAAGCCCGCCGCACCGGCGGCACCGCCGAGGCCTACTCCGGCCTGCTCACCGTCTTGCTCCGCTTGGTCTTCATGCTCTACGCCGAAGACCGCGGCCTGCTCCCCGTCGAGCACCCGATCTACCAGGCCGGCTACTCCCTGCTCGGCCTGTTCGACCAGCTCGAGCAAGATCAGGGCGCCCACCCCGACGCCATGGATCGCCGGTTCGGCGCCTGGTCCCGCCTGATCGCCACCTGGCGGGCGATCTACGACGGGGTCCACCACGCCGGCGCCGACCAACAGCCCCTGGTCATGCCCCCCCGCCGCGGCCACCTCTTCGATCCCGATCTCTACCCCTTCCTCGAGGGCCGCGAGGATCCCCCGCAGCGCGGCGCCGATCTCAGCGCCGAGCAGCGCGCCCAAGTCCGGGTCCCCAGCGTCGACGACGGCACCCTCTACCGCGTCCTCGACTCGCTCTTGTACCTGCGCGAGGGCAAGGCTCGCCAGCGCCTCAGCTACCGCTCCCTCGACGTCGAGCAGATCGGCAGCGTCTACGAAGCCCTCATGGGCTACGACGTCGTCGAGCTCGATCACCCCGCCGTACGCCTCCGCGCCCGCCGGGCCAAGGGCGTCTGGCTCAGCCCCCACGAGCTCCTCGCCGTCGCCCCCGCCCAGCGCGCCAAGTGGCTCAAGGACGACATCGGCCTCGACAAGAGCGCCGCCGCCAAGCTCGCCGCCGCCATCGGCAAGCTCCGCGACGACGCCCTCCTCGACCTCCTCCACGACCACGCCGGCGGCAAGTTCCACGGCCAGCGAGCCGCCGCCGGACGCCTCGTCATCCAGCCCGGCGACGAGCGCAAGCGGACCAGCTCCCACTACACCCCCCGCGAGCTCACCGAGCCCGTCGTCCGCCGCACCCTCGCCCCGCTCCTGCGCACCATGGAGGCCGAGACCGGCCGTCCCCCGACCAGCGAGGCCCTGCTGACCTTGAAGATCGTCGACCCCGCCATGGGCTCCGGCGCCTTCTTGGTCGAGGTCGTCCGCCAGCTCGGCGATCACGTCGTCGCCGCCTGGCAGCGAGAGGGACGCTACGCCGATCAGGGCTCGCTGATCGCCGCCACCCTCGGCGGCTTGAGCATCGAGGCCCGCCCCGCCGAGGGCGAGACCGACGAAGCCGATCCGGTCATCGCCGCCCGCCGCCTCGTCGCCCAGCGCTGCGTCTATGGCGTCGACAAGAACCCCTACGCCGTCAACCTCGCCAAGCTCTCGCTCTGGCTCGTGACCATGTCGCGGACCTTGCCCTTTACCTTTGTCGATCACGCCCTGCGCCAGGGCGATTCGCTGGTCGGCCTCAGCTTGGAGCAGATTCGCGGCTTTGATTGGCGGCTAGCCGTCGACGAGCCCGGCGCCAAGGCCAAGCCCCGCAAGCCCCGCCAGCTCGCCGACTCCTTGCTCGTTGGGCTCGTTGGGCAGGCGCTCACCCGCGCCACCGAGCTGCGCCAGAAGATCGTCGGCTTGGCCCAGCGCGACGGCGAGGACGCCGTGCTCGAGCGCGAGCGGCTCTTGGGCGAAGCACGCGAGGCCTTGGAGGACGCTCGGCTCGCCGCGGATCTGTGCTTGTCCGCGTTTTTTGCCGAGGGCAAGGATAAGGCGCGGCTGGGTGAGCGGAGCCGGCGGTTTGATTTGTTGAGCGGGTGGATGGGGGCGCGCGCTGAAGGCAAGCGCAGCGAGGCGAGCGAGCGGGCCGGGTTGGATGAGCTGCGTGAGGGGTTCTTGCGCGAGCAGGCGCCGTTTCACTGGATGTTGGAGTTTCCCGAGGTGTTTTGGGAGGGGCGGGCGGATCCCTTGGCGGGGGGGAAGGTTAATCGGGCGGCTTATTTTGATGCGGTGGTCGGCAATCCGCCGTTCGCGGGGAAAAATGGGGTGGTCGCCGCGGGTGGCGAGCAGTACCTCGACTGGCTGAAGGTCGTCCACCCTGGGGCGCATGGGAACGCGGACTTGTGCGCGCACTTTTTCCGGCGGGCGGAGCATTTGCTTGGGCCGCATGGCGCCCTGGGGCTGGTGGCGACGAATACGATCGGGCAAGGCGATACGCGGGCGACCGGGTTGGCGGCGTTGTTGGCGAATGGTGGGGTGATCTATGATGCGACGGTGGATCTTCCGTGGCCGGCGCCTGGGGCTGCGGTTACGGTTTCGATCGTGCATGTTGGGATGGGGCACGTTCGCGGGCAAGTTGAGGAGGCTGTGCTTCGCGGTGTGGACCAGAGCACGGGGGAGCTCGAGGCTCGGACGGCGCCGGTGATCAACTCGCGGCTGGTCTCTCGGCCGGAGCGGGCGGATCCGGTCTCGCTTGGGAGCAATGAGGGTTTGAGCTTCCAGGGAAGCATTGTGCTCGGCCAGGGCTTCGTTTTGACGCCGGAGCAGCGGGATGACCTCCTCGCCAAGGATGGGCGCAACGCGGAGCGCATCAAGCCTTACCTCGGCGGCGCTGAGGTCAACCGGAACCCCGATCAGGGTTACGACCGCTATGTCATTGGTTTTGGCGACATGTCGTTGGAGGAGGCTGAGCGATGGCCTGATCTGATCTCGATCGTGCGCGCGGATGTCAAACCGGAGCGCAGTAAACTCAAAGACAACGCAGACGGCCGTCG
>Ga0114946_10000983_pt1 | contig 19693 bp, 27 predicted proteins | sample WalLakDeSediment_FD_88676 | JGI IMG/M metagenome (GOLD analysis project Ga0114946, IMG submission 88676) | Lake sediment microbial communities from Walker lake, Nevada to study Microbial Dark Matter (Phase II) - Walker Lake 11/02/13 Deep Sediment | ecosystem: Environmental > Aquatic >...
ACATCTTTTACTATAGAGGGATGGTTATTTAAGTTTGCCGAAGAACCCGCAGGAAAGATTTATAAGATAGATACGTCGTTCACGGCACTTTCAGATCTTGAGGCCAAATATGAAACAATGCTTTCATATGTTGATATAGAACTTAATACTGATACATTTATAGTTTCTGGTAGGCCACAGGTTAAAACTGTTGATCCTTGGATTATGATACCTTGTATTAATGATAAGGGGGTAACAGTTTATGGTACATGGTTTGATACACTATGTTCGTTGTATGTAAGTGGTTCTCCAGGAGTATACTCAAACATGTCATGGTATGATCCTGCTAGTGGAAATAGTAAGATTTCTGGTATGTACCCAGGATTTTCTGGGATAGAAATTGATTCTTGGGACTTGTCCAATGATACCACCATAAGTTTTACCATGCCAAGTGCTATAAGTGCTGGTTATGTAGATATTATAGCATTTAATGAGGCGGGATATGGTATTTTAACAGAAGACGCTATACGGCCAACACTTAATCCATACGTTTCTGGAACACCAGAGTATGATAATTATGTAGAATATCAGCATCCATGTGTTTCAGGTGTAAGAGTTGACCCGTTTTATTACTATTGCAGCTAAATACTTTAGGAGATAATTATGCCATCAAAATATACACCAAATAGGAATGTAAAGGGCGGATCATTTATGGATCAGCTTTTAGCTAAACTTCCTTATACATATAGAATTATAAATGATATTTCATCAATGAATCCAAAGTATGAGGACTTTCACGATCTTACAAAGAGGAAAGAAGAAAGAATTGCTCAACAGTCTATTATAGCTCGTGACGAAAAGCAAGATATTGCCAGCGGACAAGGCGCAATACTTATAAACAAAGATTATCACACATACATGTATGCAAACATGGATGTTGATAAGATTCGTAGACTTCAGCAATATAGAAGAATGGCTGCATATGCTGAATGCTCAGATGCTATAGATGAAATTTGTGACGAGACGATTGTAAAGGATGCAGAGGGAAATATAGTAAAGGTAGATATAGAAGGATCATATAAAGATAATATAAAGAAAGAACTTAAAAAAGAGTGGCAGAAGTTTATTAATGTATTTAAGTTGGAAGATAAGGGGTGGGAGTACTTCAGACAGTTTCTTATTGACGGTGAACTTTTTTACGAGAACGTTATATCACAGAATCGTCCAGACCTGGGTATTCTAGGTGTTGTTAGCATACCATCAGAACTTATAAATCCAGTTTATGATAACGTACAAAACTCTTTGATTAAGGGGTTCTTACTTAGAAGGGCAAGTCCAGAAGGCAAGCAAGGTGCCACAAATCAAAAAGAGGAAGTTATAGTATTTGATAAAAATCAGATAACATATATACATTCTGGTTTATGGAATGAAGATAGAACACTTCGTGTTCCATATATTGAAAATGCACGAAGAGCATATAAACAATTATCACTTATTGAAGATTCAATAGTTATTTATCGTCTTGTTCGTGCACCTGAACGCCTTGTGTTTTATGTTGATGTCGGAAATATGCCAGCACCAAAGGCAGAACAATATCTTCAAAAACTTATTCGTCAATACTGGTCAAGGAAAACATATAATGGACAAGGAAAGAGCATACAAAATGTATATGATCCACAGTCTATGTTGGATTCTTTCTGGTTTGCTAAAAAACAGGGACAAGAAGGAACTAAGGTTGATGTACTTCAAGGCGGTGAAAATCTTGGACAGTTGGACGATCTTATGTATTTTGTTAAGAAGTTATATAAGTCCCTTAAGGTTCCAATTGGAAGACTTAATCCAGAAGACACATTTAAAGATGGAACTGAAGTTACCAGAGAAGAATTACGGTTCGCTAAGTTTGTAATGCGTCTACAGAGACAATTTGCAATGTCATTAAAGGATACATTTGTTGTTCATTTAAAGTTACGTAAATTTTGGGAAAAGTACAAACTTAAAGAACATAATATTATACTTACATTTAATACACCAACACAATTTATGGTTATGCGTGAGCAACAGGCATTCAACCTTAAGTTTGAAAACTATAATAACATGGGTAATAATGAATTGGTGTCTCAATCTTACGCACAGCGTCATTATCTTGATTGGACAGATGATATGATGGCAGAAAATAGAGAATGGCTGCGTAAGGATAATGAGTTTATGTGGGAAATTGAACAGATCAGAACAAATGGTCCAGATTTCCGTGAGAAACAAGGGGAATTAGAAGCGGCTGTTGGTGACATAACAGGGGCAACGGGTGGTGCCACACCTCCAACAGGAGGCGGTGCTAGTGTAGGTGCCGCACAAGCAGAGCTTGGTAAATTTAAGCCTGATGTACCACCAGAATTTGGCCCTGGGCCAGCAAAACCAGGCATGGTAGCTGGTGGAGAACGCCCACAAGCAACACAAGCCCCAGGCCCTACATAATAAATAAAAAATAAAGTAGATTTATGCTAGTTTTATGATATAATCTATATCGAAAAGGATAAATATCTATAAGATGAAGGATAAACTACCCACCAATACAGAGATTTGTGAGAATTATATGCAAATCTCTAATATTTCTACCGGATTTATTGAAATTCCTACCAAAATATCCCTAAATATCTATGTTCAGGGGTGTAAAATGCGTTGTACTGGGTGTCAAAACCCAGATTTACAGGCATTTGAGGGTGGAACCACCATAAAACTCTCTGATTTACCTAATATAATTAAAAATAGGTGCCTTCCAACATGGATTTGTTGGCTTGGCGGCGATGCGGTTTATCAACCAGACGGATTTCTTGCATTTAATTCATTTTTTAAGACCAATAATTATAATATTTGTCTTTATACAGGCAAATTGTTTTGTGAAATAGAACATTTACTAACGGATGTAGATATGGTTGTTGACGGTGCATGGGAAGGAAAGAAATTAGATGACGCTGGTACAAATCAGGGGATTTTTCTAAAAACTGATAAAAAGTGGGATAAAATTAGTTATAATCAACTAAAAGAAATAAAATAAGGTGCTGAGTATGGATTCAATATTTCATATTAATCGTGCAATAAATATAAATAAATATAGGAGGATTAATATGAAAGGAATATATAAAATTTATAACAAAATAACAGAGAAATATTACATAGGTAGTACTAATAGCTTAAATATGCGATGGAAATATCATTTAAGGTATTTAAAACAAAATAAACACTGGAATATACACCTTCAAAGAAGTTTTAACAAATATGGTATAGATAAGTTTGAATTTATAATTTTAGAAGTTATGCCACATACAGTTAATGAAATAGATTTATTAAACACAGAACAAAAATGGTTAGATACGGTATTTTTAGAGGATAAAGATAACGTATATAATATTTGTAAAATTAGTGGTAAACCACCAAGTAGATCAGGATCACATTACATTATGTCTGAAGAGCATAAACGAAAACTTGCACTACAAAGGGGATGGCACCATACAGATGAGACTAAACATAGGTTATCAATTTTACAAAAGGGAAGGAAAAACGAAAAGGCTGTTAAAGCTATGATAAAAGCATGGAAAGGAAAAAAACATTCTGAAGAATCAAAATTAAAAATGTCACTTTCTAGAAAAGGAAAGCCATGTTTAAAATTAAGAGGAAGAATTATTTCAGATAAATGTAAAATGATAAATAGATTAAGATGTTCTAAAGAAGTTAATCAAATATGTAAAAAAACTGGTAAAATAATAAAAAAATATAATTGTGCTAAAGATGCGGAAATAGAGCTAATAGGAAAAAAAAGCGGTGCAATAAGTGCTGTTTGTTTGGGTAAACAAAAAAGTGCTCATGGGTTTAAGTGGGAATATATAAATAAAAAGGTGGTGTAATTTGCTAATTCGTCAATCATTTGATCAACGGTTTGTTTTAAAACTTAAAGAAATAGAAGAAAAATACGGTTCAGAAATGATTCGTTTAGATGGTATTGGTCAAGATAAGTTAGATATTAATCAATTTGCAAAAGATTTTTTTAATACTAATATTATTTCAAATATATCTAGTGATGGTAATGCTAATGTTGATGATAATTCGGTATTAACCTTTGAACATGAATTTGGTAAATCCCTGCATAAGGTTAATGCATATTATCATATGTGGAATACTATGATTAAAGACAGTAATATAGGCATTAAAAGAGCTAATAAAATTCTTGAATTGTGTATTAATGGTTCGCTTAAAATTCATGATAATCATATGTGGATGAAGCCATATTGTTTTTCATTTTCTCTTGATGGATTAGTTACTAAGGGTCTTCCGTTTATTTCAAAAGTTAAAATTGGTCCACCTAAACATTTTAAATCATTTATTAACTTATTAGCACAACTTACTGCATTTATTAGTAATCAAATAGCCGGAGCCGCTGCATTTCCAGATTTGTTTATTTACATGGACTGGTATGCCCGTAAGGAATATGGTGAACAGTATCATAATAATGAAGTGGTAATGTCAACTATTAAAGAAGAATTACAATCAATGGTGTTCTCATGGAACTTTCCTTTTAGGGGTTCACAATCAGCGTTTGTAAATGTTAATCTTTATGATGATTATTTTCTAAAGGATTTATTTACATCAACAATATATCCTGATATGTCAACACCAAATTTTGATAGTATTAAAAAACTACAGGAATTCTATATGAAATGGTTTGTAAATGAATCTAAACACCAAACATTTACTTTCCCTGTAAACACAGCAACCTTCTACAAAAACGATCAAGGGGAAATTATGGATACTGCATTTCTTGATCTTGTTTCAGAATTGAATTGTGTCAATGGAACATTTAATATATTTACCGGTCCCTTGGGAGTATTGTCTTCTTGTTGTCGTCTTCGTAATGATACAAGAGATGCAAAGGAATACATGAACTCATTTGGTGCGGGAGGAACATCCATTGGATCACACCGTGTAGTTACAGTTAATCTTCCTCATATTGGATATGAATCAGAAGATGATGCTGATTATATGAAACGATTGGAATATAATGTCAGAGCAGCACAGGATATTCTTGATGTTCATAGAAAAATAATCACTGATAATATTAATCGTGGTAAATTGCCGTTATATACACATGGATTTATGAATTTAAATCGTCAGTTTTCTACTATAGGATTTATAGGAATAAACGAAGCCTGTCAATTACAAGGTTATGATATTATGGATGAACAGGGTTCAAAATTTGCAAGAGGAATTTTGGATAAAATTAATAAACTCAATTCAGACAGAACAGCGGTAGATGGGTTTATTCGTAATGTTGAGCAAATACCAGGGGAGTCCGCAGCAGTTAGTTTAGCCAAAAAGGATGCCTTGCTGTTTACAAACCACAAGTTTACTATGTACGGAAACCAGTATATTCCGTTATGGAAGAACGTTGATATTGAAGATAGAATTAATGCACAGGGAATGTTTGATAGTATGTGCGGCGGCGGAGCAATATGCCATATAAATTGTACAGATTCACTAGAAGCCAGTCAAATGAAGACTCTTATAGTGTCGGCTGCGAAGAAGGGGTGTATTTATTATGCTGTTAATATGGCACAATGCCGTTGTAAATCCTGTGGTAAACTGTTTATTGGTAAATTTGAGAAGTCACCATGCCATGATGCTGAAGTACATAAGTATCTTAGGGTTGTTGGGTTCTTAACACAAGTAGAAAACTGGATTCCAGAGCGTAGAGAGGAATATAAAATACGTCAATTTTATGGTGCTAATAAGTTTTAACACTAAATAATTAAAATAGGAGTGCCATATGGCAGTAACATTTAATATATCTAGTGGAAATCCAGTTGTATTTACCAGTCCATCAATAACAGTAACCTTCACTGACACCACTCCTGCATTGTGTGGTGTCAGTGCATGGGACTGGAAATTTAATAATACTACGGTTTCCACGACAGATTCATGGACTCATATGTTCTTTGGTCCACAATCATCTACAATGATTTTGAATGTTAGTACTAGTACTATTCCTGCTACTGCCAGTGATGTTGTAACTTTTGTTATAGAACCAGCATGGCCAACATATCCTTCCTTTAGGGTTTTACCAAGCAATAGCTTTTCGTTTACTCCAGGTTCTGGTGTAGCGGAAATAACGGCACAAAATACTTCACCGCAATTGATGACAGGAACACAATTCGTTTCATCCTTAACATATCTCTCTGGTATGGTTTTGGGTGTTCCAGAGATAACTGGGTTTAATATAACAACAGGAATAGAAACTGTTGTGGCACCAGCACTAGGATATCAGTGGTATTTTAATAGTGTTAATGTTGCAACAACAAGAGATTGGTCGTATCAATTTTTTGATCCTATGACAGGTAGTATTTCAACAGATATGACAAGTATGGCATTTAATGGTAGCGCATACTATACAAACAGTACTGAATTTAGTGGTGAGCCATCTATTTGGCAGACACTTTCTAGTGTTCCAGTATATACTGGGGTTCCAGGAGTATGTTCATTGCCACAACAAGTATTATCAATAAGTGCAGAACCTGAATTTCCACATTGTGATGATTACGAACCAATAACACCACAAGGAATTAGAGCAAGTACTACACTTAATCCAGTGGTTACAAGTTATGATCTTTTAGCAGAACGAATTAAAATGATGATGGGCTGGCCGATGACAAACATTGAGATTTGTGATGATCAAATAATGGATTTTATTAACCAATCGTGTGAGTGGTATTCTAAATATGCTGGTTTTTCTGAAGAATATCTGGTGTTTGATTCATCATTATATCAATGTGGTTATGGTGTTAAAATAGATAAAATATTAAATCATATTACTGATTTTTATTGTCCATATTCTGCGGCATCTAGTATGGTTTCTGGTCAGTATGTTGATTGTGATCTTAATAATTACCGTAAGGTTGTTGCGGTGTTTTCTGTTGATGCAGCGGGCGGTTCTGGTGGTGGTACAGAAGTATTATTTAATATGGATTATTTATTTGCTCAACAGGCATATTTTGGTGCAATGATGGGTGGCTTTGGATATGATATAACCACATGGCATATGCTTAAAGAGTGGATGGATTTACGTAAGAAGATGTTTGCAACAGAAATTTATGTAGAATTTAACCCTGCAACACAACTATTAAAATTGATACCGGAACCACAAAGTAGGGGGCGGTATGTTGGGGTAATTGGTTGTAGAATGGAAGCTTCTGCAAGAGAACTTGTGCAGGAACGCTGGGTTCAACGATATGCACTAGCATTAACGAAGATCGCTTTGGCCCATATTCGTGGTAAATTTGGTGGCGTCGTGTTATTTGGCGGTGGAAGTGTAAACGCTTCCGATTTAATGACACAAGGAACCGAAGAAAAAACAAAGTTAGAAGAAGAACTAATGAATGGGTATGGAGAGGCAGACCCTCCTATTTTCTTCTGCTCATAACTTGTTAATAATAACTTTAAGGAAATATACCAAAAAACAGTAAATATTTAAAACGTGGGGTATAATTTAAGGAGATACTATGAGAGATAAAGATACTATACGATTAGAACAATTGCTACAGGAAAAATATGATAGCCTTTATTCTGGAAAAATTGAAGAAGAAGGAGATACATCTTTAGGTGCTTCAGAAGATAAAGAAGATAAAGACGATAAAGAAGATACTAAAGAAAACTTTGGTAAAAAAGACGATTCGGACAAGGATTCAGACGATTCGGACAAGGATTCTGATGATGATTCCGATTCTGATGATTCCGATGAAGAGTCAGAAGATGGAGATTCAAAATCCAAGGGTGATGCAGGAATTCAAAGCAAAATAAAGCAACTACAGAAGCAATATAATGATCTTTTGGTTGATGCGTTTGAAAAGTATGCCGCAGAATGTATTGAAAACGCTCTTAATGGTGTTGAATCAAGTTTTGGCGAAAACATCACAGATATTCTTGATAGTGCACTACAAGAACTTAAGAGTAAGATCCTTGGTGATCTTGGCGTAGAAGACTCTGCTGTTGCTGTCGCCGGTGGCGGTATGGGAATGGGCGGTATGGGAGATGGCGATATGGGTGGTCTTGGCGGAATGGAAATTGATATTGGTGACGAACCAGATGTTAAGTTCGGTTCAAAAGTTGGAGGAATTCCAACAATGTCAACTGATGACGAAGATGATACAGAAGACGATGATGACGAAGTTGAAGAGTCAAATAAAATTAAACTTCCTAAAAAGACAAAACAAATAACAGAAGCCGTACGAGTTGCAAACTTTTACGGGTTTGTGTAAACAAAACATAACAACAAAAATTAAGCCTCTCTGAAAAGAGAGGCTTTTTTGTTTTAATAATTAGATATTATCTTGGGTATCTGGCAATAAACGTTTCTTTAGCAGCGTGAAGGACTTCACGAAATCTTTTTATAAGATCCTCTTTTAGTTGTGTGGGCGACATCCAATCTGCTTTTGGTCCACGAATTGGCATATTAACAATCAATGTTCCAGTAGGGCTTAACGCAGATTTCATTTCATCAAGAGAATTATTATACGCCTTTACAGGATCATCAGAATAAACCGCAACGTTAAGAACATTGCTGCCCATTACAACATCATTATTCTTAGTTAGTGTTCCTATATTTCCATATGAATCATAAGGAAAATAGGTGGCACCCAAATTTTCTATATGTTGTTTTACATGTTGATATGGACCAGATCCATAGTCCAGGACTTTATCTCCTTGTTTGACTACGGCCTTAAGTGCTGTGTTGTATACCTGCGTTGTTTTCCACGGTCTTGCTGTTTTACCGGCCTTTGTTACAAAATCATTCTCTAACATATATTCTTTAAACGTTATCATTTTAAATATTTACCTTAGTCCAACAGTATTTAATTGTTGTTGCCATTTGTCTATCCTGCCGCTTGCAGGTTCTGGTAGTTTACTTAACCATGTTTTAGACCAGTTTTTAGATTGTTCAACATCAAATCCTTTATAATCATCCTTAACCCATAGCCACTTATGGTGCCATATTTGGTCACCATGTCCCCGCCTAATTTTTCCATCAGGGTATGATATGGCAATATAATCTCCAGTAATGGGTTCTCTACTAGTATCAAAGTCTGGTGAGGAATCAAAACGTATTATTTTTCCTATTCTATTCCACATCAAACAATTATACTTGAAGTTTGGTGGTAGGTGTTTTAGTCCATACTGAATAATTTCATTAGGTATAACTTCGTTTGCATAGTCTTTATGAACGAATATTCGTTGACCAATATCCTTGCCAACCAGGTTTTTATATCTTTTTATCGTACTGCCAAGTAGAGTTTTTAAGGTTGTTTCGACTAAAAATCGTTTAAATGTAATCATTTTAAGTATTTAGTGCTATTAATTTTTATTTAGTGTGTAATTAACCCTACTAGAGTAAATATTTATGAGGAGATAATTAATGAGTGTTGTTTGTAAAATTTGTAATGAAATACAAAAGAGTTATATGGGATTATCAAAACATATAAAGTTTAAACATGGGTTGACTTCAGAAGATTATTATTTATCTCATATTAATAAAACCTCTGGTAGATGTATAGTTTGTAGTAAACCTGTAAAATTCAAGAATATACAATTAGGATATAATTCTACTTGTTCTCATAAATGTGGTTGTATATATACACGAGAAAGATTACGCCAAAATTATAATAAATTTAACGAGTTTAGAGATCGGGTATCTAAACACCGAAAAGAATGGTGGTCTTCCTTATCTGATGAGCAACGATTAAAGCAAATCGAAAAAAGTAAGTCAGCGTATAATGAATATATCAAAGGATTGACACCAGATGAACGAAGAGAACAGTTTGGGTGGTTAAATAAATTAAGCAATAAGGAGCGTGGTATATTTATCAGTAAAATGACTAAATCTATGAAGGCATGGTGGAATACCTCTTCGGATATACAAAAACAACAGATTTATACACAAAGAAGTATAACTAGAAGTAAGACATGTAATCATCTAAATTCTAGCGATCTTAATATTATAAAGGATTATTACTATTATAAACTTGAGGTTAGGAGATTAACTGAACAGACTTACAGTAAATATAAAAACATAATCAACCCAAACGGACATAAACGATCTCTTGGAAATCGTGGATATCAATTGGATCACATATTCAGCATAAGTTCTGGTTATCTCAAAAAAATATCACCAAAGATAATCGCATCTGTTCATAATTTGAGAATTATTCGAGGCAAAGATAACAATATAAAACAGAATAATTGTGATATTAATAAGGATGAATTGGTTAGATTATATGAAGAAAAACAAATATAAACAGGGAATATTTAAACCTAAAAATAAGCATAAATGTATAACTGATGTTTGCATATATAGGTCTGAGTTAGAGCTTACTTATATGAGATTTTTAGACTCTAATAGTAATATAGTTTCGTGGGGCTCAGAATCTGTGGTAATTCCATATATAAAACCAACCGATGGGAAATTACACAAGTATTTTATTGATTTTAACTTTACGATCAAAGACACCACAGGGACACTACATAAGTTTTTAGTAGAAGTTAAACCCGCCAAGCAGTGTAGTGCCCCAAATACAAATAATAGAAAAAATAAGATGAATCTTCTTCGTGAACAGATAACTTATGCCACAAACACCTCAAAATGGGCGCACGCAACAGAATGGGCCAAAACACATGGGTATAAGTTTATTATTGTTACAGAAAGAGATATCAAAAACTTAAAGAATTAGTAAATAATTATAACTGGAGTGTATTATCATATGAAACACATTAAAGCGCATAATGTTGGGTTTATGGCAGATAGGTGGAAACTTAAACTTATTAAGGAAAACACAGAATATTCACCATTAACGAGTTTGGATTTTGCTAAATTTCTACGGGAAAGGTATAAGGATAAGGTTAAGTTTATTACAATTAAACAAAAACATATTGATGAATTTATACAGAATAATCCAAATCTATCCCCTGAAACTTTACGTATGATCAATCTTAAAGCTGGAAGAAAATATTCAGATTGTTTTGGTCCTGCTACTCCGGTGAGTACACCTAGACGATACGAAGAACCAGAGTTTGGTGATGCCCCAGGTGATGATGATTATAGATCAGCAAGAAAAATGAATAGATATAGTACTCATTATAATGATCTTTCTTATTATAGAAATTCATATAGGCGGTAATACATGAAACATATTAAAGCGCATAATGTTGGGTTTTTAAGCGAGCAGTGGAACAGAAACATAAAAGAAGAAACCATACAGGATACTTCTGTGCAAAAAGATGTTCGCTTAACAGAGTTAAAGAAGTGGAACGATACAATGAGATTTGTTCAGAATCTTAAGCATGTTATTAGTGATGTTAATGCAACATTATTGCGTGATGACTCTGAAGTAGGAATTGAAGAGGCCATTAGTGGATTGGACGCCGCCCATAACATGTTAAATACATTTTTAATGATACAGGAGAAAAGGTAATGATTCAAAATGCACTAAAACTATTAGTTGAGCAACCAAACTATGATATTAATTTGGTTGTAGAAGAACAGGGTCCAAATAAAGAACGTAGAATGTTCTTTGAGGGTATCTTTATGAGAGCCAATCAGAAGAACAAGAATAATAGAGTTTATTCTTTGGATGAAATGATCCGTGAGGCTAACAGATATGATAAAGATATGATTAAGACTGGCCGTGCATTAGGTGAATTAAATCATCCAACCAGTGTTGAGATTAATCCTGAACGTGCATGTCATATGATAACAAAAATCAGTCAGGATAGAGAAAACTTTTACGGAAAGTCCAAGATACTAGAAACTCCAATGGGGCAGATTGTAAGAACCCTTATGTTAGATGGTGTAAAGCTTGGTGTTTCAAGTCGTGCTCTTGGAAAGCTACAGGAGAATGGTGATCATAATGACGTATCAGATTTTCGATTGATCTGTTGTGATGTTGTACACGATCCTTCAGTTGATACCGCTTTTGTAGAAGGTATTTTTGAGGCAAAACAATATATTCTCAAGTGCGACGGTACTGTTTGTGAGTTTGTAGAACGAACATATGACAATCTTAAAAATAGTCTTTGTTCCATGCCAAGGCACGGTGATGCAAAACAAGAGCAATTATCAAATGCTATAATACAATTTTTACAGGAGATAAAAAATGCATAACCATATACAAGCACACAAGGTTGGGTTTTTATCAGAGGATTTTAATACTATTTCTATTGGAGAACATATAAAGGGGATAAAGGCGTGGGTTGAAGACGCTGGGCGTGCTTACGAAGCAGGGAATATTAGATTGGCAAAAGCAATGCTGAAGAATATTGCAGAGGCAATAAATAAAATAAAATGAAAGATAAAGACACACATATATTAGAAGAAACATACCAAAAGATGTTATCTGAAAACTATGGTAAGCGTGTAGTACTAGATATGCGAGTTAATACACCACTTGGTAATATAAAACTACAGTTAGTATATGATAGAGAATGGCAGGAGTGGCAAATTTTAACTCTTAAACAAATAGGTACGGATGTTAACGGCAAACCAAGATTTAAGGCTATAGAGGATTTAATGGCTCCCGTTGCAGATAAGGAAGATGGTATAGGAACAATGAAAGCGATGATTAAACACATAGAGACAAATCCAACGGTATATTTTGAGGCGGCATTTAAAGATAAACCCACAACATTAAGTAGTCATTTCGGTAGGGTACAACAGGCAAATGAGCCCATTGATATATTTAAATATGTTAGCGATTGGGAAGAAGAAGGATATGCATTAGCATTAATATCACCAAATGATATTGTAGTTGATGCATATATTGATCCGTTTGATTATCCAGATATGATTTTATCAAAAAGCGGTGACGGGGCTAAAGTTATAGATGGTACACATAAAGATCATTGGATTAAATTTCATAGTGGTTCATTAGGAGAAAGAATAGGCAAGGATTGGGCAGGGAAAGACAAATAATGAATAAAAAGGATATACAATTATTATCAGAAGCATATCTTAACGAGAAGCCAGACCTACCCTCTGGAGAAATTGGTGCTCTTGCACAAACGGGTGTAGAAGAATTAGAAGATCCATCTCCAGAAGTTAGAGAACGACCATTACGCAGTAATATATTTAGCATAGTTAATAAAATGAACAAGGGTGATATTAAACGCAATCTTGGGTTTGAGGAATTAATAACATTACATTATACCGGAAATGGTATGGTGGCTGTATTCGAGCACGAAGATGGTAATGCATATAAATTTGAAATTACTATTGAAAAAGACCCCAAGATTATTGAAAGGATATAATGAAGAAGAGAGATATAGAATTATTGTGTGAGGCATATACTAATAAAGCCCAAATTAAAACATCAAATAATTATGGTGATTTTTCATTAACAGAACTAGAAAAAAATATAGTAGATGCTTATATTGGAAGAACATCCTTTTCAGAATTTTTAGAACACATAAAAACAGATGATGAAGAGTTATACAATGACATTATAAATAATATCGTTTTTATGAATATAAAAGACCCTGATACAAGTAATTATGCTACTAAATCATTTGTAAAAAAACACTAAAGGAGATGCAATGAAAATAATCAACGTAGGATTTATGACGGAATCTTGGGATGTTAAAAAGAAGTATCTTAAAGAAGATGAACAAACGGAAATGGAACTTAATGACCCAAGAAAAGAAGTTCCCCAGCCACAACCAGAAGCCAAGCCAGAAGATTACGATCCTATGAATGATAAAGAACTTATAGCTAAAATAAAATCTATGCTTTCTGAATATAAAAAGACCAAAGATAAGTCAATGGAACTTCCTATTTCGGAATTATTATCAAAGCTTTATGCTCCAGAAGCAAAAGAGATGGTAGATAGATTTGAAAACGACCGTATAAAGACAACAAGAGGAAATTACGGTAAATATATGCAGGTGCTTTCTTCACTAAAGGGATTTCATCGTGCTGCAATGGTGCTTGCACTTAGGGATGCTGGTGCAGGACGAGGATTAGTAGATGCCGTTAAGATTATAAAGGGAAACTAAGGTATAATAATGCCAGCACAAAGTAAAAAACAACAACGATTTATGGGAATGGTTCATTCTTGTAAGAAGAGTGGTAAGTGTGCATCAAAAGAGGTCGCTAAAACTGCTAAATCAATACCTGCAAAGGCAGCAAAGGATTTTGCAGAAACTAAACATAAGGGGCTACCTAAAAAGAAATTTAAAAACATAAAGGAAAGCACAATGAATAAACAGAAAAAGAGTATGGTAGAGTTTATTAACAATATATGTGAAAAGAACTATTCATCTGCAAGAAATAATCTTGCCGCTATTGTTGATGAAAAGGTTAAGGCAAAAATTAGGGAATTGGCAGTTAAAAAGACAGTTTCTTAATTTTGGACAAAAAAATACAAAAAAACATAAATAATTATGATTATTAAGGAGATGTACAATGATCAAGAAGTTTGAAGAAATTTTAAATGGTGTAGATAATAGTGTTCTCAATGAGAGCTCTAAAAAGGCTATAGTCGAAGCTTTTGAGGCTGCTGTTAATGATAAGGTTAATGCTAGATTAAAACTAGAGATTGATGATGCTGTAAAGGCTATTGATGAAAGTCATGCTGAAAAGCTTCAAAAACTTCTAGAGGCAATTGACGACGATCATACCAACAAGCTTAAAAAGGTTTTGGGTAAAGTAGATTCTGATTATGCTGAAAAGCTACAACAGGTTATCGAAAAGTACGAAAACATGGTTCAGAAGGAAGCTATCAGTTTCCGTGACCAGTTGACTACTGAAATGTCCAATTATATGGACATGTATCTTGATAAGATGCTTCCAAAAAAGCAGATTCAAGAGGCTGTTGAGAATACTCAGGCAAAGAAGATTGTAGATGCAGTTAAGCAGTTAGTATCAGTTGATGAAGATTTCATCTCTGACACAATTCGTGAAGCACTACAGGATGGTAAGGGTCGTATTGACGCACTTTCACAGGAGTTAAATGAGGCTGTAAAGACCAACATTCAGATTAACCAGGAACTTAAGAAGACCAAGGCTAATTTGGTATTGGAACAGATGACGGCTGATTTTGACAATAACAAACGTAAATATGTAATGAGGGTACTCGGAGAGAAGTCCCCTGAAGAAATCGAAGAAAATTTCGATTATGTAGTAGAGATGTTCGAGCGTGATGAGGCTGAAGAAGCAACAGTTCTTACTGAAAAGGCTAGTAAAGCGGTTCGATCCAAAGTGGTTGACACGCCTGCTTCCGAAAAACAAGAAGAACCCGTCATGGAATCCACACAAGCACAACGGTTTGATGCTGGTGTAAGCGGATATCTAAGTGTATTAAAGGAACAAGACAGATAAGTTTCTGTTAAGTTAAGTTGATTAAAAGGAGAATAAAATTCATGATTAAGCCAGGACCAAATTATATAAACAAAGACAGAGCAGCAGAGCTTGTCGAGAAGTGGGGTCAGATTCTTGACTATACTTCAGACAACGTTCGTGCTATCACAGACGATCATACTCGTCTAAACACGGCTATCCTTCTTGAAAACCAAGAGGGTTGGTGCCTTCGTGAAGCTAACGTAGCTTCTAATGGCGGTGTCTTCGGTTCATCCCTTGCGGGTCAACCAGGACAGGGCGGTGCAGTTGGTAATTCCGACTTCTATGCTCAGGGCGATGCCCGTTTGCCTAAAGTACTAATTCCTATGATTCGTCGTACGTTCCCAGAACTTATTACGAACGAAATCGTAGGCGTACAGCCAATGAGTGGACCAGTTGGACTTGCATTCGCATTGCGTTACAAGTACCAGAAGGCTTCTCTTGGTAACCCAGGTGCCGCAGGAACAGCACAAGCTTATTCTGACGGTACATCACAAGATCCACATCCTGCTGCCATGACAAATGGCCGTGGTGGTGCGGTTAACTTCACTGGTGTAGCAGGATGGGGTTCAGCACAGGACGAAATGGGTTATCAGAATCTTGATACCCGATTCACTGGTGCCTCTTCGGCAGCACTTAGCGGTCTAGGTTCTTCAGGTAGTGACTTTGACTTCATTGGTGAAGATAGTGGTGTTGCTGATATTCTTGCAAACTTCGAGTTTACATCCAACATTCCTCAGATGGAAATCTCTTTCGAGAAGACCGCTGTTGAAGCTGGTACTCGTAGGTTGGCAGCCAAGTGGTCAGTAGAACTTGAGCAGGATATTCGTAATATGAACGGTATTGATATTGATGCTGAATTGACGAATGCTATGTCATACGAAATTCAAGCAGAAATTGACCGTGAAATGATTATGCGTATGGTTCAAGTTGCTCTTAAGGCCGGTGCAGGTCAGGGTTACTCACTCTGGTATGCAGCATGTGCTGATGCTCGTTGGCTCGGTGAACGTAATCGTGACTTCTATGCCAAGATTATCGTTGAAGCTAACAGAGTCGCAATTCGTAATCGCAGAGGCGCAGCTAACTTCATCGTTGCTACCCCTCGTGTATGCGCTATGCTTGAAATGCTTCCTGAATTCAAGTTCATGGACGTTAATGGTAACGTAAACACCCAGCCAGTTGGTATCGCTAAAGTCGGTTCCGTTGGCGGAAGGTTTGCAGTTTATCGTGACACCAGGACTGAAGCTCAGACCATGGTTGGTAAGCGTGCATCTGAATTGGAATACGCACTACTTGGATATAAAGGTTCCGAGTACTACGACACTGGAATTATTTATTGCCCTTATATTCCAGTTATGATTCAGCGTACAATAGGTCCTAATGACTTCGCACCTCGTGTAGGCTTGCTTACACGTTACGGAGTAGTGGACAACCTTTTCGGGGCCGACTTGTACTATCATGTTGTGATCTGTAAGGGTCTTGGGGTTGCATTCGCACCAGGCCAGGCTCACACGTACCTCTAGAAAGTTACGGGTTAAACCGTATCTGGAGAGATTGAGACAATTAATTGGGCACCCCTTCGGGGGTGCCCAATTTTTTTGTACTTTATGGGTTGAAATATTATGATATTGGATAAATAATTAAAAGGAAATAATTATGCCGTATAAGAATATAGAAGATAGAAGAGAAGCCTCCAAAAGATCATATGAAAAACACAAAGAAAAAAAATTAGCCAACCAAAAGGATAAACGGGATGAAAATATAGAGGAATTTAGGGAAAAGAGCAAAGTATATTATAACGAAAATAAGGAAAGAATAAAAAAACAGTTTAGTAAACACTATTTTAAAAACAAAGAGTATTATGCAGAGAAGCACAAAGAATGGCGAGAGGATAACAAAGAAAAATTCAACGATTATTCTAGAGAATACGAAAGAAATAGATATGCTACTGATATACAATACAAATTAAAGAAGAATTGTAGGTGTAGAATGTATCATGCTCTTAATGGTGTAGCAGAAAAATCTGCCAATACGCTAGACCTCATCGGTTGCCCTATCGAACAACTTAAAGAACATCTGGAATCTCAATTCACAGAAGGTATGACATGGGATAATTATGGCGAGTGGCACATTGACCACAAGACTCCGTGCTGCTCATTCGATCTCACAGACCCAAAACAACAAAGAGAGTGTTTTAATTATAAAAATCTACAGCCTCTATGGGCAGTAGATAATCTTAGAAAAGGTGCTAAGTAATTTTATTAGACAAATCACATGTTAATCATATAAATACTTAAAGGAGATAAACTATGATACTCGTTGGCTTAGAACGTTGCCCAGGTTGTAAAATAATTCACGAGAAACACCCAGAAATACCATACGTAGAAGTACCTAGAATATCAGCAAATGCAGATAAAGATGTATTTGAAGTTAAGAAAGCATTGGGCCGCTTGGGAATTACGGAGTTTCCTGTTCTTCTTAATGATTCAATGAATAAAGTTCTTCCTTTAAAACTTATAGACCCAAATTTAAAATAGGAAATTCCAATATGAAAGATTTAGATACTAAAACACTATCAGAAATTTATGATATGTCAATTAATTCAAAACATTATGAGTCAAAACTTATAAATGAAAACATATCAGAATTTTCTGAATATTTAACAGAGGATATTGTTAGTGTTTTAGGACAAACTCTAGCATCACGAATAATAGGATTAGTTAAGCGTGATATTCCAACTTGCACTGAGGGCCCATGTTTACAGCGTCTAGAAAACATGGCAGAGGGTATTATAAACAACATAGAAATGCATGTGCGTAGTCCTATGATAACCAGAACACTAAATGATTATAAGGGCCTTCCAGCAGTAACAAAAGTTAAGGTTATTTATCAATTATTATCAACGGTAAATTAATATGAACATTGAACGGGCATATTTAAATTTTACCTCTCTGTCATTACCAACACAATGGCAACTAACAAAAGCAAAACGTCAATATCTCAAGGAACATAATACCTGTGCGGTTTGCGGTCATAATAAAGATCTTGAAGTACATCATATAGTTCCGGTACACATAGATTCATCTAAAGCTGTAGATCAAGATAATTTTATAACATTATGCGATCTAGGAAATAAAGGATGTCATTATGTATTTGGACATCTTAGAAATTTTAGAACATTATGGAATCCAAATATTGTAGAGTTTGCAGAAGTAGTACGTGCAATGCTTAACGCTTTGAATACCAGTCAAATATTGAAGGATTCATAGTATCAAATTTAATGGATGATCCAATTTTTCCCATTATCAAAGAACCAGTAGAGCTCTTCATATTATTAACACCAAACCAGGTGTCTTTAGGTATTTTAATAACCTTGCCGTCCAAACCCGACATAAAGAATTGGTTAAACTTGTATCCATCTTGGTGCTCATATGCGGTTACTATTCTAAAGTCTCCTACTACAGAAGTGAACATAAATAAGCAGCTATATCTAAAGAATGCATCAATTGTATTTCCCCAATATGACTTAATACAAATATTATCAACATTGTTTTTACTAAAAAGATCTGGAATGTGTTTACCAGTATCATCTATAAAAAACTTTTCATAAAAAACAGTTATTTTAGGTTCTTCATTCATCATCTTCCACATCACTTTCTGTAATAGTACTAGCATCTATTACGTCTTTGTTTTTCTCAAGAAATCGTTCTATTATTTCTTCTCTCGTAGCAATTAAAACGTTGTTAGTTGTGTTACCACCGCCAGGAAGTTGTTTCTTTGCTGTTATATCCATTTGTTTTATTTCTTTTGTGGCCTTTGCTTTTTTGTTTTGTATGTTTATTTTATTAAGAACTTCTGCGGCATTTGTAACAGACGTTAACAGGGTAGAAAACGCATCAAGCTCTTCTGGTTGGAATCCAGAAGCTATTGTTTGTTGTATGGATTCTACTATATCAATTCCAGATTCTATTAATCTACCAACTCTCTGCATTACAAAGTCATTTACATTATCATCTGTAATATCAAGCCTTTCGGCTGTTTGTGGTTGGTTTAATGTTGTAATAGATTCGTCGTTCTTAAGTTCCTGTAAAATTTTTTCTAGATCATCGTCAGGCATAATAACACTTCCTTTTAATTATTTATTAAAAGTTGTTGACTTATACACTAATTATGATATATTTATACAAATGATTGAACTAGATCTACATGGAGAGCGACATGAAGCTGCCCAGAAGCTTCTAGAACGCACTATTAATAGGTTGTGGGCATCTAATGATGAACTTAAAATAA
>Ga0114946_10000986_pt1 | contig 19638 bp, 16 predicted proteins | sample WalLakDeSediment_FD_88676 | JGI IMG/M metagenome (GOLD analysis project Ga0114946, IMG submission 88676) | Lake sediment microbial communities from Walker lake, Nevada to study Microbial Dark Matter (Phase II) - Walker Lake 11/02/13 Deep Sediment | ecosystem: Environmental > Aquatic >...
GGCTTGCCGCCGGGGTCGTCCCAGCGCACCTTGCCGTTGTCCACGGAGAAAACGGCCGTTGTGCTGGGGGTTTGCTTAAGACAGACAACTACTTTCATGCATAAACCTCCATATATCTTGCGCTAAACGCCGGGCTGCGCCATGCCGCCGCGCCGCTACGTGTCACGCGCTAACCGATCTTGATTTAACGCCTTAAACCGTTCTGCGAACGTCTCGTTGGCGAATATAAACGTGGTTGTTTCCCAGTCAAAGTCCGCAATTTGCGCCGCCTGGCGGATGGCCTGTTTTTCCGGCAGCGCCGCCCGTTCGATGGCCGGGCGCGCCAGCCAAAAGATTAGCGTCGCCGCGGCGAGGGCCGGCGGCAGGCCAATCAGCAAGCGGGCCCATAGCGCCATGCGCGCGGGCGTCAGCAGCAGGATCAGCATCAGCAGCGCCAAGCCCGCCACGCCGGCCAGCAAACGGCCGATTTTGCGCAAGCGCTCCTCGTCGCCCGATTCCCGCGCCAGCGCGGCTGCGCACGCCGCGCACAGCGGAACCTTGATCTCGCGCACCGTCTGCCCGCGGCGCGCCGCCAGCGCCATGGAAGCGGGCGCGGGCCGCGTGCAGTGGGCGCAGATGCCGGGGAAGCGCACGGCGTCCTGGGGCTGAACGTGCAGCGTGACGTGGCGGCTCATACCGTTGCGCCGCTCACCCGGCCTGCCAGAACGCCTCGTCGTAGGCGGGCAGCTCGCAGCGCAGCGGCCGATCCTGCCGCCAGCCGAAGGCGTAGCCCGCCTGCATCAACTGGTGGATTTCGCTCGTGCCTTCGTAAATAATAGCGCCGCGGCTGTTGCGCAGGTAGCGCTCCACGTCGTACTCGTCGGAAAAGCCGTAGGCGCCGTGCACCTGGATCGCCTCGTGGGCCGCTTTGAAGGACATGTCGGTGGCGTACCACTTGGCCATGGAGGTCTCGCGCGTGTTGCGCAAGCCCTGGTTCTTCATCCAGCCGGAGCGCAGGTAGAGCAGGCGCGCGCAGTCGTACCACTGCTGCATCCAGGCGATTTTTTGCTGCACAAGCTGGTAGTTAGCGATGGGCTGGCCAAAGGTTTCGCGCTCCTGGGCATATTTGACCGAGGCCTCGAAGCAGGCGCGAATCAGGCCGGTTGCGCCGGCGGCGACGGTGTAACGGCCGTTGTCCAGACAGCTCATGGCAATCTTGAAGCCCTCGCCCTCTGCCCCGATGCGGTTGGCGGCGGGTACGCGCACGTCTTCGCAGTTGACCCAGCCGGTTGAGCCGGCGCGCACGCCCAGCTTGCCGTGAATGTCGCCCGACGTCACGCCCGGCATGTCGGCCGTGACCATGAAGGCGGTAATGCCGGCGTGCGCCGGCTGCGCGTGCGGGTCCGTCTTGGCGAACCAGAGGAAATGGTGCGCCTTCGTCGCCAGGCTGATCCACATCTTCTCGCCGTTGAGAATATAGTCGTCGCCGTCGCGCCGCGCGGTGGAGCGCATGGCGGCTACGTCGGAGCCCGCGCCGGGTTCGGTGAGGCAGAAGGCGGCGTATTTTTCGCCCCTGGCCTGCGGGGTCAGGAAGCGCTGTTTCTGCTCCTCCGTGCCCCACTGCAGGACGCCCATGCTGTTCAGCCCCATGTGGACCGACATCACCACGCGCAGGGTCGAGTCCACGCGCTCCAGCTCCTCGCACGCCAGCCCCAGGGCGACGTAATCAAAGCCCTGGCCGCCGTAGCGCACGGGGATGTTGATCCCCAGGATGCCCAATTCGGCCATGCGCGGCAGCGCTTCAGGGTTCATTTCCTGTTTGCGGTCATATTCTTTGATGGTCGGGTAAATTTCTTTTTCGGCAAAATCGCGCACCATCTGGGCCGCGCTCAATTGTTCTTCGGTCAGGGAAAAATCTAGCATCGTTTCGTTTACTCGTTTTTCGGTTTGGAATGATAAGGGCGCTCCAATAGCGCCCATGATTATATTGCCGCACTGCGTTACCAGCAAACAACGCGAAAAAGATAGAGAGGACGCGGATTGGCGCGGATAAACGCGGATAAAATCTGTGCTATTCGTGCTCTCATTTTAGGGCAGGATTTCAAAGATGAAGACGCCGTCACGGCCGTATACCATGCGCAACTGCGGGTTGCGCGCCAGCGCGGCCGGGTCAAAAAAGCCGCCGCGCGCGCCGACGTAGATGTGCGTGACCCCCTGGGCGCGCAGCCATTCCGCCTGCGCCGGGTCGGACCAGTCGGCGACGGCCGTGGCCGACTGGTTAAAGGCGCGCACCTCCTGGAACAGCGCCAGGTCGTAGATGTAGTCGACGGGCGGCGTGGTCGTGGCGCGGCCGGTGAGCGGCGGCAGCCAGCCCCCGCCGTCGGCCGCCGCCCAGGTTTCGCCCAGCCAGCGCCAGCTATTCACGGCCAGGCGGGCGTCGGCCGGCAGGTTGCCGGCCGCCCAGGCGATGGCGGGCAGGTCGGCCGCTTCGGCCAGAATCGTCTGGCGGTTCAAAATCTCGCTTTGCTGGCGCACGCCGAAGAGGGCCGCCGCCGCCAGCGCCGCCCCCGCCAGGAGCGCCGCCCCGTCGCGCAGCGGCCAGGGGCGCGCCAGCAGCCAGCCGCCCAGCCCGTCGGCCAGCAGCGCCAGAAAGATGGCCAGCGGGACGAAGAGCGTAATGAACATGCTGCCGACGTTGACCAGCATGGTGGACGGCAGGCCGGCGCGGTCGGCGTTGAGCAGCAGGAAGAGGGCGGCGACCCAGGCGGCCAGCAGCAGCGGCAGCCGCGCCCAGCGCCGCCGCGCCAGCGCCGCCGCGATGACCACGAGCAGCCCCGCGCCGGCCAGCCAGGCAAACGCCTGCTCCCAGCCGGCGGTGAGATAATTGAGCGGAAAGGCGTTATAGTCGGCTGGGCCTGCGCTGAGTTCGGCCGTGTAGCTGGCTTCGGCCAGCAGCGCGGCCAGGCGCGGCGTGACGAGCAGGCCGCCCAGCGCGGTCGCGGCCAGCAGCCAACGGCCGTTGCGCCCCGCGTGCAGCAGCCAGGCCAGCGCCGCAAAGGGCAGGTAAAAGAGGAAAACGCGAAAATGGATTAGAAAGAGCCCCGCGGCCAGCAGCCCCACCGCCCACCAGGCGCGACGACCCTCCGGCGCGGCGAGCAGGCGCCAGGTGTAGGCCAGCAGGACGGGGAGAACGAGCACGGCCGTTAACTGCGTCATGCGGCCCCAGGTGGCGTAGTAGGCGGGGAAGAAAAAGGGCAGCGCCGCCAGGAAGGCCGCCAGCAGGCTCGCGCCGCGCCGCCGCGTCAGCAGCCAGGTCGCGGCGTAGAGGGTCAGCGGGGCCAGCCCGTTCAGCAGTTGCCCCAGGTAGAGCAACAGCCGTTCCAGCGGCCAGCCGCTCATGAGCTGCAGGCTGCTGGACAGCGTGTGAAAGCCGAAGTGGTAAGGGAAGCGCGCCACGGGCAGGAAAGGGGCGTAGCTGCTGATGGCCTGGCCGGTCTGGGTCATCACGGCCGTAATTAGCGCGTGGCGGCCGGCGTCGACCCAGGGCGGAAAGGCCACGTCGCGCACGGCCAGCAGTCGCACGGCCAGCCCCAGCAGCACAAGCGCCAGCAGGACGGCCGTATGCCAGCCCCAGCCGCCGGCCGGCTGCGCCGCCGCGCCGGTTCGCCGCCGGCGCAGCAGCCAGAGCGCCGCTGCCGTGAGCCAGCCGGCGGCGACCGCCAGCCAGAGCAGCCAGCCCCACCAGCGTCCGCCGGCAAAGCTGAGCCAGAGCCAGAGCAGCGGCCAGGTCGTTACGCCCAGGGCCAGCGCCGCGCCCCACCAGGCGGCGCCGTCGTCCAGCCCGTTGTCGTGACCTGGCGGATGGATTTGCAGCAGCAGCGCGCCCGGCAGCGGCAGGAACAGCAGCGCCAGCAGCAGCAGGGCGCCTTCGTAGTAGAGCGCCGCGCCCAGGGCGCGCAGCGCGTCGGCGAAAGTCAGCCGGTAGCGCGTGGTGAAGCGTAGATCCCGCGTTTCCAGCGCCAGCGCGGCGACGTCGCTGCCGACGGCGCGCAGGCCGCCGCCGCCATACACGTCCAGGTTGTAGCCCCAGGCCGAGACGGGATTGTCGGCGCTGCCGGCTAGCTGGAGGCGGTAGCGCTGCCCGGCTGAGCGCGGTTGGGGCGGGAGGCGCAGTTGGTAGGCCTGGTTGTGAACGACGCCGGCCGTGGCCAGGGTTTGTTCGGCGATGAGCGCGCCGTCTTCAGCGAGGAGGCGCAGAATGAAACGGCCGTTATCCCCCTCCGCGGGCGGCTCTCCATAGCGCACCAGCGTCAGGTCGATGGCGTAGAGGCCGTTCCAGCGCGGGGTGAAACTTTGCTCGAAGAGGAGGTCGCCGCGCGGGGTTGGGAGCGCGCTGTTGATGCGCGGCTGGTTGAGGTCAACGGCGTCCCGCGCGGCGAAAACGGCCGTGGCGCGCTGCAGGGCGGCGTGGCTGGGGGCCGCGCGCGCGGCCCCCAGCCACGCCGCCACAAAGAGCAGCATGCCTGCCACAAGCGCCAGGCCGGCGCGGCGCTGGGCGGTGGGGGTGGGTGGAAACGGCCGTTGGGCGGCGTCGTTGGGCGGTGTTGGCGATGGCTGTGACATAAACGTTGGGTGAATTGCCGGGAGTGCAGAAAAATCAGGCCATTTGGGACCGCTGCTTAATAATAGTTGTAAGTTACCAGGCCTATTCTATGGTTGTTCGCCTTCCCTCCTTGTGTGTGGCGTTGCGCAATGATTAGATCCTCCTTCCTCCCTCGGACGCGCGACGCCACATCTTTTTTATTCCACTTTTGATTGCGCCGCATTCTCCCGCCTCAACCGCTCAATTTCCAACTCGCGCTGCGTCAGCTCCTGCTCCAATTTGCGCAGCTCCAGCGCGTGGCGCGCGCTGGAGCGCCGGTCGTCGCGCAGCGCGAAGAAGGTGGTCACAAACAGCCCGCCCGTGGAGGTAACGGCCGTCAGCAACCCCACAAACAGGTTGAACGTCCGCGCCGGATCTTGCCCGTCAATCACGCCCAGCGGTGGGTCCGTTACGCCGGGTTCGGTGGGAATGACGTTACCGGGCGGCGCGCCGGGATCGCCGTTTTCCGACGGCCGTCCTGGTTCAATCCAGCCCAAGCCACGCCAGTTCAGCGCCATAAAAACCAGCGAGAATGCCAGCAAAACCATCCAAAAGAAACTGAGTTTACGGTATCGGTTTGACATATGCTTATTCCTGTCTAATGGACGTCGCGGCCGCGTCGCCGGTTCCAATGGGTTCACCGGTTTGCGATTCTGATTGTATCATATTTTTGCAGCGCCTGACGTCTCCGCTCACCCCGCGACTTTCTCTTGTTGCTTGACAAAGTAAGTCAAAATAGCTAATATGCAGGGGTGCTTTATAAACAAAGTGCACAAAGCATTTGCTGTGAGGAACCTGGCGATTTCACATGGCCCACATCAAAACGAGAAACTACACCTCGGTACGCGAGCAAAACCTGAGCCACGTGCTGGCGCTGATTCGTCAAAAAGAGGCGGTTTCGCGCGCCGCCCTGGCGCGGGCGACCGGGTTGAGCGCTACCACCATCTCGGCAATCGCCGCCGATCTGTTGGCGAGCGGGTTTGTGACCGAATCGGGCACAGGCGCTTCCAGCGGGGGGCGGCCCCCGATCATGCTGCGCTTTAATTATGCGTTTCGTTACGTTTTAGGGGTAGACGTGGGGGCGACGCACGTAACGGCCGTGGTCATGGATCTGAAAGGACGCGTCATTGCCCACCGCTCGCAGAAATTTGACGTCGTCAACGACCCGGACGGGGCGCTGCGCATCATCTGCGACCTGGCGCAGGGGTTGCTCACCGAGACCGAATTGACCCACGAACGCATTTTGGGCATGGGCATCACCATTCCCGCGCCCCTCACCGGCGACGCGCTCGACCAACTCACCACAATCTACATGCCGCGCTGGGAAGGACGGGACCTCAAGGCAGAGGTACAGCGCCATTTTGCCTTCCCGATCTACATCGAAAATGACGCCAACGCCGGCGCCATCGCCGAAAAGTGGTGGGGGCAGGGTCGTAACCACAACCACCTGGCCTATATCAAGCTGGGGGTAGGCGTGGGCAGCGGCCTGATTCTCAACAACCAGATTTACCGTGGTTCCGGCGGCACGGCCGGCGAAATCGGCCACACAACCATCAACATCGACGGGCCCGTTTGTCGCTGCGGCAACCGCGGCTGCATGGAGGCTTACGTGGGCGTGAACGCCGTCGTGGCGCAGGTGGTCCAACATAAAACGGCCGCTTTGCCCACCTGGGAACCCGCGGCTCCCCTGACCATTGACGACGTCGTCAGCGCCGCGCTGGCCGGCGATCCCATCTGCCGCGCCGTGATTCGCAGTACCGGGACCTACCTGGGCATTGCTATTGCCAATCTTGTCAATCTCTTCAACCCCAAACTCGTGATTCTAGGCGGCGACCTGATTGCTGCCGGCGACTTGTTTACCGCTGCGGTGCGCCTGTCCGTTGAAGAACGCACTATGTTTAAGGCAGGCCGCGAAGCCACTATCACTACCAGCCAGTTGGGCCAGGATACGGTGGCCATGGGCGCCGCCACGCTCGCGCTGCAGCACGCGTTTGAACCGTCCCATCTGGCAAGCATCGTGAACGGATAAAGTTCTGTCTCGAAGGAGGTGGTGCATACGTTTTTATTTTGAAGGCGCAGAAGTGAAGTAAGACAACCCTATTTCTGAATAAGTCACACAGACAAGGAGAAAGAAGATCATGCGTAACAAAACGTTACAGTTGCTTTTAATTGGTTTGCTGCTGGCATTGGCAGCCTGCGGCGGCGGCGAAACGACTGCGCCCGAAGGGGCCGCCGCGCCGCCCGCGGCAACGGCCAATCAGGTCGAGGTCTTTAGCTGGTGGACCGGCGGAGGTGAAGCGGCCGGCCTGGATGCGATGATCGCGGTATTCAAGGAAAAATACCCTGAGATCACCTTTGTGAACGCGGCCGTGGCCGGCGGCGCCGGCACCAACGCGCGCGCCGTGCTCGCCACCCGCCTGCAGGCGGGTGATGCGCCCGATAGCTGGCAGGGCCATGCTGGCCAGGAGTTGATCGGCACCTACGTGGCGGCCGGCCAGCTTGAGCCGGTTAACTTCCTCTTTGAGCAGAACGGCTGGATCGAGGTGATGCCCGAAACCTTAATTCCGCTCATCTCTCAGGACGGCAACATCTACTCGGTGCCGGTCAATATCCATCGCGCTAACGTCATGTGGTATAGCCCGACAATTCTGGCCGAAAACGGTATCCAACCGCCACAGAGTATGGACGAATGGTTTGCGGCTATGGATGCCTTGCAAGCCGGGGGCATGGCCGCGCCGCTGGCCATGGGTGAGCAGTGGACTGCCTTACACCTCTTCGAAACCGTTCTCCTGGCTTCGCTAGGTCCGGACAAGTACAACGACGTCTGGGAAGGTGACCTGGATTGGGGGTCGCCTGAGGTGAAGACCGCGCTGGAAGCCTTCGCCAAGGTGCTTACCTATACCAACAGCGACGCGGCGGCGTTGAGCTGGCAGGATGCGGCGCAGCTCGTGGTGAACGGCAGCTCGGCCTTCAACGTCATGGGTGACTGGGCCGAAGGTTACTTCCGCGAAATCGGCTTTGAACCCAACATTGGGTACGGCTGGGTACCTACGCCCGGCACCGGCGGTACTTTCCAGTTCCTCTCCGACAGCTTTGTGCTGCCGGTGGGCGCGCCCCATCGCGACGCCGCGATTGCCTGGCTGACGGTGGCCGGTTCACGCGAGGGCCAGGATGCCTTCAACCCGGTGAAGGGCTCTATCCCTGCGCGCAGCGACGGGGACCGTGCGCTCTACGGCGAGTATTTGCTTTCGGCCATGGATGACTGGGCCAACGACATCGTGGTCGGCAGCCTGACCCACGGCGTGGTGGCTAATGACTCCTGGAAGTCAGAGATCGACACCGCGATGGGTCTGTTCCTGATAAACGGCAACGTGGACGCCTTCCAGCAAGCGCTGGTGGCGGCCTGCGTCGCCTCGGGTCCTTGCCAGTAAACCTTAGCTGATCTATTGGGGGTGGATACGGCCGTATCCACCCCCTACCCATTACGCCGCATTACATGGGAGAAGGAAAAATGCGCTACAAAACTGAGCAACTGCAGGGATTTGCGCTGGTGGCCCCTTCCATCCTGGCCGTGCTCATCTTTGTCTACGGCTTTATTGGCTGGTCGATGCGCGTCTCGCTCAGCCAGTGGAAAGGGCTGCTCCCGGACTATACCTGGGTCGGCCTGCAAAATTATCTGAATCTATTCAAAGACCCCCGCTTTCACATCGACATTCGCAATACCGTTATCTTCACGCTGCTTTTCGTCGGCGGTAGTCTGGTGCTGGGGCTGCTGCTGGCCATTTTGCTCGACCAGGGTTTGCGGGGTGAAGGCTTTTTTCGCAGTTTGTACATGTTTCCTCTGGCCATCTCGTTTATCGTCACCGGCGTGGTGTGGCGCTGGTTGATGAACCCGGCGCAGGGCGCCCGGCTAAGCGGACTGAACCTGATTTTCGATTCCCTGGGGCTGGACTTTTTAATCAGCAAGTGGCATACCACGCCGCAGTGGGGCATTGCCTTTATCGCCATTCCCGCCATCTGGCAAATGTCCGGGTACACGATGGCGCTCTACCTGGGCGGACTGCGCGCCATTCCCGACTCGCTGCGCGAGGCGGCGCGCGTCGACGGCGCCAGCGAGTTGCAAATCTACCGCCGCATCATTTTCCCCCTGCTCAGCCCGATTACGCTCAGCGCGATGATCATCCTGGGCCACATCTCGCTTAAGGTGTTCGACCTGATCATCGCGGTGGCCGGAAAACAGCTTCCGCTGGACGTGCCGGCGATCTACATGTGGACCACGACGTTCGACGGTAATTTTTACGGCCGTGGCGCGGCCATCGGTATTTTGCTGCTGCTCAGCGTAGCGGTCCTGGTGGTTCCCTACCTGCGCTACAACATTAAACAGGAGGCCGAGCTATGACGCTCCCACGCGTGCGCAGGCGCCACTGGCTGTATATCCCGCTGGTGTTGATGGCGCTCTTTTACGTGATTCCGGTCTACATCATGCTGATCACCGGCTTTAAAAGTTTTGCCGAAGTGGACCTGCAAACGATGTGGCGCCTGCCGCAAGGGATCCACTTTGACAATTTCAGGGCCGCTTTCAGCCAGTTGGCGCCCCATTTGTGGAACAGCGTGCGGCTGGTGGTCCCGGCGGCGATCCTCTCCTCCATTTTGGGGTCGCTTAACGGCTTTGTGCTGGCGCGCTGGAAATTTCCCGGCGCGGACGTTATCTTTCCGTTCCTGTTGTTCGGCATGTTTATCCCGTATCAGAGCATCCTGATTCCGCTGGTGCAGTTCATGCGCAGCATTAACCTCTACGGTGGGGTATGGGGCCTGGTTCTGACCCACGTGATTTACGGCATCCCCATTACGACGCTGACCTTCCGCAACTATTACGCCTCGGTGCCTAAAGAGTTGATTGAGTCGGCGCGGATTGACGGCGCGACGATGATGCAGACCTACCGGCGTATTTTGCTGCCGCTGTCGCTGCCGAGCTTTGTGGTGGTGCTGATCTGGCAATTTACGGCGGCCTGGAACGACTTCCTGTTTGCGGTGGTGCTGAGCAGCCCGGAGAACTGGCCGATTACGGTGGCGCTGAACAATATGGCGGGCAGCCAGATTATCGCCTGGAACGTGCAGATGGCGGGCGCGTTTATCGCGGCGATTCCCACGCTGCTGGTTTATATTTTTCTGGGGCGTTACTTCCTGCGCGGGCTGATGGCGGGGGCGCTGAAGGGCTAGCGGGCGGCCGAGGCGTCAGGGCAGCAGGGTTTCCAGCGCCGCGAGCAGCGTATCCACGTCGGCGGGCGAATTGTAGGCCTGGATGGAAACGCGGATAAAGCAACGGCCGTTCCACTCAATCAGCGGGACTTCCACGCCAAACTCCGCCAGCAGCCGCGCTTGCAGCGCCGGCGCATCCACCGGCGGCAGAGGCGCAATCGCCATCTGGCAGTAAAAATCCTGGTCGTCCGGATAAGGCAGCGGTAGACCCGTCAGGGCGGCGATGCGCCCGCGCGCATCCCGCAGCAGCGCATGGCAGCGCGCCTGCACGGTCTCCCAGGCGTATTCACGCTGGAAGGCAATTGCGTCCGGCGTCGCCAGGTAGGCCGCCACGTCATTTGTCCCCAGCCACTGTAAATAATCCAGGTAGTCGGAGCCGAAGGTCACGGTGCGCTGCTCTCCCCAGCCCCAGCCGATGACGAGCGGCTCAATCAAAGGCTGCCGTTCCGGGCGCGTGTAGAGAAAGGCGGATCCCTTGGGGCTGCACAGCCACTTGTGCGCGTTGCCGGTGTAAAAATCAGCTCCAATAGCGGCCATGTCGAGCGGGATTTGCCCCGGGGCGTGCGCGCCGTCGATCAGCGTCAGGATACCGGCCTCCCGCGCGCGGGCGCAGATGGCCTCCACCGGCAGGCGCAGCGCCGTGGGCGAGGTGATGTGGCTGATGAAGATCAGCCGGGTGCGCGCCGTCACTCCCTGCCAGAATTGGTCCACAATCGCCTGGGGCGACTGTACCGGCAGCGCAATGGGCTGCCGCACGTACGCAAAGCCGCGCTTGCGGCTTAAAAAGCGCCAGACGTTGTCGCACGCGCCGTACTCGTGGCCGGTGGCCAACACCTCGTCGCCCGGCCCCAGCGCCAGCGAGCGCGCGACGACGTTCACGCCAAAGGTGGCGTTGGGGACGTAGACCAGGTCATCCGCGGGGGCGTTGACGTAGGCCCCCAGCGCCGCGCGCGCCTGCGCCAGGTGCGCGGGCAGTTCATTGAGGATAAACTGCACCGGCTGGCGCTCCAGGCGTAGCTGCCATGCCCGGTAGGCTGCAAACACCGGCCGCGGCGTGGCGCCGAAGGAGCCGTGGTTCAAAAAAACCACGTCCGGATCAAGTAAAAAGAAATCCTTGAAATTCATTGACTTTTACCCTCGGTTTGCTAAACCTGATCTTAATTTGGAATTAGAACACAGATAGCGCAAATAGACCTTTACAGAAGGAATCTCCCATGAAATTATCCGCCAATGCTTACCTTGATTTGACCCCGGACCTGCGTATTTGCCGGCTGCTGAACGGCATGTGGCAGGTCTCGGGGGCCCACGGCCGTATCGATCCAGCCACGGCCGTCGCCGCCATGCACGCCTATCACAGCGACGGCTTCACAACCTGGGACCTGGCCGACCATTACGGCCCGGCCGAGGATTTTATCGGTGAATTTCGGCGACAGCTGGCGCAGCGGCAGGGCGTGGCTGTCCTGGCCGACGTGCAGGCCTTGACCAAGTGGGTGCCGCGCCCCGGCCGCATGACGCGCGCCGTGGTGGAGCAGGCGATTGACGTCTCACGCCGGCGCATGGGCGTGGAGACGCTCGATCTCCTGCAGTTCCACTGGTGGGAATACGGCGACCCCGGTTACCTGGAGGCGCTGCGCCGCCTGGCCGACCTGCGCGAGGCGGGCAAGATTCGTCACCTGGCGCTGACCAACTTCGACACGCTGCGCCTGCGCCAGATTACGGCCGCCGGCGTCCGCATCGTCTCCAACCAGGTGCAGTATTCACTGATTGATCGCCGGCCGGAAGTCGCCATGACCCCTTTCTGCCGCGAACAGGGTATCTGGCTGCTGCCCTACGGGACGCTGTGCGGCGGGTTGCTCTCCGAAAAGTATCTGGACGCGCCGGAGCCGCGCGGCCACGAATTGAACACCGCCAGCCTGCGCAAGTACAAACAAATGGTCGACGCTTGGGGCGGCTGGGAACTGTTTCAGACATTGCTGCGCGCGCTGCAGCAAATCGCTGAAAAGCACGGCGTGCAGATTCCCCACGTGGCCGTGCGCGCCATTTTGGAGCAGCCGCAGGTGGCGGGCGTGATTGTGGGCGCGCGCCTGGGGCTCAGTGACCATCGCCGCGAGAATGCGCGCGTCTTCGAGTTTGCGCTGGACGCCGCCGACCGGGCGCAAATCGACGCCGTGTCGGCGCAGGCGCGCGACCTGTACAACCTGATTGGCGACTGCGGCGACGAATACCGGCGCCGCTGACCTGCCAGATTCCCATGGGATGGACTGTAACGGCCGCTCAGTTTGCCGCGAATTGAATTACGCCCCAACGGCCGTTAACCATCCACTCCGCATCCGTCTCGTTCAGCCGCGCGATTTGCTCCGCCGTCAAACCCGCCGCCAGCTCCGCCTTGAGCGTGCGCAGCGCGACGAGGGGCGCGGGCGCGTAGGCCAGGATGGCGGCGAAGGGCGTGGTGAAGGGCCAGTGGCGGTCGCCCAGCAGGCGGCGGTAGTTGGCGTCCCCTTTGCTGATCAGCAAATCCGCCTGGCGCAGGTCGGCGCGCAAATCGTCGGGCAGCTCCCAGAAGGCCAGCGGCGAGGTCCAGAAGGGGTGGGCGCGCAGGTGGAGACGGCCGTTTCCCACGTGTGACCGCAAACGCGCGCCCCATCGCTGTACGGCCGCATCCGCATCTCCCTCCAGAAAGGCGAAGGTAGCTTCCACGTCCTGGATCCGCGCATCGGAGACAAAGGTGGGGTGTAGCTTTAAATGCAGGTGCACGCTGCCGGCCGCGCCGCTGCTGAGCAGGTAGTCGGCCAGGCCCAGGTCGCCGATCAGTTCGAAGCCGGCGTTGTCGGCCAGGAAATCCACGCGCGCTTGGGGATGGGCGGCGAGGTGGGTGAAGACGGCCGTTGTATCATCCGCGAGCAGGTGGGCCGCGGCGGCGTCCAGGTCGCTATGCTGTGGATTTGCGGCGCCGTCCGCCGGCCACAGGCTCAAGTCGACCTGGTTGCCCCACAGCGCCAGCGCCAGGGCTTGCGCGAAGGTCTCTGCCTGCCAGCCGGCGTCAAGCCAGCCTTGCAGCTCCAGACTCAGTCGGCGTACGGCCGTCCGGCTGGCGACCAACCCCTGCTGTTTTTGGTATGCAAACGGGTCGCGGCCGTAGCCCCAGCCGGGCGCAAAGTAGCCCGTCGCCTCCAGCACGCGCCGGTAAAAGTAGGTTTCGACGAAAAACCAGGGCGGCTCCAGCCAGTTTTGACCGCGAAACGGCCGGGTGTACCCCTCCCACGCCGCCGCATCCGGCGCGCCGTCCGGCCGCAGCAGGCGCAGCGGCGCCTCTGGGATGTCGTTAATCAGCGCCTCCAGCCGCGCCGCGACGGCGGCAGGGCAGTCGTTCTCGCGCAGCGTGCGCCGCCCGATTTCCGGCAGGCGCGCCGTGATGGTGCTGTGGGCCCACGTATCGGGCTCGCGGCCGCGAATGGGTTCAGGAATTGGTAACATCTAACCTCAAAACAAGCTCATGCCCAGCGCCAACAGAAGCAGCAGCACCGCGCGGCGAAAGTGGCGCGCGTCCAGCCGGCGGCTTACCATAAAGCCCAGCAGCAGCCCCAGCGCCATTCCCGGCAGCGCCGGGGCGGCGGCCTGCCATACCTGCGCCGTGACGTTGCCGCTCAAGGCGTGGGCGAGGAAGACAAAAGAGCCGTTGACCAGAAAAAAGCCCTGGAGATTACTTTTGAATTGGGCCGGTTCCCAACGCCGGCAACTGCCGTAGACGATTACCGGCGGGCCGCTGATGCTATAGGCGCCGCCCAGCAGGCCGGCCAGAAAGCCGAAGCCGTAGGCCCAGGCGCTGTGGACCAGGTTGGGCAGCGCCGGCCGCAGGAGCGCATAGATGGCGTAGGCGCAAAGGATGACGCCCAGGATCGTGGCGACGACGTCGCCCGGCAGGTAGCGCAGCAGAAACACGCCCAATGGAATGCTGGTGAGCGAGACGAGCGACAGGCTGCGAATGTCGGACCATTGAAAGGCGCGGCGGTAACGCAGCAGGATAACGCCTTCGACGGCCAGCGCCAGGAGAGCGACGAGCGGCGTGGCCGTTTGCAGCGCCAGCACGCGCGCCAGCAAGGGCATAGAAACCAGCGCGAAGCCAAAGCCCACGCTGCTTTGCACAAAGGCGGCCAGGAGGAAAATGAGGGCGATGGTCACGTTACCGCTGTATGCTCACGTGCTGCCATTGCGCAACGCCCATGGGGGTGAGGACGTAGCCTTGCAGCCACGGTTTGACGAGCACGGCCGTTGTGCTGTGGCTCATAAAAACGACCGGGGCCTGCTGCACGATCAGGCGTTCGGCGGCCTGGTAGGCCGCGAGACGCACGGCCGTATCAGGCTCCACGCGCGCGCTTTCCAACAGCCTATCCGCTTCCGCGCTGCTGAAGCCGCCGATATTTTGGCGCGAGCCGCTGTGGTAGAGTACGTCCAGGAAATTTTGCGGATCGGGATAATCGGCGCACCAGCCGGAGGAAAAGAAATTGCCCACGTTGCCGGCAAAGAGCGCGTCGTAGTAGGTGAACGGCTCCAGCACGACCGGCGCGATGGCGACGCCCAGCGTTTCCTGCCAGAGGGTGACAACGGCCGTGACAAACGGTCCCGCGTCTCCATAGCCGGCGGTTGAATAGGTCAGCATGCCCAGGTCGGCCGGGTCGGCGTAGCCGGCCTCGGCCAGCAGCGCCCGCGCCTGCTCGGGGTCGAAGGGATAGCTCACGCCGTCCAGCCCGCCGTAGCCCGGCATGCCCGGCGGCAGCGCTCCCTGCGCCACAAGCGCGTCGCCGCTCATGAAGGTTGCCACCAGCCGCTCTTTGTCCAGGGCGTAGTTGAAGGCCTGGCGCACGCGCGCGTCATCAAAGGGCGGGATGCGGTTGTTGAGCCCAATCACCGTGGTGCACAGGTCGATCACCTGGCGCAGTTCGGCGTTGAGCGGGTTGTTGGGGTCCAGCGCGGCTTCCAGCGCGCCGCCGCCGATGTAGACCAGGTCAATCTGGTCTGTTTCGTACTGGGAGAGGGGCAAACTGGCGCCCAGATCATAGACCAGGTGGCTGACGCGCGCCGGCTCACCGTAGTAAAGCGGGTTGCGCGCCAAAACAATGATCTCGTCGTCGCGCCAGCTTTGCAGCTTGAAGGGGCCGGTCCCGTTGGCCCGGTACTCCCAATCGGCCGCGCCGACGTTCTCGCGATCCACGACGAAGGCCACCGGATAGGCCAGCTTGGCCAAAAAGACGACGACAGGCGCGGTCAGACGCACTTCGAGGGTGTGGTCGTCGAGGGCGCGCAGGCCGCTGATGGTCTCCGCCGCGCCGGTTAGCTTCGCGTTGACGCCGGCGATGTCGCCCAGGTAGGTCTGGACCGTGTCGGAACCGGCGGCGGGGTCGGCGGCCCGCTCCCAAGAGAAGATGACGTCCTGGGCGATGACGGGACGGCCGTTGTGGAACACGGCGTTCTTGCGCAAGAAAAAGGTGTACGTCAGGCGGTCGTCGCTCACCTCCCAGCCTGCGGCCAGATCCGGCTGCACCTGCAAAGCGGTGTCCAGCGTCACCAGGCCGCTAAAAATGTGGCCCAGGGCGCTGTCCGGTCCGCCCAGCGTGCGGGCCGGGTCCAGCGTGCGCGGCTGCCCGTCGACGAGCACAATCGCATCCTGGCGCTGCACGCCGTGCGCGCTAAGGTTGGCGGGGCCGGACGTGCGCAGCAGGCTGGCCAACTGGCAGCCAAGCAGCAGCAAAACGGCCGTGCTAATGATCACCAGGCTCCGTTTTTGCATATAACGTTCAGATCAAGCTGTCGAGTATATTAAGCGGCGTGCGATAGCCGCTGTGTATCATGGCTTGTAATAAAGAGTTTGCCTCCCCCAAGGTTACATTCTTCTTTTCCACCAGGAAGACAAGCAAACCCAACGTACCGCTAATTGGTATCCGCATCTGCGCCGCAATCCTACGCGCGTCTTGATCATCTGTAAATATGCGCCCTTGACGCTGTGCAGCAACTGCTAAACAAGACGCCTCTCCAGCATTCAGGCGACGCAATAGTTGTTTGCAGAGTGCGTTTTCTGATTGAGTTAGAGTGAGAACCGTAAGCCATGACAAATCGGTTTCAGGCAAACGCCCGCGCGCAACACCTGCTTCAAATTCAGTCATTACCACATCCGTTGTGACCAGCGCGCTTTCAAAGGCTTGCTGAAGCAATTTAATGCTTGAAACAACGGCGAAGTTTGAGAGTACCGTATTATCTAGCAATGTCAGCATCAAGACTCATCAACATTAGTGTTGGAATTGAACCAAGATTTGATTGCGTTTACCTCTGCTCGTGCTGCGGCTTCATCTGGGGGTCCAAGGCGCAGCGGAATACCCAGCTCAATAAACTGCTGGCGTAGCTCTAATTCATGGACCTCAAGTAATTCGGCTGCCTTACCCAGATTAATTTCCTCATCCAGGTAGGCGCTCAATACTAATGACCACTTGAGGTCTGGGTGCATGCTTAAAAACTCATCCATAGCCGTGTCGACTAACTCAGGTCTTTGTTTGTGTAATTTCGTTAATTGATGCACCGCCCAGGTGTTATCCAGAAGTAGATGAGTCATGTTTGCACCTCGTTTAAAAAGCAGGCGTTACGCATTTGATGGGTTGGGATCGTTCCGACCAAGCTCCTCTGGCTGCGGCCGGTCTCTAACCGCGTCGCCTTGTCTGACGCGACCGGAGATCGGCCAGAGCATTGGTTGCTTGAGAACACTGTTTTCAAAATATAGCTACCAACTCGCGCAATTTGTGCTATGCGGATCAAAGCGTTCTGTACGGGTATATTTTAACTGAAAAAGGCAGTTACAGCGCTATTTTGCGCAGGCGTCTTTGATTATGCGGCGCCTGAAACCCAGACCGAGCGTTAGCAAGAACAAAGGCGCCAACCCCAGGCCGCAGATGCCCGTCGCGGGCGCGGGCGCGGCGGGCGGCGGCGCGGCGGCGGCGGGCGGCGTGGCCACGTCAACCGGGGCGGCAAGCGGCGCCAGCGTGGGGACGGCGGCGGCGGAGAGCGGCGTGGGGGTGGGGGGAAACGGCCGTTGCGGGGCCCCAATCGACGCGCGCCATTCCGCCTCCAGCCCATCCGTGTTAAAGCCGTATACCTGCTCCAGAGCCGGGTCGTAGGGTTCGCCCTCGGCCAGCAGGAGCAGCAGTTCTTGCAGCTTTTCCTGCCCATAGGCGGCGCGCATGAAGGCGACCACGCTGTAGCTCTGGCTGTAGGCGGCGCTGGCGGCGCTATCGTGCGCCGGGAAGGGGCCGCTCAAGCTGCGCAGGGGCGCAAAGCTGTTGTCGGCCAATCCCTGCGCCAGGTCCGCCTGTACCCGCGCGGATGGTTCCCCTTCCGCGTACATCGCCAGCCCTTCTTCGAGCCAGGTGGGGCGGCGGCCGCCCACGCAGCTACGGCCGAACTGCCCCACCACCAGGTGCGCCAACTCGTGACGCACGGTGCTGCGTCCCCACGACTCGACGCTGGCGGGCGGCACGCCCATCAGGATGACGTTGTACTCGGTGAACGCCACCCCGCCGGCCCAATCCTGCACGTACAGCACCGCGTCGCGCATATCCGCGGCGCTGCCGTAAATGTAAAAATCGACGCCCTCCTGCAGCTCAATGCCCATGTCGTTTTCCAGCAGCGCCACGCCGGAAACGGCCGCCTCCAGCAGCGCCGGCCCGACCGTCTCACCCGCGTACCAGTGCACGTTGATGCCGTCGGCGCTGACCGTGCGCCAGCTGAAGCGCTCGTCCGTAAACGTGAGCGTCTGGCGCGGCGTCGTGGTCGTGTGGCCCTGCGCGTCCGTCAGCGTCCACTCCCACCACATCTCCGCGCCCGGCGGCGGGTTGCCGGAGCGAATCATAACCCACTGCCAGGTGATCACCGCGTCGCTCACCACGACAGGGACCTGCGTGGTCACGTCCAGGCAGGCGAACTGCGCCACGTCGTAGTTCAGCACGGCTTCGACAACGTCCGCGTCCGGCGCGACTTCCAGGCGGAAGGTTACGTCGTTGGGATAGTTGACCACGGCCGTATTGTGCAGAATGGTTGGGGGGACAACGGCCGTTTGCGCCGCAACGACGCCCGCCGCCAATAACAGGCAAAATAAGATGAGTACCAATATCAAGCGTCGCATTCTTACGTGGCGTCGAGTTCTTCTTCGACGGCGGGCAAACGGCCGTACAGCTCCGTCAGCTCCAGCAGGCGACGGGTGATTTCGCCGGTGAGCATCTGCGGGGTGTAGCGCCACTGCCAGTTGCCGCTGGCGCGGCCGGGGAAGTTCATGCGCGCCTCGTTGCCCAGCTTCATCAGGTCTTGCAGGGTGCAAACGGCCGTGTTCGCCACCGACGCATACGCCAGCCGGATCAGATCCCAGCCAATATCCTCCCCGCTCACGCCCATGTAGCGCCGCACGTGGTCACGTTCCTGCTCGGTGCAGTTGCGGTACCAGCCCAGCGCCGTCTCGTTGTCGTGCGTGCCCGTATAGACCACGCAGTTGTGGATGAAGGTGTGCGGCAGAAATTTGCTGTTGCGCTCCCCGCCAAAGGCAAACTGCAAAATCTTCATCCCCGGAAAATCAAATTCGTCACGCAGCGCCTCCACCTCCGGGGTAATCACCCCCAGGTCCTCGGCGATCAGCGGCAGCGCGCCCAGGCTGTTCTCCATAGCGCGGAAGAAGTCGGCGCCCGGCCCGTTTACCCATTGGCCGATAACGGCCGTGGGTTCCGTAGCCGGGATTTCCCAGTAGCCGGCAAAGCCGCGGAAATGGTCAATGCGCACGACGTCGGCCTGGGTGAAGGCCATCTGCAAGCGCCGCGCCCACCAGGCGTAGCCGTTCGCGCGCATCCGCTCCCAGCGGTAGAGGGGGTTGCCCCAGCGCTGGCCGGTGGCGCTGAAATAGTCCGGCGGCACGCCCGCCACCACGGAGGGCGAGCCGTCAGGATTCAGGTAAAAGAGCTCCTGGTTAGCCCACACGTCGGCGCTGTCGAAGGCTACAAAAATCGGCAGGTCGCCCACGATCTGGATGCCGCGTTCGTTGGCGTACTGCTTGAGCGCCAGCCACTGCGTGAAGAAGAGGAACTGCAAATATTTGTAGAGCGTCACCTCGTCCTCCAAGTTGGTGGACCAGTGCGCCAGGGCTTGCGGGTCACGCTGCGCCAGCTCGGCCGGCCAGCCGTTCCAGACGCCGCCGCCCTGCGCCGCGTGGTGGTTTTTGAGCGCCATGAAAAGCGCAAAGTCGTCCAGCCAGTAGGCGTTGGCGGCGCAGAATTCAGCCACGGCCGTGCGCTGAGCCTCCGTGCCGTGGACGCGGTAGTGGTTAAACGAGTGGCGCAGTAGTTTGTTTTTATAATCGATCACCCAGCCAAAATCGACCTTGTCGGTCGGGAAGGGCGGCGCAACGTGCAGCGCTTCGCCCGGCAAAAAGCCGTCTTCCACCAGCTTATCGGGGCTGATGAGCAGCGGGTTGCCGGCAAAGGCGGAGAAGCATTGGTAAGGCGAATCGCCATAGCCGGTGGGGCCTAGCGGCAGCACCTGCCAGAGGGTTTGTTTGGCCGCAGCCAGAAAATTAACAAAATCGTAAGCCGTCGGGCCCAAATCACCGCTGCCGTAACGGCCGGGAAAAGATGTCGGGTGTACAAGCACACCCGCGGCGCGTGTTAACTGCATAAAACCTCCCTAATGATTGCGGAATGCGAATTGCGGATTGCGGAGTAACTGATTTACTTGCA
>Ga0114946_10000987_pt1 | contig 19630 bp, 16 predicted proteins | sample WalLakDeSediment_FD_88676 | JGI IMG/M metagenome (GOLD analysis project Ga0114946, IMG submission 88676) | Lake sediment microbial communities from Walker lake, Nevada to study Microbial Dark Matter (Phase II) - Walker Lake 11/02/13 Deep Sediment | ecosystem: Environmental > Aquatic >...
ACCCCCAACTCCTCGCCCGCGGGCGTGAAAGGGGAGTGAAGGTTATGCGTATTGCGTATTGAACCGATCACGCAACCGCTCTCGCTCGCCGATCATCCCCGCGAGGTTTTGTCGAGCCAGATCAACGTCGCCATCCGCCCGGTACGATTCTCGCGGCGATAGGAGAAAAACCGCTCCGGCTCGCCGAAGGTGCAATAGCCGCCGCCGTAAATCGCTAACGCTCCCGATTGTCGTAATTGTCGCCGCGCCAATTCGTAGAGATTCGCCAACCAGCGGCCGGTGGGCGAGGACTGGAAGCAACCGGCGTTGCCCGCATCCAAGGCCAGAAACGCGGCGCGCACTTCGTCTCCCACCTCGAACGCATCCGGTCCAATCGCTGGTCCCAACCAGACCAGTAATTCCCCTGCTGGCACGCCCAGCCGCGCCACGGTGGCGGCGATCACTCCACCGACCAGGCCGCGCCAGCCGGCATGAACGGCGGCAACCACCGTTCCAGCCTGGTCGCATAGCAGCACGGGCAAACAGTCGGCGGTCATCACCACGCAGGGCCGGTCCAATTCGCGAGTCCAAGCGGCATCGGCGGCCGTTGGCGCACGCACCGATTCGGCGGCAACAACCCGGTTACCGTGAACCTGCTCCAGCCAGGCGGGTTCGGTCGCGTAGCCAACCATTGCCGCCAACCGCTGGCGATTGGCGGCGACATGCGCCGGATCGTCGCCGACATGCGCGGCCAGATTGAAACTGTCGTAGGGCGACAGACTGACTCCCCCGCGCCGGCTAGTACTGACCGCCCGGACTCGGGCCGGGGCCGGCCAATCGGGGACAAGCAAAACCTGATGCACGGACCTCACCTCGCTTGACGATTGGCGTCTTCGCCCAACACCGCCAACAATGCCGCCAGATCGGGGGGTATTTCGGCTCGCCACTCCAACCGCTCGCCGGTCGCCGGATGGGTCAGGGCCAACCGTTCGGCGTGCAGCGCCTGGCGGCGAAAACCCTGGATCGCGACGATGCAGTCGGGCGCGGCGTTTGGCGGCAGGCGTGGCCTTCCCCCGTATACCGGATCGCCCAGCAAGGGGAAATGGGCATGCGCCATGTGGACCCGAATCTGATGGGTGCGCCCCGTTTCCAGTTTGATCCACAACAGAGCCTGCGCGCGGAACCGGCGCAGCACCCGATAATGGGTGACTGCTGGCTTGCCGCCGGCGGTGACCGCCATCCGTCGCCGGTCCACCGGATGACGGCCCAGCGGCGCATCCACCATGCCACCCGCCACCGGTACACCGTTGACCACCGCCCGATACTCTCGTTCGATACGTCGGGCCTGCAATTGCCCGACCAGCGCGGCATGGGCGCGCAAGCCGCGCGCCACCACCAGCAACCCGGTGGTGTCCTTGTCCAGTCGATGCACCAGACCGGCGCGCGGCAACGCCGCCAGTTCTGGCGCGTGGTGCAGCAGGGCGTTGACCAGTGTGCCGTCGCGGTTGCCTGCGGCCGGATGCGCCACCAGTCCCGCCGGTTTGTCGATCACCAGCAAGTCGGCGTCCTGGTACAGAATACGCAGCGGGATATCCTGCGCGGCCGCGGTGGTTTCGGTCGTCCGCTCCAGGGCGCCGCTGACTGTTTCGCCCCCGGCGACAGGGTCGCGGGGACGGCGGAGGCGGCCGTCCACTCGCAACTGACCGGCCTTGAGCCCCTGTTGCAGGCGGCTGCGGGAATAAGCTGGCAACAATTCCGCCAGAGCCTGATCGAGTCGCAGGCCGGCGCAACTTCGGGGAATCTGGCAATCGATCCATTCGATGGGTGACATAGGATTTTAAGCAGTTCGAGGGTTATACTAACTTGCACTTTTGAATCTGACCTTCGACAAGTACCTTTTATGCCGTCATTCATGCGTCGCATCGTCCGACTCTGTTTTATCGGTCCCGTCTGGGCCGCCTTGCTGGCGGGCTGCGCCCTGTTGCCGGACCCGATCGACCCCACCCGTGATTGGTCGGCCCAGCGCCTCCACGCTGAGGCCCGGAGCGCCATGAGCGATGGCAACTATCAGACCGCCATCGAATACCTGGACAAAATTCAGGCGCGCTATCCGTTTGGCCGCTATGCCCAGCAGGCCCAGCTCGACACCATCTACGCCCAGTACAAGGATAACGAACCGGACGCCGCCATCGCCGCCGCCGACCGCTTTATCCGGGCCAACCCGCGTCATCCTTACGTGGATTATGCCTATTACATGAAGGGCCTGGCGAATTTCGAACGCAGCAGCACGATTATCGATCGGCTGGCGCCCGTCGATCGAGCCAAGACCGATACCGGCACCGCCCGCCAGGCCTACAACGACTTCGCCGAGCTGGTGCGGAAGTTCCCCAACAGCCCCTACGCCGAAGACGCTCGCCAGCGGATGCTGTTCCTGCACAACAACCTGGCGGCTTACGAGGTCAATGTCGCCGACTATTATTTACGGCGGGGCGCCTACGTCGCGGCGGTCAACCGCGCCAAGTTTGTTCTGGAAAACTATGCGCGCACCCCCGCCACCGAGGACGCGCTCAACATCATGACCCAGGCCTACATCAAGATGGGCATGCCGCAACTGGCCGCGGGCAGCTTGCGGGTGTTGGAGCGCAATTTTCCGCAATCCCCGGCGTTACCAAAGTTGAACGCCCTGGTCAGGGGCGCTGGTTAAGCCTTTCGCCGCGCCACTCATCACCGGCTCGCTCGCGCCGGGGAAGAGCGGGAAATTTTCACGACCTCTTGTAACGATGACTGATCGATCACCGCGAGGGCCGTGTCATGTGGGATTTCTTCGAGACCGTTCGCCACCGTCATTCCATCCGTAAGTACCAGCCGGACATGCCGGTCGAGACCGAAAAGCTGCACGCTATTCTGGAAATGGCCTGCGCGGCGCCGTCGGCTGGCGATTTGCAGTCGTACCGCGTCATCGTGGTGCGCGACCTGGCCGAACGACAGGCGCTGGTTCACGCCGCCCACCAGCAGACGTTCATCGCCGAGGCGCCGGTCTGCCTGGTGTTTTGCGCCGATCCTGCCCGGTCGGCGACCGCCTTTGGCGAGCGGGGAGAGAAGCTATACGCGCTGCAGGACGCCACCATCGCCGCCGCCTACGCGCAACTGGCCATCGTCGCGGCGGGGATGGGCTCCACCTGGGTCGGTTACTTCGAGGAAGATCAGGTGAGCGGGGTGTTGCGACTGGAACCCGGACTGGTCCCCGTGGCGCTGCTGAGTCTCGGCTATCCGGCGGAACTGCCGGAACCCAGTTCGCGCCGGCGGTTGAATGAGGTGGTGGCTTGGCGGTGAGCGCAATCAAGCGCGAGCGCATCCGCTTGCGGGGCGAGGTTCTCGACGTGGGTATCGAGCTGATTTCATTATGGTAATCGAATAATCGCGGATTTCATGTCCACTCGAAAGCACCACCTGCCGCCGTGCGTCGGCTAACAAAAGAAAAGGCTTACCGAGTATGGCTCGGTAAGCCTTTTTTGTTTGGTGGCCAGGGTCGGAATCGAACCAACGACACGCGGATTTTCAGTCCGCTGCTCTACCAACTGAGCTACCTGGCCGGATCGCGCGCCGCGCGAAGGAGGCGCGGATTTAAGCAGCTTCCGCGCCAGACGTCAAGCCGGCTCACTCCTTGGGCGGCACGTAGCCTTCCGGCAACTCCGAACCCGCGCCAAAAAAGAACTGCCCCATCTGCTCTTCCAGAAATTGCCGGGCCTTCGGCTCGAATGGCGTCAGCCGATATTCATTGATCAACATGGTCTGCTGGCGCAACCATTGTTGCCAGGCCGGCTTGGAAACGTTCTCGAAAATCCGTTTGCCCAGATCCCCAGGATAGGGAGGACGATCCAAACCTTCGGCCTCGACGCCGAGTTTGACGCATTTCACCATTCGAGCCATTGCTGCCTCCCGAAAAATTTCACCATTCGCTGGCCAAGGTCGCCAACAGCCGTCGGACCGGCGCGGCCACTCCCCGGCCATCGGGTTCGCGGGTGTTATACCAGACAAACCGCTCCCCCGCCATCACCGCCCCGCCCGAGCCGATCACCATCGCCGACACCGGGGTGATATCCAGATGGAAATGGCTGAAACTGTGGCGCATCACGCCCCACGAACCCTCGACCCCCACCGCCAATCCTAACTGTTCCCGGCACCAGTCGGCGACGTCGACTTCCAGGGGACACTCGGGAAAACTCCATAACCCGCCCCAAATTCCGACCGGCGGTCGCCGCTCCAGGAGCACCTCGCCATCCGCCGCGCGCAACAACAGCATCCGCGTGGCTCGCGCCGGCAACTCACGAGGTGGTTTGGGCGTCGGATATGCCCTTTCGCGCCCCAGGGCATGGGCCGCGCAACCGTCCGCCAGCGGACACGCTCCGCAACGCGGACGACGTGGCGTACAGATCAGAGCGCCCAGATCCATCATCGCCTGCGTGTAATCGGCCACGCGCGCGCCGGGCGTGTAACGTTCCGCCAGGTTCCACAGCGTCGCCAGCACGCGCGATTGACCCGGCCAGCCGTCTACCGCCGCGAAACGCGCCAGCAGCCGTTTGACATTCCCGTCCAGGATCGGCTGGCGCTGGCCGGCGGCCAAGGCCAGAATCGCTCCCGCCGTCGAGCGACCAATGCCCGGCAGATTCTGAAGGATGGCCATGTCCATCGGCATCTTCCCGTCGTACCGATCACGCAGGATCCGCGCCGCCTGGTGCAGATGGCGGGCGCGCGCGTAATACCCCAATCCCGCCCACAGCCGCAACACTTCGTCCAACTCGGCGTCCGCCAGGGCGCGGAGGTCGGGAAATCGCGCCACGAACCGTTCATAATAGGGAACGACCGTGGCCACCTGGGTCTGTTGCAGCATGATCTCCGAAATCCAGACCCGATACGGCGTCGGGTTCTCCTTCCAGGGCAGCCGCTGGCGACCGTGCGCGTCGAACCAATCCAGCACGCGCTGGCCGAAGGTTTCCGGGTTCATCGTTTTCGTTTTGTGAGGATCAAACCGATGGCGCGCGTTTTGATCGCCGGGTGCGGCGACGTTGGCACGGCCCTGGGGCGCAATCTAAGCATAGCCGGGCATGAAGTCTGGGGTCTGAAACGCCGTCCCGGCGATCTACCCACCGGCATTCAGCCGCTGGCGGCCGACCTGACCGATCCGGCGACGCTCACCGCGCTGCCCGCGGCGCTGGATTACCTGGTCTACAGCGCCGCCGCCGCCGGTTTCGGGGAGGAGGCTTACCAAGCCGCTTATGTGACAGGCGTTCGCCACCTGCTCGATGCGCTGCGCCAAGACGGCCAACGGCCCAAACGGCTGCTGTTCACCTCCAGCACCTCGGTCCACGCGCAAAATCAGGGCGAATGGGTGGACGAGGACTCGCCCGCCGGCGCCGAAGGCTTCAGCGGCCGTTGCATTCGCCAGGGCGAACAACTGATGTGGGACAGCGGTTGGCCGGCGGTCGTGGTTCGCTTCGGCGGCATCTACGGACCCGGCCGCACCCGCTTGATCGACAGCGTCCGCGACGGGACCGCCACCCGGTCCGCCGACCCGCCGCTCTACACCAACCGCATCCATCGCGACGACTGCGCCCGAGTTTTGGAGCATTTGTTATTTCTTTCGGACCCGGCGCCGCTCTACCTCGCCGTGGACGACGATCCCGCGCCATTGAACGAAGTGCTGAGCTGGCTGGCGGCCCAGCTCGGCGTACCCGAACCCGCGCTGGCCGCGGGTCCACCTTCGAAACCGGGTGCTGGAACCGGCGATGCGGCCTCGCGGATGCGGGCCAGCAAACGTTGCCGCAATGCCCGTCTGCGCGCCAGCGGCTTCCGGTTCCGTTATCCCAGCTACCAGGATGGCTACGCGGCGCTCCTACCCTTGGAAAACCAAGGATCGAAAGCATCAGGCGGGTAAACCATGAAATGCCACTTTCCGTCTTCAGCCTTCAATCTTCAAAACGCCGCTCCCGAGAAATCATAACTCATCTCTCGGTAAGGCTGTTGCAGGAAGAACCCCTGGATCAGATCGACGCCCAGCGACCACAGGATGGGCATGGTCTTGATATCCTCCACACCACCGATGATCGTCGCCGCGCCCAACACCTCCAGACCTTGCACCAATACCTGGAGTTCGCTCTGTTTCTTGGAATCCTTGGCGAGATTGTTGACAAAATACATATCCAACTTGACATAGTCGGCGCCCAGGTTCTTGAGTAAGCCGAGCGAATCGGCGCCCCGGCCAAAACGATCCAGGCAAAATCCGCAGCCCAGCATTTTGATGTCGCTCAGAAACGCGAACATGTCGCGCAAACCCCGCTCGGCGGTTGCCTCGGCCACCTCGAACACAATACTTCGCCCCTCTACCCCGGTCTGCTCCAACCGTTCGCGCAACCAGCTACCCAAGGTCCGGTCCCGCAGAGTCACCGGTAAGACTTTGATGAACACCATGGTGGTCGACTGCCGCTGCCGCAAAATTTCAAGCGCGTGTTCGATCACCCAGCGGTCCAGCGTCACTCCCAGCGGGTGGCTGTGGACCACGCCGAACACGCTGCCGGGCACCAGTTCCCGCCCCTCGCGATCGCGCATGCGCAGCAGCACTTCGTAACGCTCGTCGGGTCCGCCGCGCATGCTGACGATGGGCTGGAAGACCAACCAGAGCCACTGGCGATCCACGATCTCCTGCGTCTGATTCAGCACTTGGGTCCGCGATGAGGCTTCCTGATCCGGTTTCGGGGCCAGAGCTTTTTGTTGCAGGTAAATCCGCTCGTTCTTGGCCTCCCGCGCCAAGCCGCAGGCTGAATCGGCCTGTTGGATGAGCACGAGCTGATCCTGGTTGCGGTCGGTGGCCACGGCGATGCCGATGTTGGTCCGCAGCAACAACGCTTGCTCGCCAACCTTGTAGAAGCCGGCCTCCAGCACGTCGCGGATGCGCCGGGTCAACTTGAGCAAAGGTTCGCCGAGCAGGTTGGGGATCAGTACCGCGAGAATGGCGTCGCTGAATCGCGCCGCCGGCTGTTCGTGGTTCAACACCTGCCGCAATCGGCTGGCCGCTTGGCCCACCATCTCGTCGGCGGTCGCCACGCCGGCGGAGTCGCGAATGGAGCGTAAGTTGTCCAGCATGATGAACACGATCGCCAGCGACTGAGTATGTAGACCCAGGGTCTCGAGCGTCCGCCCGAGCAATGCCAGATACCGGCGGCGGTTGAATAGGCCGCTCACCGGATCGTTCTCGGTCAGCGAGCTGAGCTTCACGCGCATGGCGCGCGCGCGTTGCAGACGTTGCTTGACTTCCCAGCAGAGATAGCTAGTCGGCACGGGCTTGGTCAACAGGCTGGCGCCCGGCGCGTCCAGATTCATCAGGTAATGCGCGACATCGACCGGGAAACACAAGAGGATCATCGGCAGGATATCGAAATCACGGTGTTGGGCGATCACTCCGGCCAAATCCGAGCCACTGATTTCCTTGAGATCCAGATCGATCAACAACAAATCCGGCCGAAAGCGATGGATTTCCTGCAAGACCTGGAACGGCTGGATCACGACCCGGGAACTGATGCCTTGCTCTTCCAGAGCGCCCGCCATCTCCCAAGCTTCCGTCGGCCGGTCGTTGATGATCAGGACGCGGTAGTAGTTTTGCGCGGTCTGGGGCAACAACAACTCCCGCAGCACGACCAATATCTCGTCGCTGTCATACGGCTTGTTGAAATATACGGTGCTCCCGGCCCGTACCGCGTTCAGACGCGCGTCCATGTCGTTACGATCGGCCAGGAACAGCACCACTCCGCGCAACCCGATTTGTCCGCGTAAAGTGGCGATCATGGTCATGGCGGCTTCCTGACCCTGGGGGAAATCCACGTCGAGGATGATGGCGGCGGGCGACCGTTCGTGCAGCCGCTGTTCGGCCTCGACCAGGTTGTTGATATGGCGGACCCGGTAGCCGGAACCCTCAAGCCTGGTCAACAGCGACGGCTGATCGTCGGCGGTGATCAGGAAAATTTCGGGCAACGGCGCCAGCAGAGGGCGAGTCCTGGGTTCCAGGACCAGGTCGTCGCCCTCGCTGGCCGACGCATGACGCAGGGCGTCGATCAGGGCCGTCAACCGCTGCCGGTCGGACTCGCGAGGGATCTCCGCGGCGGCCGCGCAGCTTTTGACGTGGTGCTCCAATTGGGAAACCAGGCCCGCCAAGCGCTCGTCGCCCTGATCCTGCACTTGCTTCACCATGTCCTGCGCCAGACGGGCCAGCATCATAAAGGACTTGGGATTCCACTTGACGTAGTACAGCTTCTGCCATAAATCCTCGATCAACTTCAGATGGTTGGTCAATTTGAGGCGCTGGCTGTCACGATCGGCGGTCTGGCTCATGGCGATCTCCGGGTTGTGCTTTTATCCTGGGGTGGTTCGGCGAGCGTCATTCGCGGGGAGCGTCAGCCTTCCACTTGACCCACGTCCCGCACCGCGCCGCGGGCGGCGCTGGTGGTCATGGCCGCATAGGCGCGCAGCGCGGGAGAGACCGGGCGCTGGCGGCCGGCCGGTTTCCAGGCCCGCGCGCCGCGCGCCTGCATCGCCGTCCGCCGGCGCCGCAGCTCGTCGTCGCTGACGAGCAGTTGGATACGGCGATTGGGAATATCGATCTCGATCCGATCTCCCTCTTCCACAAGAGCGATCGCGCCCCCCTCCGCCGCTTCCGGCGAGACGTGGCCGATCGAGAGTCCGGACGTTCCTCCGGAGAAACGCCCGTCGGTAACCAGCGCGCAGGCCTTGCCCAGTCCCTTGGATTTGAGATAGCTGGTCGGATACAACATCTCCTGCATGCCCGGTCCACCCTTCGGACCTTCGTAGCGGATCAGCACGACATCGCCGGGCAGGATGCGCCCGCCCAAAATCGCCGCGACCGCGTCTTCCTGGCTTTCCATGATCCGCGCCGGCCCCTGGAACCGCAGGCTGTCCTCGTCCACCCCGGCGGTCTTGACGATGCACCCCTCCTCGGCCAGATTGCCGTATAACACCGCCAGCCCTCCATCCTGCGAATAGGCGTGGTCCCGGTCGCGGATGCAACCGTTCGCGCGGTCCAGATCCAGACTCGGCCACCGGGTCGCCTGGCTGAAGGCTTGCTGCGTGGGAATGCCAGCCGGACCGGCCGAATACCGGACCCGCGCCTGGTCCCAGGAGGAGGAACGGGCGATATCCCAGCGGTCCAGCGCTTCGGCCAGGGTCTCGCCATGCACCGTGCGCGCCTCGCGATGCAGCAGCCCCGCGCGGTCCAGCGCGCCGAGAATGGCGATCACCCCGCCGGCGCGATGCACGTCCTCCATGTGGTATTTCTGGGTGGCGGGCGCGACCTTGCACAGATTCGGCACCCGCCGGGACAGCCGGTCGATGTCGCGCATGGCAAACGGCACTCCGGCCTCGTGGGCGGCGGCCAACAGATGCAGCACCGTGTTGGTGGAGCCGCCCATGGCGATGTCGAGACTGATGGCGTTCTCAAAGGCTTCGAAGGTCGCGATGCCGCGCGGCAGCACCGAGGCGTCGTTTTGCTCGTAGTAGCGCCGGGTCAGCGCGACGATGCGCCGGCCGGCTTCCAGAAACAGTTCCCGCCGGTCGGCGTGGGTGGCCAGCAGCGAGCCGTTGCCGGGCAGGCTCAAACCCAGCGCCTCGGTCAGGCAGTTCATGGAATTCGCGGTGAACATGCCCGAGCAGGAGCCGCAGGTCGGGCAGGCCGAGCGCTCGTACTCGGCCACCGTGGCGTCGTCGACGCGGTCGTCGGCGGCGACCACCATGGCGTCCACCAGATCCAGCTTGTGCGCGGCCAGCCGGGTCTTGCCCGCCTCCATCGGCCCGCCGGAGACGAAAATGGCCGGGATGTTGAGCCGCAGGGCGGCCATCAACATGCCCGGCGTGATCTTGTCGCAGTTGGAAATGCACACGAGCGCGTCGGCGCAGTGGGCGTTCACCATGTACTCGACCGAATCGGCGATCAGTTCGCGGGAGGGCAAGGAGTACAGCATGCCGCCGTGGCCCATCGCGATGCCGTCGTCCACGGCGATGGTGTTGAACTCCTTGGCGATGCCGCCGGCGGCTTCGATCTCGCGCGCCACCAGTTGCCCCAGGTCCTTGAGATGGACGTGGCCGGGAACGAACTGGGTGAAAGAGTTAGAGATCGCGATGATCGGCTTGCCGAAGTCGCCGTCCTTGACGCCGGTGGCTCGCCACAGGGCGCGGGCGCCCGCCATGTTGCGGCCATGGGTGGTGGTGCGGGATCGATAGTCGGGCATGAGAGGCTCCACGAGGCTGGAAAATTAAGGACAGAACCATCGGGAAAGACCGCCGAATGGATTGGAAATTCGCGACTCAATACCCCGCCGCCCGTCCGCCCGGCTGGCGGGTATCGGGAAAGCCGTACAGGCCTTCCGGGGCGCGGACGATGCTCTGGGTCGAACCCATCGCATCCGTCACGACCACCCGATGACCCAGCTTCTCCAACAATCGCACCGTGTCCGGGCTGAGTCCTTCCTCCACTCGCAGTTCATCCGGCAGCCATTGATGATGCACTCGCGGCGCGACCGTGCCCTCGGCCAGGTTCATCCGGTGATCGACGACGTTCAGCAAGATTTGCAGCACGGTGGTAATGATGCGACTGCCGCCGGGACTGCCGGTGACCAGCACGACTTGCCCGTCCCGGAACATCAGGGTCGGCGTCATCGAACTGAGCGGCCGCTTGCCGGGGCCGACCGCGTTGGCGTCGCCGCCGATTAATCCATAGGCGTTGGGTACGCCGGGCTTGGCGGCGAAATCGTCCATCTCGTTGTTGAGCAGGAAGCCGGCGCCGGCGACGACGATTCCGGAGCCGTAGGGAAAGTTCAGGGTGTAGGTGACCGCGACCGCGTTGCCGTTCCGATCCATCACCGAGTAATGCGTGGTTTGTTCGTTTTCCTGACGACGCGGCTGCCCCGGTTTGATCTCCGCCGCCGGCCGCGCCCGCTCCAGGTCGATGCGGGACGTCAGCTCCCTGGCGTAGGCCTTTGCAGTCAACCCGGCGACCGGCACGGTTGCGAAATCCGGATCGCCCAGATATTCGCTACGGTCGGCGTAGGCCAGTTTCATGGCCTCGGCCATTCGGTGGATCGTCGCGGCGCTGTTGTGGCCGAGTTCGCCCAACGGCCAGGTTTCGAGCATATTGAGCAGTTGGATCAGATGGACGCCGCCGGAACTGGGCGGCGGCATGGACACGACTTCATAACCTCGATACCTACCTCGCACCGGCTCGCGGACCACCGCCCGGTAATTCCGTAAATCCTCCAGGGTGATCAGGCCCTCGTGAGCCTCCATGTCGGCGACCAGTTTCCGGGCGATTTCCCCTTCATAGAAAGCGGTGGGGCCGTGCTCGGCGATCTGTCGGAGCGAGGCGGCCAGATCCGGCTGGACCAGCGTCTCGCCCGGCAGGTAGGCGGAACCATCGGCCTTGAAGAACGCCTGCATGCTCGCGGGCCAAGGCGCCATTCGTTCGCGCGCCCCCCGCAGCGACTGGGCCAGTTCCACGCCGACCGGAATCCCCGCTTCGGCCAGCCGGATCGCCGGCTCGACCAGACGTCGCCACGACAACCGGCCATGACGCTGATGGGCCAGCGCCAGTCCCGCCACGGCGCCCGGCACACCGGCCGCCTGGTGGTGGAAGCGGATGCGGGTTTCATCGACGTCGCCCTGCTCGTTCAGATAAAAATCGCGGCCCACGGCGGCGGGAGCGGTTTCCCGGAAATCGATGGCCTCGCTCTGCTTTTTCGCGGCGTCGTGAACCAGCAGGAACCCGCCGCCGCCCAGATTGCCGGCCTGCGGCAGCGTGACCGCCAACGCGAAGCCGACCGCCACCGCCGCGTCCACCGCGTGACCTCCCTGTCGCAGGATCTCCAGTCCGACCTGACTGGCCAGCGCGTCCTGGCTGACCACCAAGCCGTTTTCAGCCAGAACCGGGTGGATGCGGTCGCGGGGATTGTAGATCGGCGGTTCGGCAAGCGCGGGGCCGAACAGCAGCAAACCGTAGAGCGTTCCCAGCAGCCAGCCTAACCCGCGCGCAACCGGGCGCGGTTGCCGCGCGGGAGCCTGACCCACTGGAGCGCGCCTCAAAACAGCTTGAAAGCGTATCCCAACAAGGCGGCGGCCGCGCCCAGCAAGGCGAGGACGCCCACTCCCAACGCCAAGTTGGCGCGCGATTCGGCCGGGCCGCCTTGAGTGGAGAAATTGGCCGCGACCTGCTGGGCCGAGCGTTCGGCGGTCTCTCGGGCGATCGTTTCGATGATCGGCTGTATTCCGGAGCGAACCATCTGGATCATCTGTTGCTTGAATTCCGGGGTGCTGGTGGCGAACACCAGGGCTTCCCGACTCTTTTGATCGACTTGCGTCTCGATTTGCTGGAGCAGTTCGTCGCGGTTGACTTCCAATCCGCGAGCGATGTTGCGTTGGGAGACCCCTTCGCTGACTTCCCGGGCGGCCAGCTCGGCCACCGCGCGAGCACTTTCCTGAGCGGTGGTGCGCGCGGTCTTCTCGGCGGTGCCGCGCGAGATTTCCGTTGCGACCTGTTTGGCGGCTTCCTGGGCGGCGCGCACCGCCGCGTGCGCCGCGCGCCGGCCCAGATCCTCGGCGACGCCGCGCGCGGCCTGAACGGCGACCTCGCGCGCCAGATTGGGCACCAGCTCCTGAATGATGTCGCGAGCGACTTTTTCAGCGGCCGCCCAAGCCACCCGCTCGGCCAGTTGCTCGACTTCGCTGGCGGCGGCCGGCGCTCCAACCGCCGGCGCGGGGGCCGGAAGTGGAGCCTCGGTGGGCGGCGGGGTGGGGGGCGCGGCGGGCGCTTTTTCGACCACGGCAGGCTTGGGAATGGCCAGTTCTGGCGAGATCGGTTCTTCGATGGCGATGGCGGCCGTGCCTTCGCTGACCATTCGCAGAACCTCATCGAGTTGCGCGGGAGTGTAAGGCTTGGAAAGGAAACCGACCGCGCCGCTTTCCCGGGCGTCCCGCTTGTCTTCCTCGGTGGCGTTGGCCGAACACATGATGATGGGGGCCGAATCCTTGGGGTGAAGCCCGGTGATGGCGCGGGTGGTTTCAAAGCCATCCATGCCAGGCATCATCACATCCATGAAAACGATGTCGGGTCTTTTGGTCTCGAGATACTTGGCGCAGTCCTCGCCCGATCCCACCCAGTCTACTTCGATACCGCGTTCGAGCAATAATTTGCGTAAGGTCAGGTGGGCGACCTTGGAATCATCCACCACCAGCGCCTTTTTGATATTCATGCAAGCCTCCTACGGCATGAGAATCGCGTCATCTTCACACTGCCCGGTCGATTGGGGTGATTTCGAGCAGTGCGGTTGTCGCGAAGATCGACAATCAAGACTATGTTATAGATGGATCGTGAAGAAATGTACTGAAAATTGTTCGACGGTTCGCGCCTGAATCCGTACCACCCTAAGTTAAATCCACCCGAGGAATCTTCCGTCATGAACAGAACCCTGCTTGCCCTGCTTGCTCCCCCGGCGGCGGTGGCCCGCTTTGGTTGCGCCACCTGTACCGCCGCGCCCATCGGCGTATTCTGGCTGGCCGGTCTGGTCAGCATTGGTTATGGCTTGGCCGGCGGCGCTCCCCACGCGCTGTTGAGCGCCGGCGGGCTGATCGTCGTCGGCGTTCTGCTGTGGTTGATCGCCACCGCCTGGGCGCGGTTGGTGATCCGGGGCGTGGAGAGCGACCTGCTTCAGCACGAGGGCAGCAGCCGCGCGACCCAGATCCCGCCGAAGCCCGACGATCCTGACCCGTTCAGCCAGATCCGGAGCAATTCCTGAACGCGCCGCGCGCCGTTGCCACGCCATGATCGCAAGTGGTTCGCCCGCGGCGATCAAGGCGCAATCCGCCTCACGGGCGCTCGTCCGCCGTTTCCTTGGCGTGCGGGAGCAAATCCTCGCGGCCGACGCCCAGATAGAGGGCGGTGGCGCTGGCGATATAAATGGTTGAGTAGGTGCCCACCACCACGCCGATGAGCAGGGCGATCGAAAAACCGTACATCACCGCGCCGCCGAGAAACAGCAGGACCAGCACCGCCATCAAGGTGGAGAAACTGGTGACAATCGTGCGGGTGAGCGTCTCGTTGATCGAAAGGTTCATGATCTCCAGCGTCGATCCCTTGCGCCGCTTGCGGAAATTTTCGCGGATGCGATCCAACACCACCACGGTGTCGTTGACCGAGTAGCCGATCACCGCCAGCACCGCCGCCAGAACCGTCAGATCGAACTCAATCTGGAACAATGCAAACCAGCCGACGGTGAACACGACGTCGTGGATGGTCGCGGCGATGGTGCCCAACGCCAGCCGCCACTCGAAGCGGAACATGATGTAGATCAGAATCCCGATCATCGCGCTCAGCGCCGCCAAACCGCCCTGTTCGGCCAGTTCCTGGCCCACCTGCGGCCCGACGAACTCCGCTCTGGCCAGCGTGACGCCGGCTCCACCCTCGGCCGCTTCCAGAACCGCCAGCACCTGATTGCTGAGCATGGCGGCGTCGGCCTGCTCGCGAGGCGGGATGCGGATCAGCACGTCCCGGGAGGTGCCAAAATGCTGGGCCTGGGCATTGCCGAAACCAGCTTCGGCCAGGGTTTCCCGGATTTGGGGAACCTCCACCGGTTCGGGGTAGCGCACCTCGACGGCCGTGCCGCCGGTGAAGTCCAGCCCCAGGTTCAGCCCGCGGGTCAGCAGCGCGCCGAGGCAAACCAGCAGCACCACCGCCGACAGGACCATGGCCAGCTTGCCCTTGCCCAAAAAGTCGATGCGGGTATCGTATAAATTCAATCGCCACATGGGTCGCATTCCAATGCCGACGGTTCAGACCGTCAATTTTTGCAGCCGTCGGCCGCCGTAAAGGAGGTTGACCACCGCGCGGGACGCCAGAACCGCCGTGAACATCGAGGTCAGGATGCCGATGCTGAGCGTGACCGCGAAGCCCTTGACCGGCCCGGTGCCAATGAAGAACAACATGAGCGCCGCGATCAGGGTGGTCAGGTTGGAATCGAAAATGGTGTCGAACGCCCGCTCGTAGCCGGCGTGAATCGCCGCTTGCGGACTGTTGCCGCTGCGCAGTTCTTCACGGATCCGTTCGTAGATCAGCACGTTGGCGTCGACCGCCATGCCCATGGTCAGCACGATGCCGGCGATGCCGGGCAGGGTGAGCGTGGCCTGAAGCATGGACAGCGCGGCGACGATCAGCACGATGTTGACAACCAGCGCGGCGGCGGCGATAGCGCCAAACGTCTTATAGCGCAGGACCATGAACGCGGCGACCAGGACGAGCGCGAGCACCGCCGCGCGGAACCCCTGGGTGATATTTTCCTGACCGGCGCTGGGACCGACCGTCCGTTCCTCGATGATCTCGATCGGGCTGATCAATGCGCCGGCCCGCAGCAACAGCGCTAGATCGCGAGCTTCGCGGGTGCTCTCCAGTCCGGTGATCTGGAAACGGCGGCTCAGGCGGTCGCGGATGACGGCGATGTTGATGACCTCCTCAATGGTGTAGGAGGTCCTGCGGGTTTCGCCGTCCACCAGGCGGGTCTCGGTCTTGTTTTCGATGAACACCACCGCCATGCGCTTGCCGATGTTGTCCTTGGTGGCGTCCTCGAAGCGCTTGGCGCCCCGACCGTCGAGGGTCACGAACACCGCCGGCCCACCGGTCTGCTGATCGAGGCCGGACGCCGCGTCCACGATGGAATCGCCGGTCAGCATCACGCGCTTCTGCAGCAGCACCGGTCGTCCCTCGCGATCCTTGTACAGGCGGGAGTTCAGCGGGATGCGGCCGGTGGCGGCGGCCTGGTCCCAATCGTTTTCTTCGTCCACCAGCCGGAATTCCAGGGTGGCGGTGGCGCCGAGGATTTCCTTGGCGCGGGCGGTGTCCTGAACGCCGGGCAGTTGCACCACGATGCGTTCGCCGCCCTGCTGCTGGATGATCGGTTCGGCCACTCCCAGTTCGTTGACCCGGTTGCGCAGAATGGTGATGTTCTGCTGGAGCGCGAAGTTGCGTTTCTCGCGGATCTCCGCTTCACCGAGGCTCAGTTTCAAACTCAGCGGACCCGGCTCGCTTTGTTCCAGGTTCCGCAAGTCGTCGCGCAACCGCTGGACGGCCCGGTCGCGGTCCGCCGGGTCGCGGAATTCCACCTGGACTCCGCCGGTGGCGGCCCGGCCGACCGAGGTGTACAGAATCCTCGCGCCGCGCAACAGGGTGCGGATTTCCTCGACATAACTTTCCTCGACCTGCCGGACCGTGGCCTCCATGTCCACCTGCATTAAAAAATGGACGCCGCCGCGCAAGTCGAGCCCGAGATACATCGGGCTCAGACCCAACGCCCGCAGCAGGGCGGGTTCGGCGGAGGCCAGATTGAGGGCGACGACGTAGTCGCGGCCCAGCCGATCCCTGAGAATGTCGGCGGCCTTCAGTTGCTCTTCCGGATCGGTGAAGCGGATCAGCAACCGCTCGTCCTCCAGCGCCAGGGCCTTGGGGGAGAGTTGTTCGGCGTCGATCAGGGCGGCGACTCGGTTCTGTAGCGCCGCGTCGATGACGATGTTGGCCCTGGCCCCGGAGATTTGCACGGCGGGATCTTCGCCGAACAGGTTGGGGAGTGCGAAAATCAGGCCCCACAGCACCACGAGGCCGATCAGCAGATGCTTCCACCAGGGGTATTGATTGAGGGTGTACGGGTTGGCCATGAAACGGTGGTTCCGCGTGGCGCCGGGCGGCGCGATGAAAATATGATTTCAGGCTACAGCGTGCTTTTATAAGTGCCCTTGGGCATCAGCGAGCCGACCGCCGGTTTCTGCACCTTGACCTGGACGCCCTCGGCGATTTCCAGTTGCACGAAATTCTCGCCGACTTCGATAATGCGGCCCAGCAACCCGCCGCCGGTGACCACTTCATCGCCCTTCTTGAGCGCATCCACCATGCGCTTGTGTTCTTTGGCGCGCTTGGTCTGCGGGCGGATCAACAGAAAGTAGAACGCCACAATCAGAATGATGGGAAACATCAGATTCATCAGGCCCAGTTCGCCGCCGCCGGCCTGTTGCGCCATGGCGTCGGAGATCAGGAAATTCAGCGTGCTTTCCATTGAGGTTCCTCGTGGGTGGGTCGCTTTGCCCCACGGCGGCGCTGGCGTCGATATAGGTTGACGGCGTCGGCGTCGGGCGCCGAAGCGTGCGTGGGACCGGTTGGGAGTTGTTGTTAAAGTCGGCCATTATACACGGGCGGCGGAAATTACCCCCGCTTTTCATTTTAAATAGATCCGTAGGCGCTGGGTTGTCTTTCTTGGAGACTGTGAATATTTTTATGTTAAAAATCAATATATTGTTCATTGAAAAGTCGCGGGGCGCCCGTCGCGGATCCCGCGGAATATTGATAAATCAATCGGTTGGTTTTTTTGCCTTTTAAACCGAGGCGGCCGACCGGCGCACCAACCCGGACGGCCAGGGATTGATCGCGCATGAATAAAGGTCTACGGCGGTTCCATGCTGGTTGTGGAAATTTCCCTTGGGTCCGGACACGCGACCCCGGTCCCGCTCAGTCCGCAGTAGCCGCCAGGGTTTTTGGCTAGATACTGCTGGTGGTAATCCTCGGCGTAGTAGAACGGCGGCGCGGGCTGGATTTCGGTGGTGGTCTGACCGTAACCGGCGGCGCTCAGCGCCTGCTGATAAACAGCCCGCGATGCTTCGGCCGCGGCCTGTTGCTCGGGGTCATGACAGTAGATCGCCGAGCGGTATTGAGTGCCGACGTCGTTGCCCTGACGCATGCCCTGGGTGGGGTCGTGCGCTTCCCAGAAGACCGCGAGTAGTTGCTCGTAGGTGATGATGGCCGGGTCGAACGCTACTCGCACCACCTCGGCGTGGCCGGTCCGTCCGGAACAGACTTCTTCGTAACGCGGGTTTGGCGTATGACCGCCAGCGTAGCCCACCATGGTCGAGTACGCGCCCGCGAGCTTCCAAAAGCGCCGCTCCGCACCCCAGAAACAACCCATGCCGAACGTCGCCAGTTCCAGTCCTTCGGGAAACGGGGGGATCATACGGTTACCGTTGACTGCATGTCGTTCCGCGACCGGTACCGGTTGGGGGCGACCGGGTAGCGCGTCCTCCGGACGCGGCAGGTCGAGCTTGGGTCGAGCGTGGAAGCCGAACATGGGGTGGATCTCCGTCGCGGGACATGCCAGCCTTGACCATGATCCGGCGGGGAGGTTCACGTGGATCGATCGCTATAAAACGCCACTACCCCGTCGAGCCTGGGGCAAGTGGGATGTGAAGCGCGTGGAGCGGGCTCGAACCCGAGCGGTCCTGGATCGCTCATCCGCGACAAAGCGCGATTCAAAAGAATTCCAACTGGCCTGGTTTATCGCTCGGGATGATCTTTTTGGGCATGCTATCCTTTTGATTCAACCCACCCAGACGGTTGATATTTTCCACCACTATGGGAATGCAGTAATCAGCCATTTGGTCCTGGACTTGCTGCGTGTTGAAGCGTAATACCCACCAACCTTCAGTTTTTAACGCATTATCACGCAGATTGTCGGCCCTGGCTTTTTCCTTGCTGATATGCCAAGCATCACCGTCGGTCTCCACGTCCAACTTGCCGGCGCTACAGTAGACAGCGAAATCCAAAAAATAATGGGTGTTGTTGACCGTCACTTGTTCTTGGCGCTCGGCGTGAATTTGCAAATGCTTGAACTCGGTCCAAAGGCGGTCTTCCAAAGGACTTTCATCGTACAGGTCATTGATTTCAAGAGCGCTTTTGAATTTTTCCCAAGTGGACGGGATGAATGTAATTCTGCGCCAGCGTCGGCTGCAAATCGGTTGTGGTAAAGTTTGCAGCGGCCCCAGTAGTAGTTGGTAATAGGTTTTATGCTGCTTGGGATTGGAGGCTGATTCGTTGGGGAACAGGTCGCGGCGATGGACTCTGCGAATATCGCGTACTTCGGCGTAGTAGCGCACGGCATAGGCTTCGTCCTTGAATACCTTGGTTTGATAAAAGGCCAGCCATTGTGGCGGCCAGCGGCGTTTCAGCCATTTTTCCACGCTGGTGACTGGAATACGGTACCAGGATTGTTCGCACAGGATGCGAAAGTCCCTTTCATTGTTGAGAATCGCGATTAAAACCTCTCCTTTCATGGTATGCACGATTTGATCACGATGAGGGTTTTGCGTGGTTCAAGAGAAGTTCATTATTTCACTTACACCATTGATTTTCACAAGGAATACCATCATTATCCCCATCCATCTTGACGCCAGGACAGTTTCTCAGAAAGAAAATAGCTTCGTCACAAGATGTCATTTGTGAGCAATGCGTTCTGCCATCGCATTTTAAACTCGAAACTCTAATGTGCTCTTTGTTGCTGGAGCCAGGAGACTCACCGCGAACTACTGTTAATGAACCTTCGATTGGCTCCATCCTTTCACATTCAGTTCCATGTGGTACATTGCCATATATGACACTGCCATCTTTAGTAATGCACTTAAATTTTTCCGCAGGCGGCAAGCCAGTCGGTGAGTTCTGCACGACCGCCAGACCGTGCTGCTGGTATAGATTATTTCCATACCAGCCAATAGCCATAATAGCAGCAATTACGAT
>Ga0114946_10000988_pt1 | contig 19619 bp, 13 predicted proteins | sample WalLakDeSediment_FD_88676 | JGI IMG/M metagenome (GOLD analysis project Ga0114946, IMG submission 88676) | Lake sediment microbial communities from Walker lake, Nevada to study Microbial Dark Matter (Phase II) - Walker Lake 11/02/13 Deep Sediment | ecosystem: Environmental > Aquatic >...
GACAGAGGAGGTTGCAGCAGAGGTGCCAAAGGCGGAGGAGCCTGCCGTTGAGGCGCCAAAAGTTGAGGAGCCTGCCGTTGAGGCGCCAAAGACAGAGGAGGTTGCAGCAGAGGTGCCAAAGGCGGAGAAGCCTGCCGCAGGGAAGGAAGAAGCCGTTCAGTTTGACAAGGCCGGGGCGAAAGCGGCAATGGGCAAGGCCATCAAGGCCGATGACCTGAAGATCATCGAGGGCATAGGTCCCAAGATAGAAGGTCTGTACCATGCTGCCGGAATAAAGACCTGGAAGCAGCTTGCTGAAACACCTGTCGGGCAGTCGAAAGCCATTTTAAAGGAAGCGGGCGACCGTTACACCATGCATGACCCCTCAACGTGGGCACGCCAGGCCGAACTGGCCTTCCAGGGGAAGTGGGAAGAGCTGAAGGAGTGGCAGTCGTCACTGCACGGAGGAAAGGCATAAGCCCCGGCCGCGGGCGATGGAAGCATCCGCCTGACAGTATAAATACCTGATATGTATGAAGACCCCTTGCCTGTTCAAAGGTTGAGGGGTTTTTCTTTCAGCATGCCATAGAGCACATCAACCGGGTGGAGCGCTGTCCTGCCGGTGCCGTCGTGGATCTGGGCCCTGCAGCTGCTGCCCGATGCGGCAATGATGGCGTCGCCGCCGGCGCCTCTCACCGCAGGAAAGAGCGCCAGCTCGCCAATGGCCATGCTGAGCGCGTAGTGCTCCTTCTCATAACCGAACGATCCGGCCATGCCGCAACAACCGCACTCGATCTCTTTCACCGTGACATGCTCCGGCAACGACATCATCCTGATGGAAAACTGGTTGGAGGAAAGGGCTTTCTGGTGACAATGGCCATGGAAATAGATCTCACGCGCCTCCCCGCTGAATAAACGGCTGTCGATACGGTTGCGGTCTTTCTCACGACAAATAAACTCCTCGAACGAATAGACATGTTTCGACAGGGCTGCGGCTTTCTCCCGAAGGTCTTTACTGACCATGTCGGGGTATTCGTCGCGGAAGCCGAAGATGGCCGAAGGCTCCGTCCCTACCAGGGGCACCTCCTCGCTGACGACCCCGGCAAAGAGCTCCACATTTTTGTTGGCCACCTCCCTGGCTCTTTCCAGCAGGCCTTTCGACACCAGGGCCCTGCCGCTGTCGGCATGCTTCAGCAAGATGACCCTGTATCCCAGCGCATGCAGCAGCAGTATGGCACGGATGCCTGTCAGGCTGTCGTTGTAATTGGTGAACTCATCGCAGAACAGGTACACCTGTCTTGCTGCCGCCACCTTGCCGTTCAGGGCCTTGAGGTGCTTCGCCGCCCATTTCCGGGTGGTGGTCTTGTACAAAAGTGGCAAAGGCCGCGGCAGTGCAAAGCCAATGGCTTTTTTTACAAGGTATTGGGATGGCTTTGCGGTGGCCATAAAGTTGTACAGACCCGGCATCAGGCTGCCAATTGAAAATAAGCGCGAAAAAGCGCCAATAACCCTCGATCTGAAAGGAATACCGTTTGCCAGGTAATACTGGTGCAGGGCTTCGGCCTTGTACCTGGCCATGTCGACGTTGGAAGGGCATTCAGACTTGCAGGCCTTGCAGGCCAGGCACAGGTCGAGCACGCCAGGGATCTCCTGGTGGTCGAACGGGTTTTTCTTCGGCGAGTGGGTCAGCAGTTCACGAAGGATATTTGCCCTTCCCCGGGTGGTGTCGCATTCGTTGAGTGTGGCGTGGTAGGAGGGGCACATGACACCTCCCTGGCTATGCGGCTTGCGGCAGTCGCCCGAGCCGTTGCACCTCTCCACCGCCTGCAGGAAGCTGCCCGCAGCGGGGTAGTCAAACACCGCCGCGAACTTCCTGGCGCCCTGCCCGGCGCTGTAACGCAGCGACGACCGCATCGCGACAGGGTGCACGATCTTTCCGGGGTTGAGGATGTTAAAGGGATCCCAGGTCTGCTTCAGCCCGGCAAACAGCCGGGGGATCTTCTCACCCAGGATGATCGGGATAAACTCACTGCGCACCCGCCCGTCGCCGTGCTCCCCGCTCAGCGATCCCCTGTACTTCTTTACCAGCAGCGCCGTTTCCCTGCCCACCTGGTAGAAGCGTTCCACATCGGCCGGGTTCTTCATGTTGAGCACCGGCCTGAGGTGCAGCTCGCCCGTGCCGATGTGGGCATGAAAGACACACTCCATGCCCAGGCGCTTCAATATCTGCCGCATGTCACTGATGTAAGCGGGCAACATCTCCACGTGAACCGCGGCATCCTCGATAACCGCCACGGGCTTGGCATCGCCCGGAACGTTCTGCAGCACGCCCAGCCCGGCCTTCCTCAACGCCCACACCTTCAGAATGTCGCGGCCGAACAGCACCGGGAAATGATAACCGAAAGACCGCTGCCGCATGGCAGCCTCCATGCCCGCCGCCTTCGCCACGACATCCTCCCGGCGGTGCCCCGCAAATTCAACCAACAAGATGGCACCCGGATCCCCCTCAATGAAAAAACGGTTCTTTTGCTGTGTCAGGTTGGTCCTGGTGCAGTCCAGCACGATCTTGTCGATAAGCTCCACGGCAACAGGACCAAACGCCAGCGCCACCAGGTTGGCATGCAGGGCCTCCTCCACCGTGTGCAGATGCACACACACCAGCGCCTTCTCCGGCGGAGGCAATGGAACAAGGTTCAACCGTATCTCCGTGGCAATGGCCAGCGTGCCCTCCGAACCGGCCAGCAGCTTGCAGAAATTGAATGGCTCCCGGCTCCCCGAAAACAAACACGTGTCGAGCAGGAGGTCTAAGGCATAACCGGTGTTGCGCCGCCTCAGCCGCGCATCAGGATACTCCCTGCGTATCTCTTCCTGGTTCTCTTCGTGGGACAGGATCTCATAAAGATGCCGGTAGATCTTGTTCTCCAGCGAGCTGCCAATGCATTTCCTTCTGAAGGCATCGTTGGAAAGGCTTTTGAATGTGGCCGCCGACCCGTCTGAGAGAATGGTGTGCAGCTCAAGAAGGTGGTCGCGCGTGCTGCCATATACCAGTGAGTGGGAGCCACAGGCGTTGTTGCCCACCATCCCGCCGATCATGCAGCGGTTGGAGGTGGAGGTCTCGGGCCCGAAGAACAGGCCAAAAGGATGGAGGTGGTCGTTCAGCTCGTCGAGGATGACACCGGGCTGCACGCGAACCCAGCCTTCCCCGGCGTTCACCTCCAGTATGCGGTTCATATACCTCGAGAAGTCAAGCACCACCCCTGCACCGACCACCTGCCCGGCCAGCGAGGTGCCCGCCGTACGGGGAATCACCGGCAAGCGGTGCTCCCGGCAAAAAGCCAGCACCCTGACCACATCCTGCTCGCCGGCAGGACGGCACACCGCCGCGGGGATCTCACGGTATACGGAAGCATCGGTAGCGTATAAAAGCTTCCAGGTCGTATCATAAAAGAGATCTCCCTCAATGACTGACGCAAGCTGCTCAAAGGGGTATTTCGAGGTGGTCATAAATACGCATGATAAAACCTTGCCTGCGGACTGTGAAAAACCCATCCCGCGAAAAAAACTGAAACAGCCACTACATCATGGTATCCTTGCTGTAGTAGTTGGTGCTCTCAAATATCTTGTCGGCATTGGCGGCAATGAAGCCGCTGTACAACCTGCCGTCACTGCCGGGATAACGCCTGGTAAATTCATAGAAACAGCCGGGGATCTCGTGGATGCCATCAGAGAACTCAAAGGGGATGATCTCAGACCTGGTGGCCGACTGCTCCAGCAGTTCCTCCGCAGAGCCGTAAATATCGCTGCCGGAAGAGTTGTTCATCACAAAGCCATGCTGTTTAACGAAGGTATTCACCTCCTGCAGGGAATGAAAATGATTCAGCGTATTCACAAAAATGGCGAAATGGTTGGCTCTGAAACCGTAAACCAGCGTCCAGGCAGCGTATTCGCTTTCCTGCCGGAGAGATTCGTAGACCGGGAAAGGGATCTTGCCCCAGAGGCTGCCGCTGAAGATCAGCTCCGGGTCCCGGTAGGTCTCTTCCGGCAGGCTGTCAAGCTGCTGCCTGACGGTTTCCTGCAACGCATCGCTGAAATGTTCCAGCAACAGCTGCGAGATAAATACCTTCGGCGCATCAGGATCGGTCATGTGCTCGTAATGCCTCCCCTGAAGACGTTTGGCCCGGAACGCATACTCGCCGCAGGCCTCATAACCGTTGCCGGTAAAAATGCGGGCAACCACGTCGATATTGATCCTGGGGTCGTTGAAAGTGCGCAGTGCAATGTGATCATGAATGACCAACTCCCCTTGCCCGCTGAATAAATCATGGATCTTCCCGGCCGAAGGATTATGGCGTATGTACTGCTCCCAGAAACGGTTGAAAATGCTTTTTGTACCCATATATCATTAAAAAAGTTTCATTCGAATAAATTTGATATAATTGGTTGAATAGCTTGCCCCGATATATCGGGGGAACCCACTTGCGTTTATTATTCACATATTATCCGTTTCATTGGTGTTCATGGTCTCGCTTCGCTCGGCACGTTTCCTTTTGTGACGTGCCCGTCATGTGGGTTTCATCAGCAAATAATTTGTTTATGTCATTGGTCTGATGGAACTTGCATGAAGCAACAGTTTCATTGTGTTTTGCTGGAAAGGTGCTCATGCAAGTCTCATTGAGTGAAAGAAAATTCCATCCCATGAAAAGCATGAAAAAAAATATTGTAAAACTGAATCAAAAATACATTTAATTTGCAAATTAATGGGCAACCATCCCACGAAGAAAAATAAGGAGGGCCGGATCTTCTTTCAAGAACCCACGCTAAAAACCAGGTGTTGCTTTTACGATGATCATGGCAGAGGTGTGACTACATTAACCAACAAAAACTTATCTTGTATGAAACATGCAACTAATCTATCGCTTTTGCGGATCATTGGCCTGGCGTTTTTGATCCAGGCTGCTTCGGCCTTTTATCTGATGGCCGGGCAGGATACGGCCGGCAAGCCGGATGAGGGAGTGGTAAAAACCGGCTGGACGTTTGGCGCCCTGCCCGCCGTATCTTTCAACTCTGACCTGGGCTTTCAGTATGGTGCGCTGGTCAACCTGTTTTATTTTGGCGACGGGACCACCTTCCCCAAGTACATGCATTCGCTCTATGCCGAGGTGTCGAGGTATACCAAGGGCAGTGGCATCAACAGGTTCTTTTATGATTCGGAGTACCTGATACCGAATATACGTGTCACGGCCGATATCAGCTACCTGACCGAGAAGGCGCTTGACTTTTACGGGTTTAACGGCTATGAGGCGCTCTATAACCCTGCTTGGGAGAACAGCGACAATCCTTCCGATATTTACAGGTCGCGCATGTTTTACCGCCACGACCGCAGCATGTTCCGCACCATGGTTGACTTTCAGGGCGCTCTTTCGGGCGGGCCCTTCCGGTGGGTGGCCGGCTTCGGGATATTGCACAACAGCGTGGGCTCGGTCGACATTGACAGGCTGAACAAAGGCAAGGATGAGGATGACAAACTGCCAGCCATAGAACAACAGCCCGGCTTGTATGAGAAATATGTGGACTGGGGTTTTATCGGTGAAGATGAAAAGGACGGGGGCTGGACCAACAACCTCAAGCTCGGCCTGGTGTACGACACCCGTGATTTCGAGGCCCATCCCATGAAAGGCATGTGGAGCGAGGTGGTATTGTTTGCTGCGCCGAAGTTTTTTGGCAATGGCGATTTCGGCTATGCCAAGATTTCGGCCACCCATCGGCAGTACTTCACCCTGGTGAGAGAGAAGCTCTCTTTCGCTTACCGCCTGAACTACCAGGGCACCATTGCCGGCACGGTGCCGTTTTACATGCAGCCCTATATGATCAGCTCCTTTTCGAATACATCCAACACCGATGGCCTTGGCGGCTCAAAGACAGTCAGGGGCATGCTTCGCAACAGGGTGGTGGGAGATGGTTTCGCTTACGCCAATGCTGAACTGCGCTGGAAGTTCTTCAGCACCGTGGTGTTGAACCAAAACCTGTACCTGGCGCTGAACCCCTTCGTCGACGCAGGCAGGGTGGTGAAAAAGATTGAATTGCCTTCGGCACAGCCGGCCTCTTCTTCCTATGTGGATGCAAAGGCGATGATACCGCCGGGATATCTCTCCGGTGAGGAAGAAAGCATACACATGACTGCCGGGATGGGTTTAAAGGTGGTGCTGAACAGGAATTTCATCGTCTCGGCCGACTATGGCAAGGCGCTGGATGAACGTGATGGGAACGGCGGGTTGTATATCGGGCTGAACTTTTTATTTTAGCACACTCCCATAACCCATGATTTTATATTCCCCGCAGGTTTCGCAGGTCATCGCAGATATCAAACCAATGATTGCCATTGAATTTAATCAGCGGAAATCAGCGTGATCATCGGGAACTTACTTTTTATAGCAGGCATCATAATTATTTTGCCCGTTTGCAGTTATTTATTTGTGGGAAGGGTTTGTCATGGAGAAAAGTGATCTTATGATTGAAGTCAGGGATATTCACAAGTCTTTCGGTGCCTTGAAGGTGCTGAAGGGCATCAGCCTGTCGATCCGCCGGGGGGAGATTGTCTCTGTTGTGGGTGCTTCCGGGGCGGGGAAGACCACCCTGTTGCAGATCATGGGCACGCTTGACCGTTATGATGCGGGGGAGATCGTGATCGGCAACCGCACTATTGCCGGCATGAACGACAAGCAGCTTTCGGCTTTCCGGAACAGGAACATTGGCTTCGTCTTTCAGTTTCACCATTTGCTGCCGGAGTTCACCGCCCTGGAGAACGTGTGCATCCCGGCATTCATTGCCGGCAAGGGCCGCAAGGAGGCCACTGCCGCGGCTGCCGGGCTGCTGGCCATGCTGGGCCTGGGGGAGCGCCTGGAGCACAAGCCTGCTGAGCTGTCGGGCGGCGAGCAGCAACGGGTGGCGGTGGCCAGGGCACTGATCAATGATCCGGCCGTGGTGCTGGCCGATGAGCCCAGTGGCAACCTCGACTCAAAGTCATCCGATGAGCTGCACAGGCTGTTCTTCTCGCTCAGGGAAAAGATCGGACAGACCTTTGTCATCGTTACCCATAACAACGAACTGGCCAATATGGCCGACCGCAAGCTGACGATTGTTGATGGTGTGATTGACGGGGCAGGGCCGTGAGGCGAATTGCCGCGACAGTCAAGGTGCCTGCGCCTCGCCTATAGATGTACCCGGCTCCGCAGCGGATCCCGGCGCAAAGAGGTCAGGCGTTGATCATCGCTTCCAGATCATCCTCTGTGATGACCGGGATATCCAGTCCTGTTGCCTTTTTGCGCTTTTCCGGCCCCATGTTTTCTCCGGCAACCACGAAGCTCGTTTTTGAGGAGATCGAGCCGCTCAGTTTGCCGCCGTGCCTCTCGATGAGGTCTTTGATCTCCTGCCGCGAATAGTTGCTGAACACCCCTGAGACGACAAAGGTCTTCCCTGAAAGGCTTAACCCCCCGTCGGATGCCTGTCTGACGGTGTCGAACTGCAGCCCGGCCGCCTTTAGCCGGTCGATGATTTCCAGGTTTCCCTGATCAGAGAAGTAGTCGAGGATGCTCTGCGCCATCTTCTCACCCACCTCATGCACGGCAACCAGCTCATCGTAGCTGGCCTGCATCAGCCTGTCGATGCTGCCGAAGTGGCCGGCCAGCTTCTTGGCCATGGTCTCGCCCAGGTGGCGGATGCCGATGGCGAACAGCACCTTTTCGAAAGGCACCTCGCGCGACCTGTCGATGGCGGAGAGTATGTTTTCCACGGTTTTCTCACGGAAGCTGACCGTTCTGGTCCGGCCGCCCTCCTCATCGGTGAAGACCTTCTCCAGCCCGAGAAGATCTTCAAAGCGCAGCGCGTACAGGTCGGCGATATTTTTTATCAGGCCGTTGCTGATGAGCATCTCTGTCTTGCCCTGGCCGAGGCTTTCGATGTTCATGGCGCGGCGGTCGATGAAGTGCTCTATCCTGCCCTGTATCTGCGGCGGGCATGCGCGGGCGTTGGGGCAATAGAAAACGGCCTCCCCTTCGTTCCTCAGCAGCGCCGTGCCACATTCCGGACAGCTGCCCGCAAACCGTATCCTGGCAGCATCCGGCCTTCTGAATGCCAGGTCCACGCCTGTCACCTTCGGGATGATGTCGCCGCCTTTTTCAACAAACACCATGTCATGGTCATGCAGGTCGAGCTCATCCATCCTGTCAGCGTTGTAGAGCGAGGCGCGCTTCACCGTGGTACCGGCCACCTGCACGGGCCTCAGGTTGGCAACCGGCGTGACGGCACCCGTGCGGCCTACCTGGTAGGTGACCCTCTGCAACAGGGTGCTGGCCTGCTCCGCCTGAAACTTGTAAGAGATGGCCCACCGTGGAAACTTGCTGGTGGCGCCCAGCATGTCCTGCTGCCGGTAAAGGTTTACCTTGATCACCACCCCGTCGATGCCATAGGGCAGCTCGTTTCTTTTGTTGCGGATAGACTCAATATACTGGTATACCTGTTCGATATTGTCGCAGCGCCTGGAATATTCCGACACCTTGAAGCCCGCGGTCTTCAGCAGCAGGAGGTTGTCAAAATGATTGTCATAAGGCAGGGTGTCGCCAAGCAGCCCATAGATGAAACAGTCGAGGCCACGCCGGGCCGCCACCGAAGAATCCTGCAGCTTCAGGCTGCCCGAGGCTGCATTCCTGGGGTTGGCAAACAGCGGCTCCCCGTTCTCTTCCTTCTCCCGGTTCAGCTTCAGGAAACTGCTGTAAGGCATGAACACCTCGCCGCGAACCTCAAACTCAGCAGGAAGTCCGCCGGCCTGTAATTTTAACGGGATGCTCCGGATGGTCTTTACGTTATGGGTGATGTCATCCCCCTGAACACCGTCGCCCCTGGTAACAGCCCTGATTAGCTCGCCATCGGCATAGGTAAGCCCAATGGCAACACCGTCGAACTTCAGCTCGCAAACATACGCATACGGCCCTGTCAGCATCTTCTGTATGCGCCGGTCAAAGTCAGACAGCTCCTCCCACGAGTAAGTGTTGGCCAGCGACATCATGGGGTACTTGTGGCGCACCACCGGAAATTTACGGGTGATCTGGCCACCCACCCGCCGAGTGGGAGAGCTCCTGTCAGCCAATTCCGGAAACAGGGTTTCAATACGGGTCAGCTCCTCCATCAGCAGGTCAAAGTCATAATCGCTGATCAGCGGCTGGTCAAGGACATAGTACTGATGATTATGCAGGTTGATCAGCCTGGTCAGCTCCTCAACACGCTGTTTCGCGGCACGAAAATCCATACTGAAGTATTTGTTATGCGCTCAGCCAGCTTATATTTGCAGGCCTTCGCCCGATGCTACAACCCTCCTACAATTACACTTACATCTTTGGAGTTGATGCACATCACCGGAATCTTCTCCATGTTGTAGATCAGCTTCTCATCGCTGGAGCCGGAGATGGCCCAGGTAATCTTTCCCGGATCGGTAGAGACCATGATCAGCCCGGCATGTTTATCTTTTGCGAAATCAACGACCTGTCCGGCGAAAGAACCTTTCTTTCCGGCATGTGTTACCGTAAAACCCACCCCGTTTTGTTCCATGATCCTGGTGACCAGGTTCAGATCGCCGCGCAACTTTAACCGGTAACTCTCAAGCCCCGGGTTTTCAGCAAAAATATGAAACCGGGAACCCATCAGCTTGTTCAACTGCACGGCCCACTTTACTTTTTGTGTTGACCCCGGGGTGGTGTCGAGCGGATAGATGATGTCTTTGAAGTCAGTGTTTTCCACAGCTTTCTGGATGGCAAAGGCCGGCACCGGTGCGCGTTTGATAAGCTTCAGGATGAAGCTGCCCGACAAAAACTGTATGCCTTTTTTCCCGTGGGTGCCGGCAACCATAAACAAAGCCCCGGTTTCCCCGGCAACATCGGCGATGGTCTTTATGATACTGCCCCTCCTGAGGAGCCACGACGTCTCCACCCCCGATATTGCATTGGCCCTGACAGCCTCTTCCTTTAGCTTCTCTTCCAGCCAGCCAATATCTTTCCTTTGTTTTTGCAGCCTCTTTTGTGACTTGTTATCCAGTACATGAAGCAGGACAATCTTTCCATGAAATTGCCGGGCAAGGTTTTCCGCAAATACAATGGCATTATCACCCGTCGGAGAAAAATCGGTGGCGACCAGGACGACATGTTTTTGGTTTGTAGGTTCCATGGTTTACTTATTTATGGTTATGACTTGGTTGACAAATCTTTGGCGGCCATCGCTGTAAATCACCATTGCCGGCAAATTACTGACATTCAAATATACGATTTTTCCTGAGTGGTTGACAGGGAGGGTGTTTTTTTATATACAATCGTTTTGTATACGCTTACAATAGTATAATAACGCGCTGTGGGGCCAACCAATTGCCCTGTTTCCGGGCTTTGGTCAAAATTTATAGTAGATATAGTAGTGGACCATGACGGCGGGTTTGCCTTCGTTTTTTCCGAAACCGCTGAGCGAATAGGGTTCCATTCCCGGGGTGGACGCCTTGTACACCAGAAACCTGACCCTCAGCGACCATCCGATATGAATGTTCCAAAACATCCTGGCCATGATGCCGCCACCTGTTTCGATCCAGTGTGCGGCGGCATTCTCCCCCGGCACATTGGCTTCAAACTCCCCCCAATAGGGATTGGCGATGGTGATCCCGTGGGCCTCATGACGGGTATTTCCAAAGCCATAGCGTATCAGGCCGTAACCGACACCCTGGTTGCGCATATTCGGGCGTTCGATGAAGTTATAATCCACGCCTGCCCTGATAAAATATCCTTTTGCTTTGTAATTGTGGGATGGTTTTTTTATGTCAGTGCCAAGCCATCCTCCTTCCAGTGCGGCGAACCAGTTTCGGCGAAACTCCATGGCGGCGGCAAGCTCCCAGGTCATGGTCTCCGGCTCAAGATAATTCCTGGCGAAGCCTGACAGGTCCAGGCCGATTCTCAGGCCGGGGCTGCTCAGGGTGTCGTTGCCGGCAGTGGGGCCGCCCGCTGCCGCGTTGGCGCTTCCTGCCCACAGCCCTGTGTTAAGGAGCAGCAGGAGCAGAAACATATATTTTGATGTGTTCATCGCGTGTATTGCTTACCAGGCTGTTCACCACCACACAGGAATCGATGAAAAGCACGGAGCTTGTAATTTGTTGTATGTCGTAAAACATGGTGAACCCGCATTCAACCGACATAAGGATGACCTGTCTGTCATAGCTGGTTGTGAGGGTATCGGTAACACCTCCGGGGAAGATCATCACAAATGCAGTGGTGTCATAGGCCGGGTTCAGCGGCAGTTCGATGCGCGCCACGTTCTTTTGGTTGTTATAAATGCGCGCTTCAGGTTTTCCCATGCCGTAGATGGTGATGCTGTCTGCTGCCACCGCACTTTCCTGCCCGGCGTCAGACACGCGGTAAAACCCCGCCCTGAGGTTGACCGCGGTTACATCTTCACAAACGACCTCATTCTGGCAGCCCGCCCAAGCCAGGCCCATCACCATCAGAAATATGACGGCATGGCTTCGGCAGCGGAAGGGTCTGTTTTCCCGTTGGTGCAACATGGTGGTAAAATTACGAAAAATAGACGGCTGCACCCAATCCGATCAGATCTTTCACAGGCCGGCAGTCGGGCGACAGCAGGTTGCCGTTGCGGTTTTTTGCCAGGGAGCCGCAGCCCCCGCCGCATGCCAGCTGCAGGGCACAGTCCTGGCATTCCTTTATGGCGGCGACATCACGCCCCTGCCAGGCCCTTACCGCCTCCTGATCGAGAACCAGGGCGGGATGGAAGCTGCCCACCTCCTCGCCTGCCTTGCCCACGGTGGCGGTGCAAGGGTATATCGTGCCGTAATGGTCGAGGGCCCATTCCGACTTGCACGCCGGACAAGCGTCGAAGAGCGGGTCAGGCAACCGGCCATTGTCAAACAGAAATTTCGTCACAGAGAAGGCCGGCCTGTGAAACTCCGTGATCTCAGGGTATTGCTGAATAAGATGGTAAAGGTCCTTGTACAGGTCGATCCTGGAGTAAAGGCTGTGGTTGCCTGTCTGGCAATGGTGCAGCTCATAGTTTCTGCCCAGCTGTGTCTTGAACAGGGGGTGCCTGGTCCACCCTTTTTCAACGGCATAGGCGGCCAGCGCGGGGAGGTTGCCAATGTTTTCACGGTCAAGTACAACCCTGAGGTTCACCGGGTAACCCAGTTCCAGACACTCTTCAAGGTTCGATACCACTACGTCGAAGCTCGGCTTCCCACCCTTCAACGGCCGCCGTGCATCATGAACCGCCCTCGTCCCGTCGAGGGTAAGCTGTATCTCCCTGATAGCCGCCCCTTTCAGCGTGCTGAAATAGCTGTCGAGGTGATAGCCGTTGGTGACGATGGCCAGTTCCACGCCACGCTGCCCGCACCGCTCAATAAAGGCAGACAGCGACGCCCTGTACGAGGGCGACGGCAGCAAGGGCTCCCCCCCAAACAGGGTGATGTAATGCCTGCGCCCCGCCAGCTGCACATCGAGAAACCGGAAAAAGCCGTCAAAGACCTCCGCAGAGAGCTTCGCCGGCGCGCGATTGTATGCCGACTGGTAGCAATAGGAACAGCTGAAGTTGCAGGTATAGGTGGGGACAAAGAACACCTGCACCTCTTCCTGGTTGCGCTTCTCAAGAAAATCAATGAACCGGAGGCGGTACAGCATCTCTTCCCGGACAGGATCGGCCAGGTACCCTTTTTCCAGGCACCGCTCAGCGAAGCTGCCCCGCGGCGAAGCCAGACCCTCAGCTTCCTCCGGCGTGATCAGGTCGGCCTGGCCAGACAACAGATTTACGATGATATGATCATCTGAGCCTTCAACCCTGCTCAGTATGTTAAAGCGCGATGCTCGCATCGGTGGCTGTCGCTTAATCGTGGCAGCCAGGCTTGAAAGAACTGGTTTTGGCACAGCATTGGGCCTGCTTCTGCTTCTCTGCTGGTTGCTTTTTTTCCTGTTTCTTCTCTCTCTTGATAAGATTTTTCATTGTAATATAATTGAATTAGTTGGTGGAATACCTGGTCCGATTTGTTATGTTCATACTCATCCAGGTTTCATTCCTTGCGGTTGATCAGCAACCTGGAAGTGGCATGAACACGCCTGTCACTTCTTAAAACAACGATATAGACACCTTCCCTTAGATTGGTCACATCCACCTGAGCCAGGCCTGCAGCATAAATCTGTTTCCGCAGAACCACCTGACCAAGATGATTGTATACGTCTAAATAGCTGGGTGTACCGTTCATGCCCGGCAGATCAATCTCAACCAGATGATTTGCAGGATTCGGATATAATTTTATCTGTGGGACAGGCGGGGTGTCAACATTCACCGTTGTCATGATAAACTGAAACCAGTTCAGATTAAACTCACCGGATTTCATGAAAAGCCTGAGGGTATAGCGGCCTTCGGGGAAAAATCCGGACATGGTTAATGTCTGCCATCTCTGCCAGCCACCCGTAGATTCAATAACCAGGTTACCAACAGTGGAGAAAGAACCTCCGGCGTCAATTTGTACAAGCATCTCACTATGATGCCTAATGGTCGCCACCCTGAAATGAATGTTATAATTGGCTGATCTGGGAATGTGCACGCGGTATTCAAGATAATCACCCGGGTTTACATGGCCCATGTTAAGACCTCCTCCAAGGTCAGCGCAATTTTCAGCTACCAGCCCGTTATTGAAGGAATAATCTTCTGCCTGCACCCTTGCCGGCAAGGTAAACCGGAATGGAAGGTTATTCTTCACAATCATATCCTCAAAAGCATCCAGTGTCTGATCTCTGTGAAATATTAAATGACCCTCATAGTTCATTTGGATCACCCCCCCATAATAAAGAGGGTCATCCAATTCAAGAACCAGTATGCTTTGTTGCCTGTCACTCATGTGAACCTTGTTTACAGAAAAAGCTTCATCGTTGCACAGGACAGAAAAATGGGCCGGGCTCATTCCATCACTGATTGAATCGACCGCTTTGTTCAGGGTCAGGAAGATTTGCCTGCCGTCGTCTGAAGTCTCGGCAAACAACGGTAGAAATGCGACACTGGCTATCGCATCCGGTTCAGAGAACATAAAATAGTTCAGGTTTGATCCTCCCTGGTCAAAAATAAAGCGTAGCTGATGCGTACCCTCTTCGAGGATCACAGCCGGCACTTGCGTGGTTCTCCAGGTTTGCCATCCGGAAGTGCGAGGCAGACCGATTACGGGCGTAATGCTAACCCCATCGATCTCCAAACGGACCTTTGAACCGGAAGCGCCTGATGCAGATCGTATCTCCAGCCTGTATGCTGCGGTTGAATCAACCTGTAAGGTATATTCCATCCATTCACCGTCTTCAGTCCAGCCCACATTGTACCCGTTGGTCAGGGGAGTATCAGAACAGGCTTGAATGTCAACGCCATCGTTGCGGTAAGACCATCCCTTATTCCAGTCAACAAATGTATCTGTGCTCAGGTGGGCGTTTATAGAGTCATTGTCAAAGTACGCATATCCGCTTCTTCCAAGATTATAATCGACAGCAAAGACCGGGTCGCCTGTGCCAACCAGTTTGAATGGTATTGTTTCGTTTGTATGAGGCTGTCTGATCAGGGCATCAATCACATCATGCTGCACCACACAGTTTTCCAAACGGTGATTTTCTGCAAATTGCATCACAGCTGAAAATGCTGCGTCAACACCGGGGTTTGGGGCGGTGCCACGCCAATAGTTTATCAGCCTGGTATAATCGCTGTTCACAACAACCCTGAGTGGATTATTGATTCCTGGCTTTTTAACCGGCCACATCGCCCAACCGATGCGATTCTTTTCAAGCAAAGATACCAAACTGGTATACCATACATTTGAGTTCTCCCCGCTTTCGCCCATCCATATGGGTACGTTGTGGCTGTTGCGCAAATTCAGGGCAAACTGAATCGATGCCTGGGTATTGTATGTCCAATACTTGTGAAAGCTATATACCATGTTGTCATCCCATGGAGGTGTCATCCCACTGAAATCATTGGCAAACCAATTGCCCTCGACATAGATGATGTGATTGGTATTGACCTCACGAATGGCGGCTGTAATATCCACCATGAGTTTTCTTAGCTGAGAGTTATTGCCCTCAGGGAAGGGCCAGTTGACTTCATTGATCAGGTCATACCCTCCGATCCAGGGCTCCTCGCTGTATCTTTCTGCCAGCTTTCTCCATAAAGCTATGGTTTTATCCTTGTTTGCCTGGCTTTCCCAGAGAGAAGGTTTCGTTGGGTCATAATCAGAAATGGCCGCATCTTTTCCCTGTCCGCCGGGTGCACCATGTAAATCGAGGATCAGGTACATTTCATTATCGCTGCACCATGTCAGCAACGAGTCTATCATGACAAAACCCTTGTCAATCCAGGTGATCTCACCGGGTACCGGCTCCTCTTCCACAGGCGGGGTGAACCATTTGTAATGCATGGCAGCACGTACGCTGTTGAAACCCCAAGACTTCATGGAATCTACATCGACCCGCCTGAAATGATTCTCAAGCCAGGCTTCATAAAATTGACTGGTTTTCTCCTCACCGATGGTGGCGACAAGTTTGGCCCTGAATGCATGCTGGGTTCCGGCGATATCTGAGGTCTGCATCATATACCCCTCCTGCAGCATCCAGTTGCCTGTACCAATACCCCTTAAAATCACCTCATTACCTGCACCATCATAGATATATCTTCCTGAACGGTGCAGAAACCCCTGGGCAGACAAGGTATTGCTGGCCATGAAAGAAATCCATATAACGAAGAATAGAGTAGCCCTTTTAAAATTCATGTGGGTGCAAGTCAAGAGTATTTTCAAGGTGGTATTCATCTGTTTATAATTTTCATACTTCGGTCACATTGTTTTCCGATAAGCCGGAACAACTGGTTCCTAAGCATCGGAAAGTTGTTCCGGTCCCTGTCGGGAGAACCGCTCTATATGATCATACTCCTGTGTGTCAAAGAACCTTGACATGGGCATTTCATCTGTCAATAATTTGTCTTGTTATTTGCATGGTTTATTTTCACCATTTGATGGCTTTTCCCCTCTGATGGTGAAGCTGGCAACCCTGACCTTCCCCTTCTCATAGGGAACAGACTCTTCGGGCATTTCAAGCTCTGCAAGGCCGGCATTGGTGATATTCCTTATGTACTCGTCGAGGGTGACCGCCCCGGCCCAGCATTCCGACACCGCAACAGGGTCGTTGGCATATTCCGCGGGCACCGCTTCCAGCGCATAGATGTCGCTCACCACAAAACATCCGCCAGGCTTCAGTATCCTGGCAATCTCCTTCCAGACAGCACCCTGGTCACGCGAATGATTGATGGCGCAATTTGAGATGACAATGTCGGCCAGGGAATCATCAAGGCTTAGCTGTTCAAAGGGTGAATTGATGAATACCGCATTGTCGAGCGAGAACCGTGCTGCATAGTCCCTGGCGGCATAAAGCATCCCGTCGGAAAGATCAATGCCATAGACACGCCCTTGCTCGCCGGTAAGGATGGCCATGCGCATCGCATCATTCCCCTGCCCGCAGCCAAGATCCACACACACATCGCCACGCTTTACGGGGGCAAATGAAAGGGCCTTGCCGCAGGACAGGCAGCATTCCTGTTTTGAAAGCCCATCATATCTCCTGGTAATCGCTCCTGAAAAACTGTCCATGGCCGGTTAAATAAATAGTTAGATATGGTTGCGGCAAATTTAAAGATTTTTTAGTAAATTATAATTTTTTTATGATACACGCCGCTGCCCAGCGTGATCCTGGCCATATAGATCCCGGGGGGCAGGCCGTCAAGGTCTACCCTGAGCTGTGTTTGTTGGTGGTCGCCAGTGGTCAGTGCTTTGCCGCATGGGGTGAAGAGGGTAAGCTTTTCCACATATTCGTCAGCTTCAATCAGGAAAAAGGAGGCTGCCGGGTTGGGGTAGAGGCGGAGGGGCAGCGGCGTTGCCTTCAAGGCAATACCGGTGTTGTCAGCTGCCCATATCCTTTCAGCAAACCCGGGGTGGTCGATGAACGGGTTGCGGTTACCCTGGATCCGGTAAACGGCATTGTTACGCATGATCTCTTTCTGGCTTACCGGGTCATTCCTGTGCCACGACATCAGCATGTCGATGGCCCAGGGTTTGTAGCCCGGCCAGACATGGTGGTCAAGCATCTGGTTGCCCTGCGGGCTGCCGGTCCAGCCTGTGACCCTGTCCTCGTAACGTGTGATCATATAAAAGTAGGTCCTGGCAAGGTCGCCCTTATAGGCATCGACAGGTTCAAAGGCAATGCCGGCATATCCTTCCAGGCTGTTGTTCCCCAGCCTGCCACCATTCATGGTAACCGTCGTGGCGCTGCCGACCTCACCATACGGGTAGTTGTCGCGCAGCGCATTCACCCATTTATCTGTGGGATAGATATGAAACAGGTCGGTAAACATCGGGTTTTGCTGACCCCCAAACCATGATACCGGCATGCTGTGTTCGCGGTTGAACACCTGGTTCTCGGCACTGCCATGCATGCCCCTGTCCTGGTCCGTGACAAACGTATACAGGTATGGAGGTTCCGCACAGGGCAGGTCGGAGTAGATGTCCCACACCTTCCCGGCGAAGGTTGCGTCGGTGGTTTCAAAGTGCGTCCACAGGCTGGCATAGGTCTGCTCCCGGTGCTCCTTGATAATGTCATGCAGCTGTGTTTTCAGTTCACTGCCGGCCGAAGTTGCCGTGCTATAGTAGGCTTCAGGGATCTGACATGCGGTGGCAGTCCCTGTCAGTGCAACAAGGCGGGTGGCAGCAGCAGGGTATTCATGCCTGATAGCGGCCGATGCCCCGCCTTCGGCGCCGGGAAAGAACCTCACAAATATACGTGTTGGGGGAATATGCCCCCCTTGCCCGTCAATGAACAGAGAATCGGTAAACCCTGCATGGCAATCAAGCGAAATGGCAAAAGGGCTTGCGACGCTAACCAACAACTTCTCTGAAGCCTCCGCCACCGATACGTCATAAAACTGAACCTCCGACCACATGCCTACATAGACTTCCCGGAAGTCATAAAGCTGATCGCGCGACAAAACGATCTTATCCTCCGCTTCTCCACTACCCCATGCGCCGAATACCGTCAACTGCAAGACAATAAAAACCAGCAGTCCGTTTTTTTTCATTCGTATCTCGTTTAGATATATGCCTGGCTGTTCCAGGAAATTGTTTTTAACCGCCAAGGCCGCAAAGTAATGCGCAAAGTTTCGCAGAGGTCTCAGCGCTCCCCTCCTCCCTCCCTCCGCCTCCTCCCAGCCCTGGGGTGAAACGACAGCAGGTTCTCGCGCAGGTACTCCCTGTCGAGGTGGGTATATACTTCCGTGGTGGTGATCGACTCATGCCCAAGCATATCCTGCACGGCCCTCAGGTCGGCACCTCCTTCCACCAGGTGGGTGGCAAAGCTGTGGCGCAGGGTGTGCGGGCTGACGTTCTTTCTGATGCCGGCGGCGGCGGCCAGCTTTTTCACGATGTGAAAGATCATCTCGCGGGAAAGCTTCCTGCCGTGGCGGTTCAGAAACAAGGTGTCTTCAAAGCCCTTTTTTACATTTACCGTCGGCCTGACCGACGATCTGTACAGCTGAATATGTTTGAGCGCCTCACGGCCTGCGGGCACCAGGCGTTGCTTGTTCCCCTTGCCCGTCACGCGAATAAATTCCAGTTGCGGTTGTATGTCGGACATCTTCAGGTTGATCAGCTCCGACACCCGCAGCCCGCTGCCATACAGGGTCTCAATGATTGCCCTGTTTCTTTGTCCTTCGGGGGTGCTGAGGTCGATGGCCGCTATCATCCTGTCCACCTCATGCACCGAGAGCACCTCCGGCAGCTTTCTCTCCAGGCGGGGCATGTCAAGGTCTTTGGCAGGGTTCAGCGTGATCACATCCTCGAGCAGCAGATAGCGGAAAAAGGCCCGCAGCCCCGAAACGACGCGGGCCTGGGAGCGTGAACTCATGCCGGTGGCGCCTGCCTGGCGAACGAAGGCCGACAAATGCCCACGGGTCACCAAACCCGGCTGAACGGAGATGCCCTGCTCATCAAAGTAGGCGATCAGCTTGTCAAGGTCAGACAGGTACGCCTTTACAGAGTGGCGCGACAGGGAACGCTCCAGCTTAAGATGGCTCTCAAAACCCCGTTTCCAATGCTGCCAGTTCATGAAGCGCTATATTTTGCAAGAACCATGATTTATCCTGATCCGGGCCGGGTGCCGCTTTTTTCTGCAAGCTACGTGTTTTATCCTGATCCGGGCCAGGTGTCGCTTTTTTCTGCAAGCTACGTGTTTTATCCTGATCCGGGCCGGGTGTCGCTTTTTTCTGCAAGATACGTGTTTTATCCTGATCCGGGCCGGGTACCACTTTTTTTTGGGACCCCATAAATCCCACATTCTTCTATAACACTCAGAAAGACAGTGAGATACGGCAAACCCGGCAAGCGCGTCCGTCGCCATGGCTGAAATTTTGTTTGCCGCCCTGTCACAGGATCGCTATTTTTGCGAAAGGTCCGGGAATAACTTTCAATTCGCTGCTTCCGGATACAATTTGCAATTCGCCGCTGAATGGGAATAACTTTCATTCGTTGCTGAATGGGAATA